>TARA_R110000824_G_scaffold6818_1_pt1 | contig 18436 bp, 12 predicted proteins | sample TARA_R110000824 | Tara Oceans TARA_R110000824 (sample SAMEA4397747) | marine metagenome | biome: Polar Biome; feature: [MES] marine water layer (ENVO:01000295) within the mesopelagic zone...; material: water (ENVO:00002006), including particulate matter (ENVO:01000060) such as......
ATTAGTAGAACCTAATGTAGAAGTGCTTGTTATATTACTAACACTATTAGGGTCATCATAAACATATTTTTTAAGTTCTGAATCCCATACTGGGTCCAACCCTTTAGAAATAGCTTCTAAGTATTCTACTGGTTTTTGTGAGTATACATCTTTCCAAGTTCTTTCATCTTCTGTCCACTCTTTTACTAATGCTGTGTCTTCTGATAATTTTCCTGGGTCTTCATACATAACTGAAGATACTGTTGTATACTCCCCTCTACCTCCTGGTAATGGTACTGTTTGAAGGATTAGAATTAAATCTCTACCTTCATTTATATCTGTCACATCCCCTTTATTTCTCCATATAGGGATAATTTTGTCAATTGGTCCGTCCCCTTTCCAATTGTGTTTAAATCTCCAAAACTTAACTCCGTCTTCTTCCTTATCTCTATCGACCACTTTTACAATGTAAAATTTTTGTGAACGATAAGAACGTGCTAATTCTTTAGATTGTACATCACCAGCTAATCTTAAAGCTTCTTCTACTTCATTTAGTGGACTTCTTTCTCCTGTTGGTTTCCCTGTAGAGTCTTTCCCTGGGTCATAAAGTTTTTGCCATCTACCTTGTACTTGTGTATTGTGGAAAAAAACCTCCTTAAATGGTGATGTCCCATCAGTAGTTGGTACAATTCTAATTCTTTTTTCTCCTTGCTTTGTTCCTTTTGGTAACATTATTGAAAGGTATTGTTTCATTCTTTCTTCTGATGTCATTTGTGGTTTTGTGGAACCACCACTTTGTTTGTTTTTCTCATATTGAGCTAAAACTGCATCTAAACTATTACTCATATTTTTTTTTTAATAATTAATTAATAAATCTTTATGTAAATATAGGAATATAAATAATGGATGTCAAACAAAGAATAGGTTAATTTTAGTCTTCTTCGTCTTCTGCTTGTGAGAAGCTCTTCTTGATGTCGTCTTTACTAAAATCTTCAACATCATCTTTTGTTAAGATGTATTGTTTTTTTCCAGTTTTGTCAAAAACTTCTTCTTTGTCTGTGAAAAAATCACTTAGGTTTTGACTGTATGGTCCACTATCATGTTTTCTAAGACCTATTTTTTCTTCGGGTGTTCGAGGACGGTACTCCTCAATTTTATTTTCTAAACTACTTATTTTTTCTACCATATCATCCATAGATGTTAAATGGGTTTCCAAATCCGATAATTTATCCATTAAATCGTCTAAACTTTGGCTGTTCTTGGATAGGATGTCTTTTTGGTCTGATAATTCTGTATTGACTTCGTCTTGTTTTGTCACTAAATCAGTAACGTCTAATTCTGTTGTATCTTCTGCCTCAACATCAATATCCGTTTCTAGTTCACCACCTTCAATATCCATATCCATTTCTTCACCCCCACCTTCCTCATCTGGCATTTCTTCTGTTTCAGCTTCTGGGTCTAATACTACTTCTTCTTCAGCTTCCGGGTCTAAAGATATATCGGCATCTTCTTCTTGTTCCCCCATTTCTTGACGTTTTTTAAATTTGTTAAGTAGGTCTGAAGCTCCTTGTGTTTTCTTAAAACCTGAACCACCACCAAGAAACTGTTCGTCTAGGTTATTAGAATTATGTCCAATTTCTTTAAATCTGGATAACTCTTTTAATAATTTTTTTTCTAATTCTTTAGCCATTTAATAATTGTTTTACTTCACCTGATGGTGACTCTACCTGTACTTTTCTATTTACCCTAATACTATTTTCAACTCTTTCGATTAATCCGTCTCTACTTCTAATAGTATAGCAAACGCCAGTATCTAAATCACAAACTTGTTGTCCTTCTGAACTTTGTCCATTTGGCACAACGTTATCTGTTTTTTTACCTATGAAATTTCCTAATTTTTGTTTTATACTTTCTGAAACCATAATTCTTTTTTATATAAATATCATTAAACTTAATAATAGTCAAAGAAATAATCAATTCTGCTGATATTCCGGCAAAAAGTTTTTTGGGTTTAATATGTGTTCCACAACTTTACCTTTTACTTGAACTCCTCTTATAATTTCAAAGTGTAGATGTTGTCCTTTAGAATTTCCGGTATTACCTAATTTACCTAACTTTTTACCGGTCATTGAACCGGGTAAATTAATGTCCATCCTTCCAACACTACTTTTATAAATAATTGACTCGGGTCCTTGGTTTGGTGTAACTAATATCCCCTCTCTTAAAAACGCGTAAATTATTTTATAATATACTGTTTCGTCATCAACTGGGTTTACTACCCCCATGTCGTGTGTTATTTCTACAACATTACCTTTTGCACAATGTTCGTCAGTATTCCCCACACTACATCCGTCTATTACCGCGGTTACCACCCCATCAAATGCTGGGTAGACATAAAGACCGGTTTCACTTGAGGCTTCCTCTGTCATGTCGATTACTGGGGTAAGGTCTATCCCTAAATGTGGTTCTAGTGGGTTGTCTTCAGAAATACTTACATGCCCAGGGAACATCACAGTACCCCAAACTATAGCGTCATCTATTATGTGTGGTGAAAATGATGTACTACCACTATCTATATAACCATTATCTTCTGGGGTAAGTTTCATTTGTTTTGTTGTGGCGTTTAAATTATCATAAAAGTAGTTAGGTTGTCTAGTCCCTCTAAGATTAGTTTCCGCTTCTTTATATAAACTTTCATTAACACGTTGTACTAAATCATCAATTTTTGGTAATTTAGGGATTGGAACTCTTATCCCTTCAAAACTGGTTTCTATAGTGTTTGGTCTGATATCGTGTTCTACATTAATAATTAAGTATGGCCCATTAAACATAGGTAAATACCTAAGTTGGAAGTACATGGTTGGTTGAATGGTTACGTTCCCCATACATGTAATTTTTGCGGTATATGACCTACTAGCGTAAACATTATATAATGATAGAGATGCCATGCTTGTGGCTCCACCACCTCCCGAATTTGCCATTTCTTGTAAAACCTTATAGCTCTCCGCGGTATTTTGATACTGAGATTGGTCCAATGTTATTGATTCAAATATGTTTTGATTTGGTATACCGAAATCAACATTGAACCCCATTACTTTGTTAGATAGATTTCTATCTCCACATTCTTCAGCTAAAAGGGGGTTGTTAGCGGTGTTATTCGCGTTAAATGTATCCGTACTGTAACCATTGTTTGGTGTTTTCACATCTAACTGACTTGAGGAGTTTCCCACATACTGACATAAAAAAGCTGGTTTAGAATCTAGATAATCTACAGTGGTAAATGTCCCAAACATAGCATTCCCTTGTCGTTGGGAATTGTCCCCCTCTACATTAAAGAAGTTTATGTAGGAAGGTAATGGTATGAAATTAAAGTAATTGTCCGCTAAAATAATACTTAAATAACTGGCAATGCTCTGGGTAAGAGTTTTTGAACTACCACCATCAAAAGGGGAATCTAATTGTAGTATATCCCATATATTAATTATAGCGTCACTTCCTATATCTCTATTTGCTCTATCTAAAAATAAGAACCTTTCAAATAATGTCCCCCCAGTTGCAGTTAAATTAATACCTGAAACCCACCTATCATTCATTGTTTTAAAACTATTATATAATTCTAATTTTAAATCATTTGCTTCAACCTCAGGTCTTACTTTTGGTTCTTTAAGTTTGTTTAGATTTTTGGTCGCTTTTATCTTTTTCTTTGTTTCCTTTAAAATAGCGTTAACATAACCTTCTTCTTTGGTGTTTAGTTCTTCTAGTTCGTCAACTAATAATTTTAAGTATTTATGAGCTGGGAAGGTGTTCAATGCTGGGGCTTTTACACAATAGGTTCCGTACATTCGAATTATAGGGGCAAAAGCCTCTATATTACTACTATCAAATGCTATACCGTTACCATCTTCTCTCGCAGTTATAAAAAAGTTATAAAAAGGATTACTAATATCTGTTGTACTTAACAAATCAAAATCATTACCACTAGCATAATGTTCCCCAACATAAATTTGCATATCTATATGTTCCTGAGTTAACGGTGGGAATGTACCACCCACAGTAGTAGGTATGGTTACAGAAGATTGTGGGTAGATTCCAAAATCGTAGTCCGTACTCTTACTGTAAAGGCCCATCAAATTTTGTAATACGGTGGACCCATTTACAATCATATCTAAATTAGTGGTAGAATTATGTGAGTAATCTATCTTCGTATTTATAAACTCACTTACCAGTTCACTAAATTTCCTTGCTTGTACCACTAATATTGTAGAGGCTATATCGAATCCTTGGGTCACAGTCTCTGACTCATCCGTATCAAAATATGTGTCTTCTATGACACTAATTCCTTTTATAAGTCCTTTTAGTGTTCCTCCTACATTTTTAGGATTTTTTAAATCAGCGAAAGCCAAAAACATTTTTTCAAATTCATCTAACTGTTGGTTGTTAAACACCCCTCTTAATTCTTCTATTGTGGAATAACTAGTATTTTCAATTAAAGACCATGGTATAAACTGTTCGTTTTTTTCTGGATTAACCAGTTTAATATATTGGTTGTATGCTGGTTGGTACGAACTCTTGTGTTGGAAGTATCCGTTAGGTGAGGATGCCCAGAGTAACCTTGCGGCTCCGTTATGCATCGAATTTGTATTGTTTGGTGCGGTTGCTGGATTTATAGTTCCGTCGTCTGCATAGGCTGGGGCTTCGGTCCAAGTTAGGTGTCCAGCTGAAGGGTATATTATAAAATACCTACCCGGCTCAACATTATTACCAAATTTAACACCAAATGTGCTTTTATCGTTTATATTGTTAGAATCTAAATAAACAGTGTAGTACTTAACTTTTGTACCATCACTACTTGTGTAAGACACCTGTACATTATTTTCAATACTTAAATTTAAATCTACCGCTGGTAATGTAAGTGGGTTAAATATTAAATTTAGAGATGATAATGGAGCTGGGGGTACATAACTATTTGTGGTGTCTGTGGCTATGTATTGTATTGCTTCTATTAGGCTTGGGTAAACACCAACTTGTAAACTATTATTAGTAGTATCTTCAGATATGTAATTGTAAGAAGTACCGTCTGTTAGTCCAGTAAATGTAAAATTGGTGTTTAAAGAACTATTAGCTGGGTCATAGATAGTTGATGGGGCCATCCCTATATCTCCCCAAATTGGTGTTAGTGGGTCGATTGTTGTTTTAACTGTTTCTTTATATCTCCACCATATAGAACCTATTTTTAATAATAAAGGTATAGGGACACTGTGTAATGCAGGCATCTGATTAAACATTGACGCAACATAGTCTCCAAATTTACCACTAATGTTAGTCCTCATACTAAATACCCTTTCTCTAAAATTTATTAATGGTAAAGAATTTAATAATAAGTAAGAACTCAAAGTATATGGGTTTGCGGTCCCAGCTTTATCTTTATTTACACCATCTAATAGTGAGTTAATAAAGTATGGGGTGTTTAACATAGATGCTAATTTTTTAGATGTTTGGTCTATTTCTTGGTTGAATGAGTTATTTGGGTCGGTTAGGTTAATCGGTGTTAGGGAATCTTTAATATCTCCTTCAGTATAGTCTAAAAACATGCCATCAAACGAAGTTGACATTCTAGTCTCGTAGTATTGATTTACGACGTTAATGTCTGTTTGTGGTCCTGATGGTCCAGAATTGGTGTAGTAGTCCACCCACGTCATACCCTCCAACCTCATACCTATAAACATACTGGTTAAATAACCGAAATCAGTATTGTCTCTAAGTACTCCACTAGCATTAGTATCATAAACCAAACTATCGTTAATACTATAGAAATCACCAGGGCTAGAAATTAATTTTCCACCCGCAAAATTACTAGTAACCCAACTATCTACATTAGTATAGATTATAGGTACTACATCAAAAAATCCGGTGGTTTTGGCTACTTTAATTGCCTCAGAATTTAATGAGAAATTTTTACTTACAATCTCAAAAGGGTTATTAGGCCTAGTTTCAATTGTAAAAGTTTTTTGGGTAAACGGTGTAACAATTCCAAAACTTTCGTAAACCTTAAAGTTATATGGTGATGTGGATTTTAGTTTTCTTTCTATGTCTTCAAAACTTGATAAACTTCCGATAAACTCTTGGAGTTGTGGGTTTTCTTCTATTTGTTTATTAATATTTTGTGCTTCATATACCGCTAGTTCATTTAATGACTCACCTATTAGACTTTGAGCGGGTAGTGCTTGGTATCTGGTCATTGTACCACCGAATGTAATCGCTGCTTGTGCTCTATCTAATATTTCAAATAAAAATTCATTATTATCTTTAGTTATGTATGGTGTTGTTCTTGATGGCCAATCTCTTACATTAATAGGTGTGAATTGTTTAGAGAGTCCAGAATTAAGTGTTGCAAATTTATAATCACTTAGACGGTATATGGTACTTTTAACAAACTCTTCGACAAATTCTACTTCAGGCCAATACACTTTATTGTCAGACTCCGTAATATTTATTACGTCTGATGCTCCGGGATACTTTAAAACAGCTGAGGTTATTCCACATTTCCCCTCTTCTTCCACCACATAATATTGAGGCCATGGATAACAAACTTCATTAGCTTTTGTATTATTTTTAGCGTTATCGTTTGACTCATTTGCTACCGCTAACCTTTTAGGGTTAGTACTTTGTCTCATAGCTTTTGTATGTACATCGTCAAGTAACCTTAAATAGGTATCTGCACCAGCTAACATAACAGCAAACACATTTCTTATTGTTGGTACAAACCCAATATAGTTTTGTAACCTTTCGTTTAGTTCCGCGGATACTACTGTGGACATTTCTTTTGCCAAATCCGTAAAATCTTTCTTTTGTTTATTCCACCTACCATAAAAAGAAAATTCCGCTACGCCTATAACAAACCAAGGTTCTATGGCTATAAGTAATTTGTCGGTATTATCTACCGTAACACCATCAACCCCATTTACTTTCATATCAGCATATAATGTCAAGGTAGGTCCTGGTTTTATAGAATTCTTAACTTTATACTCCCCAAATTCCCCAAAAGTATTATTCTCATTTAGTTCATTTTCATATTGTAAAACAAGTTGATTGAGTGCTTCTTTTGCTTTTTCCTCTTCTTCTTGTAGGCTTTGTGTTGTTGGTGATTGTTGGTTTTTATTTATGTCCCCTATGGCCTTTAATGGGTATGCTGTTGTCGAAACTTTTTTATCATAAGCATTACCTTGTACATCAACAGCACTAATCACTATCTCAACATCCTCACCTAAATCTGTAGCTAGATATTTCATTACCCAGTTTTCTTTAAAAGCTTCTTTAAACTTATCTAACGATTCTTCATATTTTAATTTATCTGTGGTGGTGGTAAGGTTTTTTTCTCCGTATAATTTACCTAAGTCATTGTCAATAGTTTTTACCTTTTGTATTAATTCTACTATAGTATATTCTGGAAAATCCTGAGGTATTAATTTAGCTTTTTTATAAATCCCGTAAACACTACTCATTATTTGTCTACCTTTTGTGGATGTGGTAAACCCATCACTATCTACTCTTGTTGGGTACATGTACGGAGCTGTGACACACTGCATCATATTTATATCCCTTAAAAGAGCTATATGATTTCCTTTAAAGTCACAAGTTATTAAGTAGTCACCAGTTCCAGGGTCAAATCGTGATACAAATTTTTCTAGGGTTAGTTGGTATTGTACCGCCTTGCCATAATAACCTTTAAGGGTTAAAAAGAATGTCGGGTATGGTAAGTGAAAAAATGCAGTATAAGGTGTGTTAGTTTTTGCTTGTTCAAAGAGTGTCTTTCCTCTAATGTCTGTAAAGTTAATTGTTACTTGGGGTATGTATGAGGCGTTCACCTTCACACTTATAGATGTTATTCCGAACCCACCAAAATCTTTACTGTTATCATAAAATTTTGCTGGTTCTACACCACTACCACTCCTAGTTTTCTTTTTGTTAAAGTCTGGGTCAGTAAACCCGTCTGTCCAGTCACTATCTAAAAACTTTTTACCACCAGGTTTTAAAAAATTTAACTCACCTTCAAATAATTCTACCTTTATTTCATCACCCGCAGCAGCTCCCGCGATAATTTTACTTCTAGGGTATATTCTAGCCGATAAATTAGCATACATAACTAAGTCTTCAGCATTAACTAATCTATCTATTACTTTTCCGTTAGAACCCATTATTTTATTAGGGTCAACAACAACTAAGTTGTTACCTACTGGGTTAGTAAAAATATCTCCAGAGTTTAATTTATCTGCCATAGTAGAGGAAGTGTTGGTCTAGTTTTGTTTTATAGTCCTCTAGTGATTGCATTAATGGATATGGTATTGTTATTATGGTTCCGTCTGGTATGTCCCACTCTTGCCCACCGAATTTTGGGTTTGCTTGCATAATTAACCAACCGTAATATGGGGAGCTATAATATTGTTGTGAAAATTTATCTAACCTACTTTTACCTGTTTTATAAACTACTTGCCTATCACCGGATTTTGGTGTTAGTTTTATGCCTGGTACCATTATATAGTCTCCATTCACAATAAATTCATTATATCTATTATAGTAACTCATAATTTTTAACTAATGTGTAGTTGGTTTTCTAATTTAAAATTAAATTTATTATCTGGAATACCCCCGTTTCTTTGACGTAAATTATCTCTAACTAAGGTTTCTGCGGTAACTCCAGTAGTTGTACCGTACTCAATATTAAAATCACTAGTATATGTAGATAATTGTCCGTCTAAAATACTATACCCCGACTCTATTCCATTAGTGATTCTAACATTAAAGTATCTAAGGTCGTACCCAATCCATGGTTTAATTATATCATTTAATAATGGTTCAAAACCTCTTTGTGTTTTCAACTTTATCCCTTTAAACCCACTATCATCTACCTTTAAAAGACTATCATACAGTTGGCTGTTTCTAGACCTTATTAATCTTTTTAGTTCATTATAGTAACTACCACCAAAAGTAAACGATAAACTCTTATTTGTATACATCTCATTAGAAAAGAAAATATATTCATTACCAGATGGATAGTTTTTAGGGAAAGTAGGGTTTACATATTCCCCAATAAAATTACCTAAACTTATACTGTCACCTGTATATGCCTGTATGAGTGTGGTGGTGGTGGAAGTTAACTGTTGGGCTGTCACCAATCCACCAAAAGTATTTTGGTAATACCCATCATACCCATTACTTGTTATAAAATTTAATTTATCAGCTGTGGTTGTTAGATTAAATTGTGATTTCCTTAGTCTGTTTACCACTTCTATTAAATTGTTATTTATATAGTCGAATTGGTTCTCCAGGGTTTTACTTAGTATCTCTTTTATATATAGTTTTTCGTTGTCTGTAGGTGACAAAGAATTAAAACTTGTTTGTATTGTAGTTGTTTCACTACTAATTGCGGTTTTTAATGTGGTGTAGTAATTTATTGTTCTTTGGAATAGGGAATCTGGTACGCCCACTAAATTAGTGATTATGCCACCAATAGATTCGTCACCACCTAAAACTCCTTGCTTGTAATTACGAGACCACATTAATTCCTCCACCAAACCCATATTGTTAAATAAAAATAAATTTTTTAGTCTATTTGTAACATCTAGACCATACGCCTTACTATTCCCTACAAACGTATTTAAAATATTTTTATAATTAGTTGTTCCTGTCATATTTTAATTATTTACGAAAACCAATCATTTATTTTATCGGTTGCTTTGTCTTTAATCCAATCAAAACTATCAAACCCATCCTCTTCTCCAGTATTAACCAAACTATCAGAATTATACATTTCGGTATTAGCGAAATAATTATTGGATAAAGCGTTTTGTAATTGGGATATTGGTCCTTTTAGTCCTTGTCCGCCGATATATTTGAAGTTAATGGAAGCGTTTGCTATCATAGGTTGCACACCTATCCCTTCTGGGTTTAAATCATATATTAATGGGTCGTAACTAAAACTAACTGAATCTATAGCAATTTTTGTGTGGTAAAAATCACCTACTCTTAACACACATATCGGGGGTGTACCAAAAGCTGTGTTTTCTGCATCTAAATTTTCTAATCCGTCCTCTGTTTTTGTTGCTATTGTATTCCCAGGTCTAGTACATTGTAATAGAAAAGACAATCTATTATTTAATCCTTCTGGTGTGGTAGAATGAAAAGCTGGGTGAAAATACTGTAATTTTCTTTTTAAAGAGCTATAGACAAGTTCGTCTGAACTCTCTAAATGTTTAAAATAATTTTCTTCTCCTAGTAACTTGGATAGTATTTTGGTTTTTAATTTGGCTTGGTTTTCTTCCTGGTTTGCTACATTATTCTTAATTGTATTATTGTAGGTAGTGGTTTCGTCCATACCCCCACCATTTTCCGATACCGTATCTGTCCAAGTGTTCCAAAATGTATTTGGTTCACTAGAATTTTCATCGTTAGTTTCAACTGCGGTATCAGGTCCTGGATTTACATTTGGTGGTGGTACATTATTTTCATTACTATTTAAAACTTGATTTATTTCATCTGGTGTTAAAAATTCATATCTTTCAGCTAATTCATAGACATCGTAATCTTTGCATCCCGCGAAGAATGCTTCTAGAGCAGCGTCAGCTACATTATCTGGTGTGTTAGCTAACTCTTTTTGTGCTATAACATTTAATATGGAAGGGTGGTCAACCACTAACTTAAAACTTAAAGTACCAATTCTTTCTGTGTAGTTATAAGCGTATACTGGTTCTGGTCTACCTAAAAAGTTAATAGAATTCCACTGAGCGGAATTAGTATCACCTATTTGTATATCATAAGGTGGAAACCACATAATCCTACCTCCGTTTGGTCCTTTTTCTGCTTTTGGTAAATTTAATAGCTCTTCACTTCCCCTCCAAGCTAAATTTTCAATAGAAAACATGTATTTTTTTACATTTTTTTCTTTAGCTTCACTGTCCACATTAACACCCATATTAGGTGCAATATTTAAATTAAATGTATTATCCAATATTGAATTTTCCTTCCCCAACTGATTTCCTTTAAACCTAATCATATTATTAAATTTATAATAAGGGTTGTCTTTGGTCCAGGTACGACAAAACTCTCTTTCTTGTAACGAACCAAAAATACCTTCATCAACAAATTTAACTCCTGACCCTTTGGATATGTTTTTATACCCGTCATTGAATATTTTAGATGTTTGGTCTATTGCGTGACCCGCATGTTTTCTTCTAGCCCCACCCATTAGTGGTGCTGAATCTATAAGTTTTTGTGTTTCATCTAACAGACCACCTTTTCTTTTTGGTTTTTCAGATGATTTTGTTGTTAACATCTGTGGTGGTGCATTTAAAGAAGCGAAAGATTTGTTACCAAACCAAGTCCATCCAGCTGATAACCCACCCCCATCCATATAGGTTTCACCTCTTAATCCAAATGTTTGGAATACCCATGTCGCTCTACCATTAACGGTCTCTAACTCTTTAGCTAAAGTAGATGGTCCATATACTATTGCTCCGGTACTTCTACCAAACTCATCTTGTGGTACAGCGTCTAGTGGACTTTGTATTTTTCCTGGTTCAGATTCTCTTGACCCAACATAATAAAATGGCACTACCGTGTCTATAGTATTAGGTAATGGCACTTTACTATAATCTGGTCTATAAATATTATATTTTAATGACTCAAATAAAGCAGATTGTTGTTCTTTCCCCATATATTGTAAAAGTATATCACTAGGTATAGGCATATTAGTTGGGCTGGTTGGTATTCCTAGTCCGTTAGAGAAAAGAGAATTTTGTATAGCGTCTGCTGTCGCTGTTATATTTGGAGCGAGACCACCCACATAATTAATTTGGTTTAGTTGTAGTTCATTTATATTCGGGACAAATGTGGCTTGGAAATAACTTCCTGGTATACTAGAATATCCGTAATATAAATTAGTAATTCTAGACATGAAATCTGTCCCCTTTAATATCTTATTGCCGGGTGTTCTACTTATATTAGAATCTGCTATACCTAACGCACTAACCTCAAAGTCGTATTGAGATTGTATGTATCCTAAGTTTTTTCTAAGGTATCCCGCGGATACCTCAGTTAATTTACTATCATTTAAAATCTTATTATTTAAAGTGTTAACTAGTCCATTAGTTATGTTTACTGTTTCTAATATTTCAGCGGGAGTATAGTTGGATGATACGAAAGATTGTGGTGTTACCGTATTTGGTGCTACGTACCCCTGTCCTGTTCTAGGAAGTACTTTGTCAACATCAATTAATTGTACGTCTCTATACCCACCCATTGGTCCATATTTGTTATCTAAAAATAAATTGGTTTGTTGGGTGATGCCACCTTCTAGTACTGTTTCTTGGTCTATAATAAAATTATCCGATAAATTAGTATACACATTTTTTCCTGGTGGTTGGACACCAAAAGATGGTGGAACAGGATTAGAATTAGCTAAATATGAACTTTGTAGGTTTTTACCTAATAAAAATTTTCTTAGAATTTCGGTACTAGATAAGGTAATACCATAATCACCTAATCCATAAGGATTTTGTCCTCCTTTACCTCTTGGTTGTATTCTATCGTTGCTTACCATCTTTTTATTTTATAATAAATAGATTATTAATTATTTTATGCTGTCGCATTAGATAACATCATACTTAGATTTTGTAAATCACCAGAATTCATTTGCCCTAATAATTTTTTCACATTAACGGTAGCATTTTCCCCCTCACCTTTAACCGTTAATGTACCTGTAAGTTCTATTGGTCCTCTTTGTGCTTGTGTTGTGGTGTTCATATTAGTATTAACGTTATTGATTTTATTGGTTACGTCCCCTCCTTGCCCACCATCTAACTGTGTACCACCCAATATAAGGTCACCCTCATTAAATTTTACTGGAGCCTGACCTGGTCTTAAAATAAAATCCTCTACCTCAACTGCATTCGGGTTTCCTTGTGGTATTAATCCCATATTCATTAACCCATCTAATATAACCTTAGCGGCGTCAGCACCAACGGGATTGGGTGACGTTGCTTGTTGTGATTGAAAGTCAGCTAAAAACCCTTTTACATCCCCTTTACCTAACATCTCCTGTTGTGGTGCTGTAAGTAACTCCATCTTATCCCCAAGTTGTTGACTTAGGCTGGCCATCATCATATTACCTGCTGCACCATCCCCACCACCTTTCCTTACCATCATTCTTACTCCAGTATCAATCGTGGCTAGGTATTGGTTTGCTTTTTCAGCTACGGTAAGTTGTTGTTGGTATACTTGGGAGTCGGTCATCCCCACTTGTTTTAATTCTTCTATTTGTTCCGCACTTAATTTATCAACGTCAACCATTTTATCTAAACTAGGTATTTTTACTTGCATTTCCCCACCATCACCCATCTTCGCCATACTAGATATTAATTCTTTGTCGTCGTCGGTTACATTATCTAAAAATTTCATTTCTGAGAATACTTCTGCTCTTCTTGCTGATTTAATAGCGGTATCAGCTAGGTCTTGATATGACATTCCCATGGCTTCCGCCATGTCTTTTAATTGTCTTCTTTGTTCTGGTGATATTACAAATTTACCCTTTTCTTCATCAAAGGTTACTGCGGCTGCGGCGGTATCCGTTATAGCTTTTTGTAACCCTTCTAAGTCATTAGTCGCCATATACATTAATTTAAATGGGTCTTGTAAATCCCCAACCGCACCCCCTATTACTTGCATTCTTGCGGCAAAATCAATTGCTCCTTCTGGGTCAAAGAATTTATCAGCTAAACCAGTGACTGTACTCATTTCCAAACCTAACGATTGACTCCTAGCTACCATTCTAGCTAAACCTTCAACACCCTTTTCAAAACCATATGTATTAACTAATTTAAGATTTGCTGACATATTACCCATAAATTTCTCCATCACCACACCAAATTGCTTTCCGGTGGCTATAATATCTGACATTGCATTATCCGTCTCATCTACTTTGCCCATTGCTTTATCTAAACTAAAACCTATACCATCAAAAGCTTCAGCGAAAGCAGGTGCATCAAACCCACCTAAAGTTTTAGTTAATAATGCAGCTCTTTCTAGTACTTCAGGAGAAATTCTTAGTTTTCTCCCAACTTCCATGGTTATTGATTTAAAAGTCTCGTATAACTGATGTACTTGAATCCCAAATTTCGCACTAGAGGCACCCGCTTCATTTAATTCATTAATAGTGTCAAATAATTGTTCGTTTGACATTCCTATACTTTGAGATATGTCTACCCGTAGAGTGTCTTCTAACGCTAACATATCGAGAATGACATCCATGTTGTCAATTAACTTAAAGTTAGCTGAGCCAATCTCGGTCATCACATCCTGCATCTTTTCTATGTCACCCCACTCTACACCTTCATTAGGTGTTCGTTTTTTACCGGCACTCTCAGCGTACTTACCAAACTTCGTTGTCGCTGAACCTCTACTACCACCGGTTGATTCTTTGTACCCCTTATTACCCTGACAGAACCAATTATTACCTCCAACCACAAAAGTACTACCTCGAGGATTTGAATTGGTGGCACATATGCTATCCGCTTCAGATTGGTCACTATAAGATGGGATTGGGTTGTTTATCCCTAAGTTTTTTGCTAACTTATAGGATAGTGGATTTCCTTTTATTCCATACTTTTTAATGGAATTAACTCTGGCTTGGTGATTGGGTTCGTCTTTGTAGTTAAAGATACCGATTGGTACTCCTAATTCTGGGTGAAAAGCGATGTATGGCTTAGCCCCTGATAGGATGTACTCAATAAATAACTGTTTCAAAAATTTAAACATAAAGATTCGTTTAACTATAAATAGTTAGAATATGTTTTTATCTGTTTTTGCTTTTGTTCTTTGCCTGCTCCTGAGCTTCATTTTTCTTTTCAAATTCTTCAATTAGTTTACCAATGTAAAATCTTCTTTCAAATGTAGGCATTTGTAATAAATCAGTGTAGGGGATGTGTAGGTGGCGCATTAAGAAGTAAAACTCTTGCAATAGGGCATTCCTATAGCCCGTAGAAAGGACGAAAAAACTCAACACCCAATGATATTGATACTTTCATTTCTTCTCCTGATGGTGTTTTTTGGTTAACATTTAAATCCAATGCTGGGGTATTATTTTTAACAACTTTTCTAATGTCTTGTGAGTCTTTGATTGGCATTGTCTGTATAAATTGTGCTATAGTCATTCTATCTCTAACCCCATCTACCTCTACTAACATTTTTTCAAGTTGTTTTGTCATGTAAGGACTTACTGGGTCGTTTTTATGTGATTCATTAAGTTCTATTAACTCTTTATTGTCTGTTGGTGTTAAAAACCTTAATTTCGTTTTTTTCTTAGACTTTTCTAAATAGAATTCAAATTCATTTTTTTCGTCAAGTTTAACATTTATATCTTTAGTTTTTAAAATAGATAAATCTAGTGTTGTTGTAAATTTTTCTTTAGTGTTAGGGTCTGTAAGTTCTACGGTATAGTCAGAACCAAATGCTGTATTACGTAAAAAAATTAGAATAGCTTGTTTATCACACTCCGGCATATCGATAGGGTTAATATCTTTATCTAATATTTTTTTACCTATGAGTTGGTTGACTAGGTCTCCGGTTCCTTGTAATGACTGAGACGCTAAAAGATTTTCATCAGAAGCATTTAAATAGGTTACTTTCACACTTTTTTTCTTATTAGTGTAAAATATTCCTTCTGAAGGTAGTGTTACCATATCGTATGGTAAAATAGTCTCTGTGTCTGGCCTTAAATTATCTTGTAGCATAAATTATTTTATATATATATATATACAGCTTTTTATTTTATTAGTAAATAATAAGTTATTATATTATATACAAAGCTTTAGTGTTTATATTAAGAAAGTAAAGTGGTTAAACAAAAAAAGTCCCTATTAAGGACTTTTTTATTCTATTTAAAATTTTATTAGTAAACTAAAATACATCTGTCTGGTCTTAAGGTAGCTGAAATAGTAGCAAGTCCATCATCACTATAACCTAAACTATCAAAGTTAACGTCAGTAAGGAAGGTTCCCTGTAAAATCCATTTTTCTACCACAACCCCTGTTGGGTCTAGTAGTTCTAAGTCAATATTTTTCTTGTACCCAGCAGCGTACCCCATTCTACCAGTTACTGATTCTGAGTGTAATCTCACCCATTCCATTAATGCTTGTGCTGCTGAAGGACCAATTGGGTCCCTAAATGTTACACTTATAGTTCCCCAGGTAAACCTACCGGCAACATAAGTAGATGTATTTAAAAATGGAACCTCTACGGAATTTATTGTTATTTGTGGTCTAGATGTACTTTCCACATACCATTCATTGATACCTAACGAAGAATCGAATCTTAAGATAAACCTATTCTTTCTTTTAGGTTCGTAGGGTATCGGCATTTTCATTAATAAATCGGCCATGTCTTTTAATTTTTGTTTTTACTTTTTTTATTATATCTATAAATATATCGGTAATTAAAAAAAAATACTAGTTTAACTGTTTTAGTATTATTTTATTCATACCACCTTCTGAAGTGTCGTATACTACGAAGTCAACATCGGGGAATTCAACCTGTAAAACCTCTTTAATAAAAGGAACTATAGCATTTATATTACCCAAATCATCATCACTAAACCCAACTGATAATTTATTATATTTTGTGTTTACCATCTCAGAGGTTTTAGCTACTATTTTAGTAACATAATCCCTTAAAGCTATTTTTTTATTTTCTTCTGGATTGGCGGCTGAACCACCCTCTAAACCAAACCTATCTATAAATGAACTTGATGTTACTGGGTGGTACTCGTGAGAGTCTAAATAAGTCTTTAATATAAGTTCTGGTGTTTGTCCGTCTAATTCTGGTATTTGTTGTTGGATATTGTCTATCATTTTAGACAATTCCTCTTCATTAAATGTGTGAGAAATAATGAAGTCCATACCTTTCCTTAGTGTTTCAGGTTTATGACCTCTAGCGGTTATTATTGATATGGGGTTTCCGTAAATTAATGCTTCTTTAAACTTATCAAATGATGGCGCAAAAGCATTAACATTTAAGGCTTTTCCTAAATCATTTATAAAACTACCGTCGTCTATAAAATTGTCGAACGCTCCGTCATCTAATTTATAATTTTCATTATCTCTTAGTATGGCAAACTCATCCGTCCCAACATTAAGTTTTTCCCAACCCTCACTAGTTTTCTTTAACATTTTTATTGTGGTAGGCATATTAATTATATTATCGTCCCAATCAAAAGAATAAGCTCTAACGCTTGTTGTGTCAGCATTTTGTTCTTTTAACATATTACTTATTTTAAATAATTGGTTTTTGGTTATTATAATGTCTTTTCCCATATAATATAAATACAAATTAATTTTGTTTATTCAAATATTTTGTTTATCTTTGTAGTATGAAAAATATTATAAAACTATTATGTATTTTATTGTTGGTTTCGTGTGACCCCGAACCATTGTACATACCGTGTAATACACAGTACCCTACCACACAAAATCCCACGACGTACATAGAAGTTAATTTTCTAGATGGGTGTTGGAGGTTACTTAGTGGCAAACTGTATATGGAGAATCTAGAAACTGGTGAATCGAGTGAACTATTTCATTTTCAATATAGTGATACCAGTAGTTTAAGATATGACGGAAGTATGTATGAATTTGAAGATATAATCAAAAAGAACACTACTTGGTGTTTTGATTTTCCTTTGGGGATTCCTGGGGTGGGCAATTTTATTTTAAATAGCGATTCTTTATACCCTTACGGTCTATCAGTAACATCTAATAACATTACTGTTACTGAACCTTTGATTGGTTCGTATCTCCTCTTAGGTGGTTCGTCACGTCCATTGTTATATGAGATAGTAAGTTTAGAAAATGAAATAGTTAATTTTTATGTTCAAGAAACATACGAAAACATTGATGGGTATAACCATAGATACTATTCAAAATTAAAATTTAAAAAATATTAAAATGAAAAAATTATTACTGTTCTTATTGTTGATACCTCTTTATTGTAGTTCCCAATCTTTAGTGTTAAAAGATACCACCTTTAATATTACTTTGTCTATATCAAATTACGAAGGAAGGTTTGTCTCTGAATATAATAAAAATATAGAGTTTGGTAGTTACATTAGTACCACCAACACTATAGTGTTAGATACTGTTGGACATACATTATCTGTTATCAGAAAATCTAAAGATAGTGATGAAATTATTAAATGGGATTTAACTATTTCCCATATAATACCGAATGAAGATTTAGGAATTACCTATAACTTTCAAAATCACTCTACAGGTGGTTATGGTTTTTTGTACATTCAAGATAATGGGATAATTATTTTTGTTAGTAAAACAACTACTATGAAAGATACATATTTAGGTTTTCTCGGATTCTTAGACCAAAAATAACCCACCCCAAACGAAACTACAAAGATAAA
>TARA_R110000824_G_scaffold69297_3_pt1 | contig 18431 bp, 22 predicted proteins | sample TARA_R110000824 | Tara Oceans TARA_R110000824 (sample SAMEA4397747) | marine metagenome | biome: Polar Biome; feature: [MES] marine water layer (ENVO:01000295) within the mesopelagic zone...; material: water (ENVO:00002006), including particulate matter (ENVO:01000060) such as......
GTCCTTGAGACCGCCCAACTGATGTCAACAGCCCATCGCTTGGCCGACTCGTCGGTACGAGAGATGGTGTACAAGATGACACACAAGAATCATCCGTCATCTGTATGGGTGAGAGAAAGCAAGGCTCATTATGAGTGGCTCTTTTCCCTGTTCTGCGAACTGAACAAGGAGTTCAGGCACAGGCGCGGCAAAGATCACATGTCTTGGGTTAAACTCAGACATCACCTATCTGGTGCCCCAGCCTTGCCTCACAATGAATGGCTTAGAGACCCACCCCAGTGTATGCCTGAAAAGTATAACGACCCAGATACTGTGAATGCCTATAGAAATTACTACACTGACGGTAAAAGACGCCTTAAATCCTACACCAATAGGGCCGTCCCAGTTTGGATGAACGAAGGTGCTACTGATGTCCTTACCCAGTGCAACGATAACCCTCACAACACAAGGACAAAGGACAGAAGACATGATACGTTCACCCATCGCTGATCAGATATGGTCAGATAAATACCGACACACTACGCACGAGGGTATCCACCTGGATGCCGACATCAACGCCACCTTCCAGCGCGTGGCTGACGCACTGGCTATCAATGAGGAGCAGGCTGGCCCTTGGGCTGATCGTTTCTTCGACCTGATGTCAGGCTTTCGCTTCATCCCCGGTGGTCGCATCATAGCTGGTGCTGGCACTGGCCGTGACGTAACGCTTCAGAACTGCTACGTCTCACCTGTCATCGAGGACAGCATGGCTGGCATCTTCGCTGCCGTGCAGAGTGCAGCCCTGACACTGCAGAGCGGTGGCGGTATCGGCATGGACTTCTCCACCATCCGCCCCAAGGGGTCTAAGGTGGTGGGTGTGGATAGTGACGCGAGCGGCCCTGTATCGTTCATGTCTGTCTGGGACAGCATGTGCAAGACGGTCATGTCTGCTGGTGGCAGGCGTGGTGCCATGATGGCGGTGCTTCGTTGTGATCATCCTGATGTGATGCAGTTCATTGCAGCCAAGGGTGACCAGGCCATGCTGCGTAACTTCAACATGTCAGTGGCTGTCACTGACGAGCTGATGGACGCAGTGGCTGACGATACTACGTTCGACCTCGTGTTCGACGGCAAGTGCTACGACACGGTGCGGGCTGCTGACCTGTGGGATGCGATCATGCGTTCGACCTATGCTCACGCTGAGCCTGGGGTCATGTTCATCGACCGCATCAACGAGCGTAACAACCTCGTGTACTGCGAGGAGCTTGCCGCCACCAATCCGTGTGGTGAAGTGCCGCTGCCTGCTCACGGTGCCTGCCTGCTGGGTTCCATGAACCTGACCCAGTATGTCATCGGTCCGTTCGGCCCGTTCCCGGAGTTCGATAGGATCAGGTTCAAGGCTGACGTGGCTGTCGCCATCCGCATGATGGACAACGTGGTGGACGTGTCATCGTACCCGCATGATGATCAGTGGGCTACGGCACAGGACAAGCGACGCTTGGGCCTGGGCCTCACTGGTCTGGCATCTGCACTGACCATGATGGGCGAGCGTTACGACACTGCATCAGGTCGCGAGACTGCCTCGCGGTGGGCCTTCGAACTGAAGGTCGCTGCCTACTGGGCCAGCATGGACCTGGCACGTGAGCGTGGCTCGTTCCCTGCCTTCGACAAGGCTGGGTTCATGGCGAGCTGGAATGTCAAGAGCCTGCCGCTGGCACTGCAGCAGTCCATCGCTGAGCACGGCATCCGCAATGGACACCTGACGTCCATCGCACCGACGGGAACGATCAGCCTGTTTGCTGACAACGTATCGTCTGGGGTCGAGCCTATCTTTGCGACCGAGTACACCCGCAAGGTGTTGGAGCGTGACGGCAGCAAACGTGATGAAGAGGTGAGCGACTACGCTGTACGCCGCTATCGTAATGGGCATGACATCCCACTGCCTGACACATTCGTCACGGCACAGGACATCTCGCCTCAGGCACACGTCATGATGCAGGCTGCAGTGCAGAAGCATGTGGATACTGCCATCTCGAAGACGGTCAACCTGCCCGAGGACATCTCGTTCGATCACTTCAAGGAAGTGTATCGCTTGGCCTACGACAACGGCTGCAAGGGCTGCACCACGTACCGACCTAACGCTGTCACTGGTAGCGTGCTGTCGGTCGAGCCTACGCCTGCTGCTGTCGTGCCTGCTGCTGCCTCTCACGCGCCTGCTGGCAGGCCTGACGTACTGACTGGCACTACCACTAAGGTGACATGGCCAGGCAGCGTCCATGCCTACTACGTGACGGTCAACGTGGACCATGACGGTCGCCCGTTCGAGCTGTTCGTGACGAGCAAGAACGTCGATGGTGCTGACCTGATGGTGGGCATGACACGTATGGTGTCGGCAGTGATGCGTCGCGCTGGTGACTTGGCCTTCGTGGTCGAGGAGCTGAAGGCTGTCGCTGATCCGAAGGGTGGGCAGTGGTACAACGGACGGTTGGTGCCTAGCCTGCTGCATGTGATCGGATCAATCCTGGAGCCGCATGTGTCAGGTGTTGCGGTGCCTGTCGTCAAGACTGAGGGTGCTGCCTGCCCGGCATGTGGCGAGCACACGATGGTCCAGAAGGATGGGTGCGCTACCTGCCTGAGCTGTGGGCATTCTGCCTGCGGATAAAAGATTGAGACGGGGGCTTGCAATCCGGTGAGCCCCGCACCATCTAAGCTATAACGAACAACCAACCACGGAGAATGACATGGACTACTACCGAGCTTTCGACTTCAAGTACACCACCACCATCGACATACCAGAGATGGGCCTGCTGGAGCAGGACGTTCAGTTGGACATCACGATGGACGGCTGCTTGGAGGAATACGACATCGAGGAGGTATGCCTCTACGACATGTGCCCAGTGATCAACGCACGCAACCCGGTTCCATTGACTGACCCCAAGGTGATCAACGCCATCGTCGAGCGGTTCATGGCGGACCCGGTAGCTGAGGGGGCCATGTGCGAGGTGGCTGACCGTGAGCTGAACGGACGCTACTAACAACAACCAACCACGGAGAATGACGATGACCAGTAACCAGCAGACACACAGAAAGGTGGGTGATAAGATCAAGGGCACCACGGTGCTCGCCCCTGCTGAGCCTTACATCTCACCAGATGGAACGTCACACACCGAGCTGGTGGTGGAGTGCAAGTACTGCGATAGCGCCTACACCGCACGAGAGAGTTCACTGCGCAGTGGCTGGACCTCTAGCTGCGGGTGCATTTACGGAATATTCAACCACGAGGAGAGTTAACATGTCTGAGAGTACCTGCGTTGAGAAACTTCCCCACAACTGTGGGTCGAGTGACGGCATGCAGGTGTTTCACAACGAAGCTGCTGGGCACAGTGCCTATTGCTTTGCCTGCAGCACCTACGTTCCCGACCCCTACGCTAACGGTGACCGCACCCCGCGCACCGTGTCAGCCAAGACAGATGAGGACAGACTGGCTGACGTGATGGACGTGCTCGACCTGCCCACTGTGGCACTGACGAGCAGGAAGCTGAGGAAGGAAACACTCGAGGCGTTCGACGTTAAGGTCGAGCTGTCGCAGCAGGATGGAGAGACACCTGTCGTGGCCTACTACCCGATCATGAAGGGTGGCGAGCTGCTAGGATACAAGGCGAAGATGCAGGTGGAGAAGAAGATGTGGTCGGTCGGCAGAACGAAGGGTGAGAAAGACCTGTTCGGATGGCGTCAGGCGGTAGACAATGGCGGACGCAGACTGTTCGTCACTGAAGGTGAGGACGACGCACTAGCCCTGTACCAGGCACTGCTTGACAAGCAGGCTGGCACGAAGTGGGAATCGTTCCTGCCATCTGTCGTCTCCATCGTCGGTGGGTCTAGCTCAGCTGCTCGTGAGATCGGGCGCATGCTGCCTGCCATCAACGCTGCCTTCAAAGAGATCGTGATCGTGTTCGATCAGGATGAGGCTGGACAGGCTGCGGTTAAGAAGGTTATGCAGATTGCACCCAATGCCACGTCGGTCACGCTGACTGAGAAGGACGCCAACGCTATGGTGATAGCGGGACGGTCGAAGGCCTTGGCCGACGCCGCCCTGTTCAAGTCAGCCACGCCCAAGAACTCTCGAGTTGTCAACGCGGCATCTCTGAGAGAAGAGGGCAAGGTGCAGGCTGAGATGGGACTGTCGCTACCGTGGCCTAGCCTGACCAAGCTGACCCGTGGACTGCGGTTCGGTGAGACGATCTACATCGGGGCTGGTGTGAAGCAAGGCAAGAGTACGCTGCGCTCGGCACTAGCCGCGCACTTCATCCTGGAGCACAAGCTTGATGTGTTCGTGGCTGCACCTGAGGAGAGCAACGTCAAGACGACGCAGCTGTTGTACGGTCAGGTGGCTGGCCGTGTGTTCCATGACCCGGACGTCAAGCTTGATGTCGAAGCCTACGACACGGCAGCTGACTGGGTCGGTGACAAGCTGAAGCTGATCAACTTGTATCAGCTACTCGACTGGCCTACGCTGAAGCTGGACATACTGGACGCCGTGGGCCAGGGATGCAGGGTCGTGATGATCGACCCAATCACCAACCTGACTAACGGCATGGCAGCAGCTGACGCCAACACCGCACTGCAGTCAATCGCACAGGAGCTGAGTGTGATTGCACTGGACCACGACCTGATCGCTATCATGTTCGCCCATCTCAAGGCAGCAGAGAACGGCCCTGCTCACGAGCGAGGGGGGAAGGTACAGAGCCACCAGTTCGCGGGCTCACGTGCCATGATGCGGTCAGCCAACATGGTCATAGGGCTCGAGGGCAACCGCGACCCTGACCTGGATGAACAGGAAAGGAACCAGCGGCGCATCGTCGTGCTTGAGGACAGGCAGTTTGGTGCCTCGGGTGTCGTGAACGTGCAGTACGACCATCGCTCTGGTCTCATGCGTGAGACAAGGGCATACGATTGAGGAGATAGCTATGGCCTTCATGAACACTAACAGTAAGCTGGTCGCGATGAGGGCTGCGCTTGAGGAAGACAAGCCTGAGTTCGTTGAGACACAGGAGGATGTGCTAAGGATCAGGCGCAACCTGATACTGAGAGCGACACGGAAGGCACAGGATGAAGGTAGGCCTGTGTCGTTCACCTCGACAACGTGGACCAAGGCGTGGTCAACGCGGGGAGATGAGAGAAGAAAAGCTAACGGCCCTTGCAATCTCGTGAGACCGTAACCACATAAGAGTATCAACCAACCAACCAAAGGAAACGACATGACTGACCACACAGAAAGAGACATAGTTATAGAGGACCACTTCCGACGTAACTCAAGCAGGCTTGTGAAGAACCTGAGCGTAAAGTGCAAGGGATGGTTCAACGCAGAGGACTCAGTGCACAATGCATACGAACGCGCACTGCGATACTGGGACAGCTACGAACCTGACATGGGTTTTGATAAGTGGTTCGAGGCAGTTCTTCGCAACGCTGTATCCGCCACGATGAACGAAGCCATTAAGATGGGTGGAACTACGGACCAGATCGAACACTACGCTGATGAGACCACTGCTAGATGGTCTGAAAAGAGTGAGCAGATTATTGATATGATCAAAGACAAGCAGTTTAACGAACGGAACATACTTATGCTGAAGTTCGTTCACATGTACAGCACTCGGTCTGAGATACCTTGTCTAGTGCCTGAGACTGAGAAGCAGGTGAGGCGTATCGTTGAGGATTTCAAGGCAGAAGTCACGGCACGTTTCGGAGAGCCGGATACTGATGAGTAGATGACATGACAACCACACCACTCATAGCGTTCTTCGACTTGGAGAGCGACGGACTGCTCGACACTGTCACCCGCTTGTGGTGTGGCGTCGTGAAGGACAAGGGCACAGGAGAGGTTAGAGCCTTCGGCCCTGACCAGGCCACTGACCTGCTCGAACACTTGAGCAACTACGACGTACTGATAGGCCACAACATAGTGGGCTACGACTTCCCTCTGCTGGAGCAGCTGTTCGGATGGACGTACGAGGGCAAGGTGGTTGACACCCTGCTCATGTCCCGCACGCAGCGGCCCAACAGAAGGGTGCCTGCTGGTGCCCGCTCGGCCCACTCTGTCGAGGCATGGGGCATCAGGCTGGGCACCGACAAGGTGGCCAATGATGTATGGTCGGAGTACACGCCGCTAATCCTGGAGCGGTGCATCCAAGACGTGGAGATCACGGCTATGATCTTCACTGCACTGATGGACGAGGGACATGGCGAGGGCTGGGGCAAGGCGCACCAGCTCAACGTCAAGCTCTTCGCCCACCTAGCTGAACAAGAAAAGGCAGGCTGGCACGTTGACACCTCTCTGCTAGACAAGAACATTCGTCAACTGAAACGGTGGATCGACATGATCGCATCCGCCATCAACCCTAGCTTGCCAGAAGTAATGGACATTCTGGAAGTCAAGAAGGATGGAGAGTATGGATACCTCAAGAAACCTTATCTCAAGTCAGGCCAGCTCTCTGCTGGTGCTCGTCACGTTATCGACAATAGCTGTGGTCTTCTTGACCACCTCAGTATTGCTGGTCCTTTCAGCCGTGTCGTGTATCGCAGGATAGATATCGACAAGCCTGTCGAGATCAAGAACTACCTGCTCGGCATGGGCTGGCAACCAGAGGAGTGGAACTACAACGATGAGGGCAAGCAGACCTCACCCAAGATGTCCAAGACAGACGCCTTCGTTGGTGTCACCGGACGGGTGGGTCAGCTCATAGCTCGACGTGTGCAGTGCAAGGCTCGGCTGTCTATCATGCAGGGCTGGCGCTCGTCGGTCAGGGATGACGGACGGATACCCACACCAGTGGTGGGTCTTGCAGCTACTGGCCGTCTACGCCACAAGGGCGTGGTCAACGTGCCGTCACCTGACACTGGTGCCTTCTATGCCAGCCAGATGCGGTCCGTGTTCACAGCCACACCCGGCTGGATGATGGTGGGTGTGGACAGCAAGGGCAATCAAGCCCGTCAACTAGCAGCCCGCATGGGCGATGAGGAGTTCACTGAGGCTGCTGTGTCCGGGTCATCCGACAAGGGCACAGACATACACACACTCAACATGATCAAGGCCGGGACAGGAACCCGAGCCAAGGCGAAGACGTTTCTATATGCTTTTCTTTTCGGCTCAGGCACAGCCAACATCGCTAAGCTGTTGGGCGTGTCCACCGCCGAGGCCAAAGCAATCACTGCCCGCTACCGCAGGAACATGCCACGCCTGGACGAGCTGCTCATCAGTCTTGAGAAGGCATGGGGCAAGCGAGCTAAGACGGGATGGGATAGCAAGCGGCACACCACGTCGTTACGTGACGGCTGGGTGAAGGGACTGGACGGCAGGCGCATCGTGATTGATAGCCCGCACAAGGTCTTGAACTTCATGCTGCAGTCGGACGAAGCCATTCAGATGGGCCACGCCTACGTCATGATCCACGAGGAGATGGAGCGCCTCGGATACAAGAAGGGAACTGACTGGCGTATGCTGATCTGGTATCACGATGAGTTCCAGCTCGAAGGCAGAACGCCTGAGATAACTAAAGCTTGCGGTGAGGTGGCCTGCTGGGCAATAGCCAAGTCAGGTGTCAACCTAGGTATCGCATGTCAGCACGAAGGAGAAGCTAAGTACGGCATGAACTGGAAGGAGTGCCACTGATGAAAGGAGAAGGAGATGAGACTAGGACGACCACGTAACCGAGACATGCCAGACATAGGCAGCGTCAAGGCGAAGACAGCTATCGACTGGTACGAGGGTGGCATGTCCATCCTAGAGCTGGCCGAGATACACGATGTCACTACCTACATCGCGACTAAGTTCTTACATGAGAGCGGGATCAAGCTTCGCCAACGTGGCAGGCCACCCGTTGCTCTCTAACCAACACAACACAAAGGAATGACAACATGAGCCTTATTGCAAACGATACCCCCAAGACTGGATCCAAGTACCCCACCATGGAAGCCCTTGAGCCGGGCAGCTACCCTGTTCGTCTCGTGCAGGTGATCGACCTCGGTGTACAGGCACAGCGCCCATACCAGGGTAAGACCAAGCCTGACACACGGGAGATCCACACCACGTATGAGATCTTGGACGAGTACATGAACGATGAGCACGGAGCTATCGACTACACCAAGCCGCGTTGGATTGGCGAGAAGTTCGGGTTCTTCCCTCTCCGGGTTGAGCTGTCCAAGGGGACCAAGCGTTACCTCACCATCGATCCCAAGGCGGCGCACAAGGGCGACTGGTCCAAACTGCTTGGCAAGCCGTGCATGGTTACTGTTGCACAGAACGAAGGCAAGGGCCGTCACCTCGGTCGCACCTTCAACAACATCGCAGGCACTTCTGCCATGCGTCCGTCTGAGGTCGAGGCTGCTCGTGAGGCAGTGAGCAGCCTGCTCTACTTCAACACGGAGCATCCTGACATGACTGTGTGGGAGAGCCTGCCTAACTGGCTGCAGGAGAAGATCAAGGAAGGGGTCAACTTCAACGGCTCTATCCTGCACGGTATGCTGGGTGGTGCAGTGGTCGCTGCTACTGATGACGACGATGGCGACAACCCGTTCTAACAGCCAAGGCCACCGGGTGGGGAATGCGCCCCACTCGGCACAGGGAGATTGACATGATCGCACTGATAGATGCTGACCTGCTGCGATACGAATGCTGCTACGCTGCCCAAGCTGCGTACAAGCAGATGACTGATACAGACGACAACGTAAACTTCGACGCAGTGCAGGACGCACTGGACTACCGCATCAAGCAGATCACGATAGGTGCTGGGTGCGACAGCTACGTCCTGTATATCACAGAGGGTCGAACCTTCCGCTACGACGTGGCAGTCACTGCCCCATACAAGGGCACCCGCCACGCTGACAGACCATACCACTACGCCAACCTAACTGCGGTGATCAAGTCCCTGCACCCATGCAGGGTTGTCACCCATATGGAAGCTGATGACCAACTAGCTATCGACGCGCTGGCTGACCCGGACAACACGGTGCTGTGCAGCAGGGACAAAGACCTGCGGCAGGTGACGGGAGCCAAGGTGTACAGCTGGGAGCTGCTTAACCAACCGAGCTTCGGCCCCACCAAGATCGAGAGGATCGGAAGTGTGGATCGTAAGGGCAAGGGCACAGGCTACACTTTCTTCATGGCCCAGATGGTCATGGGTGACAGCGCGGACAACGTGCCTGGGATCAAAGGCAAGGGCCCAGCCGCTGCCCACGCCATACTCAGCCCCATCGTTGAGGACGATGAGCTGACTGAAGACGAGAAGGTTGCTGAGATGAAGGCCGCTGTGATCACCGCATACCAGCGGTGCTACGCTGAGGACTACGATGACGTTTACGAAGAGCAGGCCACGCTCCTGTGGATGCTCAGAGCCGAGCCAACAGATGGAGAGAGAGTATGAGTACGCTGAAGGATATGTACGTCGATTGGATGATGCAGGACAAACCCCTACGGTTCATCATCTACATCAACTTCATTGTTTGGGTATTGGCAGCAATCTCTATTCTATACGAGAAGAAACCTGAATATATGACACCTTCTCAGGCATACGATATTCTTGATAAATCAGTTGTTGAGTACACACTTTTTCCCGGAGAGAGCATGTGCACCGCGACCAATGTAGCGCATGGTGTGTACCTTACTGCACGTCATTGCATCAGGGATGTGGATACCAGTTATATCGTCAACAAGAATGGCGACTTCGTGTCAATCATTGATACTAAGCTGTCAGATGACAAGGACTGGGCTATTATCTACACTCTGGCAGACCCAGATGGGGTAGTTCCTTTACCTATAGACCGAGACTTCGGAGAACTTAAAGTAGGAGATCGTATTGCCTATCTAGGATATCCCTTCCCTCTTACACGTTACTACTCTGAAGGAATCGTAGCAAACGTGACTAGAGATTACCGTGGTAGGACTCAGCTTCCTGATGAAGTACTTCTACCTTTGACATCACTGAGAGGTGGTCCAGGTTCATCAGGCAGCGCCATCATTGACATGCGTACTGGTCATATAATTGGAGTTCTGTCAACTGGTATTCGCTCCTCAGAGGGTGCTGTGCTTGGTGTTGGTGTAACGTCTATTGAAGACCTGCCTGCTATCTTTGGAGAGGTCAGTGGCTAGGGGTGAGAAGACTAGAGCTGGTGGCATGTGGACTGAAGCTAAGTTTCACGGATTCATAAAAGGAGCAATAAGGGGTGCGACAAGAAGGTGGCCCCCTAAGACACAGGCCCTTAAGGATGCTTGGGTGGAGAGAGGTGTGTACAAGTGCGTCGGCTACAAGAGACGCTGGCACCATGTTCCCGTGAGCATCAAGGTAGGTGGAAAGCGCGTACGAAACGTGGCTGTTGATCACATCAAACCAGTGATCTGCCCAGTGTCAGGCTTCACCAGCTGGGACGATATGATCGAACGCATGTTTGTTGAGGGGTCAGGATTCCAAATCCTGTGCAAATCCTGCCACGACAAGAAGACTGGAGATGAACGAAAGATAAGGAAGGAAAGTAAATGAGACCCACTCTTGAGAAGTGGAACAACTTCACACTGTCTAACGTAATGATAGAGACATGCACCCTTGAGATGTTCGAACACGTAACTACGTACCTAGACAGGCAGGGTGCAGAGGGAGCCTATGAAGAGATGATGTCCTCTGTGAACATGTCGTTCTCTACCGTTCACCCAGCCCTACGGGATGTGGTGTTCGCATCCTTCGCCATCACGCTGATGTATGACTACCCTAACTTCGACTTCAACCTGTTCACCCAATAGGAGAAAAACATGAAGAAGACACGACCCCGCATCTTGATGATCGACATCGAGACTGCCCCCATACAAGCCTACGTCTGGGGCATCTGGGACCAGAACGTAGGCATCAACCAGATCATCGAACCAGGCTACACCCTGTGCTTCGCGGCCAAGTGGGTCGGTGAGCACAAGGTGACGTTCATGTCCCTGCCCAAGCACGGCAAGGAAGCTATGGTCGCCAAGGCTCACGATATGATAAGCGAAGCCGACATGATCATCCACTACAACGGGACCAAGTTTGACATCCCGAAGCTGCAACAGGACTTCCTGCTCGCGGGCTTGGCACCTGCCTCGCCTCACTTCAACATCGACCTGCTACAGACTGCACGGTCGCGGTTCAAGTTCCCTAGCAACAAGCTCGACTACGTGAGCCGCGCCTTGGGACTGAGTGGCAAGGTTCAGAACCGTGGCATGAACTTGTGGATCGAGTGCATGGACGGAGACAAGCAGGCTTGGAGAGAGATGAAGGAGTACAACATACAAGATGTGATTCTGCTTGAGGAGCTTTACATGGTGCTGCGTCCTTGGATCAAGAATCATCCGAACCTGAACCTGTGGAACCCGAAGCAGACTGACCATGCCTGCCCAAACTGTGGGTCAGAGGATGTTCAGAAGAGAGGCTACAGCTACACGAAGGTGGCTAAGTACCAGCGGTATCAGTGCACAGCGTGTGGGACGTGGTCGAAGAGCAATACCAACGACGTGACCAAGGAACAACGTGCAGCAACATTGACAGGAGTGTAATCATGCCTATCCGTAAATCTACTAACAAGCTGATAGTTCATTGTGCCGACACCTACGCTCACATGGACATAGGTGCTAGGGAGATAAACAACTGGCACATAGACAGAGGGTGGAGTGGTATCGGATACCACTTCGTCGTCAGGCGTGACGGCACTGTGGAGAACGGGCGAGCGATTAATCAGGTCGGTGCACACTGCAAGGGATTCAACTCTGAGAGCATTGGCATCTGCTTGGTTGGTGGTCGCGGGGATCAGGGACAGCCAGAGGACAACTTCACTGAAAGTCAGATGGAGACACTGGGGTTTCTGATCGACAGCTTAGAGGGTGACTACCCAGATGCTGATGTCTTCGGGCACAACGATCTTAACCCACACAAGTTTTGCCCGTCCTTCGACGTGCATGACTGGATCAGGACTAATGACTGCTGTGATGAGGATGGAGACTGACATGCGAAAGACGGACATAGCCTACAGGGACGCTGCCTACCAGCGGGAGTGTGCACTAGCGGATCTCACCCTTGAGGCGAAGCTGTACTACAACGTCAATCCAGAACCAAACTCCCCCCTAGCGAGGTCTGCTGTTAAGTTTGGGAAGGCTGACGCTATCCTGAAACACTGCCGCCTCGCGGCTCAGAACCATGGAGAAGGTTATGACTGATCACATCAACCCCGACCACTACAACACCATGGTTATAGAACCTATCGACTACATCCTTGAGAACAAGCTGAGCTTCTGTGCCGGGGCCATTGTCAAGTACGTCTCCCGTGCTGGCAAGAAGATTTACCCTGGTAAGGACCGTGACCAGAGCGAGATCGCTGACCTTGAGAAGGTTATCAAGTTCGCTCAGATGCGGATCAACTACCTGAACGGGGACGACATCGTTACCGGAGAGGCTGATAATCCTAACGTCAGGGATCAGTTCACGTTCTTCCCTGATCGATACACCTGCTTCAAACCCGGTCAGGGATAAATCCACATGGATGCGTTTTAAGAGGTGCTACAGGCGTTATGGTATATCCTAGGTACGAATGCCTAGGAGCAACCAGCTTCGCCACCGTAGCACCCATCCTACTGAACTGTTTTTCCACCACACAAAGGAATTTGACATGTTAGCACTACTTCCCATCCTGATGCCGCTGATCACCAGCGTATTAGGGAAGGTGGTGCCGGATCTCGCCGAGCGAGAGAAGGCTTCCACCGAGATCGAACTGATGCTGGCTGGTGCCATCACGAAAGCCAACCAGGACCAGGTTGCCCTGAACAAGATCGAGGCAGCACACAAGTCAATCTTCGTTGCGGGCTGGCGTCCAATGATTGGCTGGACCTTGGCACTCGCTCTGGCTTACCAGTTCGTCGTCGCCCCCTTCGCTTACTGGGCAACCACAGCATACGGCGTTGAGATCCCACCGCTTCCCAGCCTAGACGACAACCTGTGGGAGTTGCTCACTGGCATGCTCGGCATGGCTGGACTGCGTACCTTCGAGAAGTTGAAGGTGACTGCCTGATACGGCAGGGGATCATCCCTGTCGCCACCATGAAAGGACATGCTATGTGTAAATGTGAAAACTGCACCTGCAAGAACTGCTCCTGCAAGTAACCCATAACTAGGTTGAGGAAAAAGAAAGCCCCTACCGGGAACCCATCACGGGAACCTAGTAGGGGCTTTTGTCGTTTCAGCGTTTACGTTCTCGACGACGTGATAAGAACCCACTGACGTCGAAGACGATACGTATCAGCACACCGACGACACTAAGTGCAACGAGTGAGTATTCCATCATGCCGATGCTCAGGAAGAAATCCAAGCCTTCAGCTTCAGGGGCAGCTCCTTGAACCATGACCGTAGCGACTGTAGCGTTAACCGAAGCCGCTCCATAGCTGAGGATACTGCCTGTTGCAAGCGAACTAGGCATCTGTTAATCCAATCTTTCATAGGTTCTCCTGTTCAGTTGTTATTAGTCTGGGAACCGTGCGTCGATAGCATCGACCGTGGTGACCAGTTTTTCGAACTGAGGTGTTCTGGCTTCAGCCGAAAGTGCCCTGACCTCGCGGATCAGATCGACAATCACTTCCTCTCCAAGCTCTTCCTTGTAAGCCTTCACCCACTTCTCGTGGGCAGTCGGCGGAACATCGACGACCGGGTCGCTGCTGACTAGCAAGGACGATGCCAATGCTAAACCAAGTACGTTCATTATCCTGCTCCCGGCTTCTTGGCCCGCTCTGTCTTTTTAGATGCGTGTTGACTGGTTAGCGTAGCGGAGAGTTGCTCTGCGGTAATTGCGTCGGCAGACACTAAGCTGTCAATCAAATCTTCGACGGCCCGACTCATGTAAGAGTCAGTTTCAGCCATCGCCGCCAGCCATGCGTTCATCGGCGCAGCGGCATCCGCCGCCGTCTTGGCAGCGGCAGTTGCCTCGTCCCGCGCGTCGGCTTCGGCCTCCTCGGCATCCGTGTAGGGGACTAGCTCCCCCTGTCCTGTCATTTTTACTCGTGCCATGTTCTGACTCCATTAGTTGATTTCTTACTTGATGCCCCACACGCGGAAATGGCCATCGACCAGATTGCCGCTGCTACAGCTAAATTTGATTCCGTCGATTGCAGTTGACACTCCATTCCTAAGCCACCCAGTGCCCGAAGCCGCTCCAGCGTAGCCGCCGGATGCGACGTTACCGCCCAGACTCCAATGAAAGAACGGCCCCATCTTGTCCGTGCCATCTGTGATATTGAGGTGTAAAGTGCCAGACAGCGCGAACCCCTCATCATATCCCCCAGAGCCTTTATAGATTTCGGCAGCATGTGGGCAGTTGATTGATGAATGGTCGTGGTCAGAGCCTGCGGTAAATGTCACGCCAGCGGAGCCGTAAGCATAGTCGGTGCCGCCTGTCTCATAGCTGCCGCCCTGAGACATCTGGACGAGAATGTTCATGGCGACTGAAACGAAGGACGAAAGTTCGAACTCAAAATACTTGTATGTGCTCCAGTTCATTCCATCGGCATCTTCGAAAGTCAGCGCGGATGGCGTTCCTGTGATTTCGGTATTGACGAGAAGGACGCGCGGCAACGCAACTGCTGCGACAGACGATGTAACGTAGGCTTTGACTGACTGCTGGCTGGCAACTTTGGTCGCTGAGTTGGTCCCCATGGCGTCCTCGTCAAGGAACCACGCAGCCCCAGCGAGGCTGGTCATGTCTTTGAGACCGTCTGGGGTCACCGCGCGGTCCGTGGCGGTGCCGGTGGTCGTCTCCCCGGTGGTCGCAAGCTCGACGATGCCTGCTGCACTAGTAGAAGCAGCCGTAGTACCTGCCGCACCTAAAGTAGTACGAGCTGCTGCTGCTGACGTGTCATCAAGTACTGTCGCCATGAATGTAGAGACTGGCACGCCACCTGTAGACCCTGCTGATACGGTAGGAACTCCTGATCCATTAAAGGTAAGGAACTTATTGGCTCGTGCGGTCTGGCTAGGTATCTCGACACTCACTGTGTCAGTGATTGGCCCTTTAAGGCTGCGGGATATATCTTCCTGCTGTTGCAGGTCAATCATCATACTGGTATCAAGACCACCCTCGATCACGTCGGGGTAGAACCCGCCCTGGTTGAACAGGTCAATGTCCTGAAGCAGGTCAACGACACGCTTGATTACAATTTTCTCACCTGAAGCCAACTGGGTTCCAAGTGTGGCAGGGTATGTTATCGACCCCGTCGATGGCAGGGAGTTGGGGGTTGTCAGTGTGACTGAGTAGTTGGTCGTCCCTGTGCCCTCAGTCAGGGTCGTCTCGACCCCAGCTGAACTCACCTTAACCACCAACAGGTCACCCTTAGCAAACACGGTGAACGGGGAGAAGGAGAACGACGTAGCACTGCCGTTCCCAGACCCTGTCACCTTCTTGGTTGTCGTTGAAATCGTCATGTTAACTCCTCTCCATTTTACTATTCTGTGAACCGTTGGTACTCAAGCACACCAGCTTCGTTGACCCTGGTACGGAGTTCTTCATTCTCCTGCAGAAGGGTCATACGTGCTGCTAAACGGAACTTGGACATGATAGAACGCAGCACGTACTCACGTTCAGCTGTGTTGGCCTCAGCCCATCCAGCAGCTTCGGGGTGAGTACCGTCCGCCAGAGCCGACATCGTGTCATAGAAACCAAGACCGTACTTAGGGTCTTTGACCTCGTTACCGGACAGCTCTAAGAAGCGAGACCTCTCGTGAGCGTTGAGTTCCACCGCAACTGTTGGTCCCGACTCTGTTGGGAACGACTGTATGCGCTGGGGCTTGTTGACCTTGATGTTGTTTTCAGCCATCCAGTGATCGATCTCTCTCGCATCGATAGATGATGTTGCGACAAAGGACAGCCACGCGGGACCGACTGTGGCCGAGTGAATGGGGATGCCCCACAGGTTTCGGTTAGCCGGTAGGTCGCTAGAGAAGCCAGGGATGTTGGCCCTAATGGCCTCGCCCACTGTCTCGACATCCCGCCACACCGGATCTACCTCCTTCTCAATAACCCTGACGAATGCTGGAACCACCCAGTTCGATATCTTGGACTGGACAAAGTCATCGATCTTGTACTCAGGATTTCCGAACAGCTCGAAAAGCTCACCGGCTCCTGTCAGCCACGTCTTGCTGTAGACGTTGTCCTTAGCTGCGAGGATGATGGCCATACCCCACTCGTCAAGCTCGCCCTCACTCGCCGCAGCGCCAATCTCAGCTAGTGATGCAGACGCTCCAATCATAGTGGCGAACGGGTCAAGACGACTGTAGCCGTACCACACATCATCACCGTTTTCGTCAGTCCACGGCATCTTGATGCTGTAAGGGATGTTGCCCTCACGCAGCCATGTCTCCCTCATCTTGGGATCAAGGGGACCAGCAGATGTGATCTTACCTTCCCAAGTGAGGTTGGCGATGGCAACCATCAGGGCGCTGCCTGAAGCCATACGTCCTATAACAGCGTCCGCCTTAGCTCCACCCTGTGCGAGATCCGCCCATGTACTCCTCGCGAGAAGACCTAGAGGAGTACGAACCGCCGCCCACTTCATAAGGTTGGCAGGTGTACGGATGAATGGAACCTGTAGCTTCAGAAGAGGCACGACGTTCGTGATCTCCTGAGCCGCCTTGCCGATAGTGCCCAGATCTCTGGTGAACGTAGTTGCACGAGCGAAGTCAAGGCTCTCGTCTACCATCCACTTGCTTGGGTTGGCCTTAATGTCAGCCACACGGGCAGCAAAGGAAGCGCCCTCGAGACCTTCAGATGTTGCCTGTCTGAACGCAAGCGCGGACATAGACTGGTCCTTGGCGATGCTGCCGAGGAACTCATCAGTGGTCATAAGCAAACGACCGGGTCTGCTGAGTATCCAGCCGATAGCATCTAGTCCGTGGTTCCACCCCTTCTGCATGAGGTTAAGCTCACCACTCTTGCCAGCTGCGAAGCCGAACGCATCAGCATTTACAGAGGATGCGACACGGGCCTCGAGCTTGGAATGGACAACCTCCTGCCCACCTGTACGGTAGGTTCTTGCGGCTGCACGGTATGCCGTGTACACGCTCGACAGGAAGCCCTGAGCCATAGCAGCGGCTTCTCCGAACTGGACACCCTCAGCTGACCCCGTTAGCTTGCGACGTGCAGCACTAGCTGTAGCTGACAAGAGGCTTTCAGGGATGTTCCAGGCAACGGACAGACCTGTGCCTACCGTGTTGACCATGAGTGTCGGTGTGCCCGAGAGGAAAGAGAAGTAGGTGTACTCGATAAGAACATCAGTGATACGCTTAGTCAACGAACCCCTCATGATCTTTTCCGTTGCCTCTTCAGTTCCCTCTTCCATCAGCTTAGCGAGCCTTTGGAGCTGCTTCGCTGTTCCCTGATCCATTACGCCATTGGTAAGCATGTCCATCTGCTGACGGGCATTGCCTTCCGGGAACTTCATGCGGTTGAGGAAGGCGTCAGTCTCATCCAAGGTTTCCTTAGTCAACCTCTCACTGAACGCAGCGACAGCTCTTAGGCCACGGCCCTGCTGGCTTCTCACTGAGTTCACCTGCATGGACATAGCCTTGTAGATGTTCTGCAACTTGGCGAACTCCCACAGGGTTTCAGTGTCCGCTGTTGTCTTGGCAACACCTGCAAGCTCAATCAAACGCTTACGTGTGCCGTTCAACAGCATCTCACCTGCAGCGACCAGCTCCTCTGTAGTCACAGTTCCGGTCCTACGGGACAGTAACTGCTCAGGGGTAAAGCCAAGGTTGACTGCTAGGTTCTCAAGCTCTGGGTCCGAAATAGGACCAGTGAGCGGCTTGCCTTCTGCTTCAAACCGCAGTCGGATGTTATCAGCCTGCTTGAACAACCCGGATGTGAAGGCGTCAAGGGTGTCAGCGATAGCCTGGCTGTTCGTGAACCCTTCGAAGTTAACGTGCTCAAGCACATCATCAATGGTGGCCTTGCCTGCCCTGAACGCAGCCTCGATATAAGCTGGGACAACGCGCAACTCTGCGCCTTCCCTCAGAGCTGCAAGAGCCTCTGGGGACTTGGGTCCGAGTGTGCGTGAACGGTATGCAAGCCCGTCGTCTGACAGCATATCCACTGCACGGCCAGTGTAGCCCGCAGCTATCCTGCGCTGGCGCATGAGCTCCATGGACTGGGTGAGCATGGCAGCGATAGGTTTGACTGCAGCCACATTACGGAAGCCTGTTGCCACGACAGGAGCAGCTGTTGTCACGCCAGACTTGATAGCCTTGCCGGCTCCCAGAAGAACAACGTCCATGAGAAGACCCTCAACCACGTTCTTCATGCGGTTGACGATGTCTGAATCTGCTGGGTCTGTGGCCAGCATCTCGGTCCACACACCTGACAGGTCTTGGCCGAACACCTCAGTCTCGTTCAGGACGCGCGCGAGG
>TARA_R110000824_G_scaffold45728_1_pt1 | contig 18430 bp, 25 predicted proteins | sample TARA_R110000824 | Tara Oceans TARA_R110000824 (sample SAMEA4397747) | marine metagenome | biome: Polar Biome; feature: [MES] marine water layer (ENVO:01000295) within the mesopelagic zone...; material: water (ENVO:00002006), including particulate matter (ENVO:01000060) such as......
ATATAGCCACGCAGAACTTATAATGCCTGACAATTACACTTGGATTAGTATTAGCCCTCTTCTAAGCGCGACGGTCTCCAAGAGAATTAAAACTGATTTTGATTTAGATAACTGGGATTTCGTATCTTTAGAAATTGATGAAGTCCAACATGAGGTTATTCAAGATTTTTATCAAGAAACGAAAGGGTGTAAATATGATTGGGTAGGAATGATCTTGTCTCAATTATTATCCTTTCATATTAAGCAAAAAAACAAATGGTATTGTAGTGAATGGATTGCATATGCTTTACGCATCTCCGGTATTATTGATTGGAGAGTAATCAAGATTTATGACCAAAGCGATTTGTCTCCCAAAAAGCTTTATGAAATAATCACGACCCAAAAAGAAGAACAACAGGAATGTCTTCTGGAAAACTAATAGAAGAAATTCGACCAGGAGATCTTGTCATCTTAAAAAGTCGCAGAAAAAAAGATCACAAAAGAGCGGCCATAATAGTAAAAGTTTTGAGTGACCATGATCGTATTTTTGTAGAATCTACAACTTGGACGGATTTTAAGTATGTAGTGTACACTGAAGGGAAGACTATATATGTTTCTGAGGGGCATATTTATCGTGTGCTTAGCAGTCGTACTGAAGGAGATATAGAATGATTCGACGTATTTTATTACGAGTAAAACGCTTAATTGTTGCTTTAGAAGGGAGGATACTAAATATTAAAGAGGAAGAAGAATTTAGATGCCCATGTTGTGGGTTTGCCCCTTGCGATTGTGATGACCATTAAAAAACTCAAATTACTGTTGTTATGTACCTTCACAAGCTTACTAAGCTGCAGCCCTGATTACGGGATGCAATATGAAGTTATAGAGGAAATCCAGCCCACCGCGGTAGTGGTGGATTCGTTTATACAGCCATCACCACCGGAAAAATTAGATGTATTAATTGTGCTGGATACTTCCGGCTCAATGAACGATAATTTCCAACAAGTAAGCACAGGTGTGGAATTGTTGCGCGGAGATATTGAGGCACTGACTCTCGATTATAAGATTGGATTTATCAACTCAGGACTCATGAGCCCCTATTTTGCTGGTCCTTATGATTATACTTCAGATTCTATTGATTTCCTCTTGGCTCCTTATGCGCTCGGTGCAGATTGGTACGAAAAAGGTTTTCAATCGATGCATGCATTTATCACCAATACACCCGAAGGCGTCGGTTTCTTTCGAGGTGATGCCGACAAATTAATAATTTTTGTTTCTGATGAGGACGAACAGGGCGCCATTCCTACTAATATTTTTCATGACTGGCTTGTAGGAAAATTTGAGGGAGTACAACATGACGTTGTTGCAATTGTACAAGTAGAAAATGGAGAGTGCGTACTTAATTGGGAGCAGGATATCGGCCAAAAGTATATTGATTTAGTTGCCTATTATGGGAAAGTCGGAATCGATATTTGTAGTGATTGGGAAGCTTGGTTGGCCCATAGTACTTTTTTAGTGGGTGAAATTAACTATATCAATCTCACTAAACAACCATTATCCGACAGTATTGTGGTTTATAGAAACGGCCTCGAAACAGAATTGTGGTATTATTTACCTGAAACTAATACTGTGTATCTGGATTTCGTCCCTGATCCTGGGGAGCTTATTGAAGTCGGTTACGTTGTTTTATAAAAATACTTGACTTTCTTTTAAAGGGTGTTATAATATAAAGACAAGTCAAGGAGAAATAGTGGACCCGAGTAATGAAGATAATAAAAGCTGGAAGCAAGAAGGCATTTTTAATACTTATGAAGAAGCCGACAGCACAAGAGCAGTAATGCTATCAATGAATACCGATAATAAACTATTAGTAAAGGTAAAGAGGTGCGGCCCAGACGGAACCCGGTTCAAAGTTAAATCTTGGTATCCTCCCGAGTCCAAAAAAAATAATAAGAAAAGGAAGAAAGAATGACAATTCATCCTGATATGTTTGATAAAAAGAAAGAAAGACCCACCGTAATGGTGTCGGGCGGCTTTGATCCGGTTCATGCCGGCCACATTCGTTTGATTCGTGCTGCAGCAGAGCATGGAGATGTAATCGTAATTGCTAACTCCGATGGGTGGCTTTTTAGAAAAAAAGGTTTTGTATTTATGGATTTCGAATTCCGGGCCGAAATTTTAAATGCAATTAAAGGTGTTATTCTGGTCGACTCGGTAGATGATACTGATGGTACTGTTTGCGAGGCCATCTATCGCCACAAACCTACTTATTTTGCGAATGGCGGAGATCGTGGCCGCAGCAATACCCCGGAACAATCGGTCTGTGAAGAGTTGGGAGTAGAATTATTATGGGGCGTCGGAGGAGATAAAAAGTTAGCCAGTTCTTCGGATCTCGTAGAAAATGTAAGAGATTTCGATGACAAGCCCCCCCTGCGATATAGAACACCGGTCTCTGAAAAATAAAACCTGACATATGAACAAATTTAGATTATATTATGAATTAATATTCTTTTCCCTTGCGGGATTTATGATGTGTTATATAATTGATGGATGGTTAGGATAGATTATCAAAAAAACGATATTGTGCTGGTAAAATCAGTTGCAGGCGATGCAATTCCCCCCATTCATGTTCGTTTATTAGAAAGACAGGTCCGTCCACCATCCAAGGGCAACCGCATTGATTGGCCCGGATATTCAGGATGGATAGCGACACCAATTTATCAAAAAGAGATCGATATTTTAAAAAAAGAATGGAATATTCCACTTACAAAAGCAAATAAAGATTTGACATTTGTATTTGACGATGATATATTAAAAGAAAAAGAAATTGGGGCGTAGTTCAACTGGCAGAACGCGTGGCTGTTAACCATGAGGTTGCAGGTTCGAGTCCTGCCGCCCCAGCCAAACACACAAAAGGAGAAAACATGAGTGAAACCACAAATCGAGAAATTAAGAAAGAACTAAATAATCTACGCGACAGAATTAGTGATTTAGTAGACGAATTGTCTATGCTTAAGACCGAAATGCGCCGTTTTAAAGATGACGTTGCCTCTGACGTTAAATATCTTACAGAACGCGTTGATCAATAATATCTGCTGTATCGTCGGATCAAACTAACGATACGTGGCTGCCGAACGTCACGCCGGCAGGGGTTTTCCGGTTTTCCTGAGACGTCTAAAAACCGGACTCATTTAGATATCTACACTATTTAACTTCGGTTACCAATAACTTTTATGGCAAAAAAAAATTATGTCTTAGACACTAGCGTTTATCTGACAGACGCAAATGCAATATATGGTTTTGACAATCATGATATTTTTATTCCTTTAAAGGTATTAGAAGAAGTCGATAAGCATAAGAAGCGGCAAGATGCCGTGGGAGTTAACGCTCGCAAGATTATTCGTATTTTAGACGAATTGCGAAGCAAGGGTGACCTAAACAAGGGGGTTCGCATAGACAAAGGAAAAGGCATTGTTAAAGTTATGTCTTATGGGTGTCTTAAAGAATCGCTGCAGTTTCCGCCCGATCTGGATTTAAGAATTCCAGACCACACCATTATTGCTACAGCGCTAGCGATCAAAGTATTATCACAAGAATTTGCAAATCCTAGAAAAACTATTGTAGTGTCGCGTGATATTAATATGCGCGTAATTTGCGATTCGATTGGGCTTCAATCTGAAGACTATATTATTGAAAGCGCTGTTCCTTCTTCCTCTGAACTATATGAAGGGTTTATAGAACACCTAGTAGATGATGCGATAATTGATCGGTTTTACGAGAATGAAGAAATCTTAATTGAAAAAGATGAATTAGAAAATATCTGGTATCCCAATCAATACATCATGATGGTTTCCAATGCTAATCCGAAGAAGACCGCATTAGCACGCTTCTGTGCCCATCACATTCCTTTAAAAAAAGTAATCTATAGTACCATCCCGGATTGGAAAATTAATTCAAAGAACAAAGAACAAGCGTTCGCAATCGACTTGCTAATGGATCCCAAAGTTAAGATTATTAGTCTCGTTGGGCGCGCCGGCTCAGGCAAGACCTTATTGGCAATTGCAGCAGGCCTCCAACAGACAATTGGGCTTCGAACTGACGAGAATCATTATTCTCGCTTGATTGTTTCACGCCCAGTGCAACCATTAGGAAAAGATATTGGTTTTCTTCCTGGCACAATGGAAGAGAAGATGTTGCCATGGCTGATGCCCATTCAAGATAATCTTAAATTTTTAATGGGTGATAGAACGAATTTAGAAATGTATATAGACAAGGGAAAAATCGAAATAGAAGCTTTGACCTATATTCGAGGCCGCTCGATTGCCAATGCATTTATGATTATCGACGAGGCTCAGAATCTCACTATGCATGAAATTAAAACAATTATTACGCGTGTTGGCGATGGGACCAAGGTTGTATTGACTGGAGATATTGAGCAAATTGACAATATTTATGTTAATGAAACATCAAATGGTTTGGCGCACGCTGTCGAAAAATTTAAACAGTTTCCCCTAGCTGGACATGTTACCTTTAAAAAAGGCGAAAGAAGCGAAGTGGCTACACTCGCATCAAAAGTTTTATAAAAAAAGTTGCATGTTTCAAGCTATTGTGTTATAACTAAAAATAGGAGCTATTATGAGTAACACCAAAGAACCAATGACAGGACAAGAAGTACATCAGAACCCTCTACTGATGGCACCGGTGGACGGAGATTCAGAATTAAAAGTGTTTCTAGTTAATTATACTGGAGATAAGATGCAACCTGTCGACGAAGAAGTAACTATTCACATGATTGCAGAAACTATTGCGGCAGAATTTCCGGAATTTATGTTCGCAATCGCAGAAGAAAACTTTTTAAGAGGATATCAATTAGGAATAGAAGATGCTACGACACTTACAACAGAAGCAGAAGCAGTTACAGGAAATGAGGAGTGATTTTTACACTTCTCGGGGAACACATGTATATTTCAAAGATGAACTCTCCAACGAAGATATAGACATTGAGCAATTGATCGCGAATATAGAAGAAAAAATTCCAGATCATTTACTTTCAGAAATGGATATGATCGTGATTGGGTGGTTTGAGGAATTTGAAGATCGCGCAATTAACGCGTTCTATAAAGATGGAATCTTGCATGTATCAAACGAACAAGAAAGCGAAGAGGCCATATATGACGATATCGTACATGAAGCCGCCCACTCCATAGAAGAAACATATGGTTATGAAATATATGGAGATCAAACTATAAAAGATGAATTTTTAAGAAAAAGAAAAATTCTACATGATAAGCTATGGGCTTTAGGACATAAGGCGCCTTTACAATGGTTTATGGAGAGTGAATATGATGAAGAATTTGAAAAGTTCTTATTTGAAAAAGTTGGAAAAGATAAATTGCGATTGATCTGCACAGGCTTGTTTATTAACGCTTATGCACCGGTTTCGTTAAGAGAATATTTTGCAACTGGCTTTTCAGATTTTTACTTATATGCAGATCATAATTTGTTAAAGCGCATAGGCCCTGCTCTATATCGCAAGCTTTTGCTAATACAAGATCCAAAAGTACTTGACAACCGCTCTTAAAGTTGTTATAATATATAAAATGGAGTATGTATGCCACATATAAGTTATAGTGAGCTTAAGGATTGGTCCTTTTGCGCTTTCTATCATAAACTAACACGAGTCGACAAAATCGATGGATTTAAGGGAAATGCTTTCACCGCATTTGGAACTGCAATCCACGATGTTTGCGAAAAGAAATTATTAAAGGAAGACATTAATGATGATGACCACTTCCTGGAGTCTTTCGAAAAAAACCTAGCCAAACTACCTGATGACGTTGAGGTCGATCCAAAACTGGTAGCAGATATGCAACTTCAAGGAAAAAAGATTTTGCCTGAAATTGAAGATGCATTGGACGATTATTTTGAGGAATATGAAGTTCTAGCTGTAGAGTTTCCTCTCATGCTTGACATCGAGGGAGAAGAAGATTACAAATTTAAAGGTTATATTGATGCCATTGTAGTCACGCCTGACGGCAAGATCCATATCTTTGATTGGAAGACCTGCTCCTGGGGATGGGATGCCCGCAAAAAGAACGACAAAATGATAACATATCAGCTTACGTTGTATAAACACTTTTTTGCGTTAGCTGCAGACCATAACCCCAAAGACATTGAAACTCATTTTGCGCTGCTTAAGAGAACAGCCAAGAACAACAGAGTAGAATTCTTTCGAGTCACCAGTGGCCCGAAAAAGACACAAAACGCTCTTAAGCTTTTGAATATGGCACTTTGGAATATTAAGAAAAAGCGTTATATTAAAAACAGATTATCTTGCACCTCTGGATATGGGTGCAAGTTTCATAAAACTAAACACTGCCCTTAAGGAAACAAATGGAAAAAAAGAAAATTTTAGTAATAGCCGATCATCCCTTATCGCCTTCTGGCGTAGGGACACAAACTAAATATATGATTGAAGCGCTTTTAAAAACAGGCAGATATAAATTTGTATGTTTAGGCGGCGCTGTCAAGCATGTAGATTATAAGCAACAAAAAGTTGACCCCTATGGAGAGGATTGGATTATCTTTCCTATTGATGGATATGGAACGCCCGAAGTAATTCGCTCTGTTTTACAAAGAGAGCGCCCTGACTTACTTTGGTTTATGACTGATCCCAGATTTTATGGGTGGTTATGGGAAATCGAAAACGAAGTTAGGTGCCAAGTGCCTATGATGTATTATCACGTCTGGGATAACTTCCCGGCGCCGGTGTTTAATGGACCATTCTATAAATCTACAGATCGAGTGGTTTGTATTTCAAAGGTTACTCAAGCAATCGTAGAAGATGTTGCCCCTGAAGCACGGCCCTTATACCACCCCCATGCAGTTAATTCTAATGTATTTTACAAATATAAAACTGATGAAAATAAGGCCACTATAAAAGAATTACGAGAGCGCATTTTAGTAGAATCATCCCACAATCATAAAAATATTAATAAAAAATTGTTTTTTTGGAATAATCGAAATGCACGCAGAAAACAGTCGGGCACAATTATTTGGTGGTTTAAAGAATGGCTTGATATTGTAGGCCACGATAAAGGAACGCTTTTGATGCATACTGATGCTCGCGATCCTCATGGACAAGACCTTCCACATATTATCGAACACTTAGGAGTCGATGATGGACAAGTATTATTGTCAACTCAAAAAGTAGAACCAGAACAATTAGCAGATTTATACAATGCAGCAGATTTTACTGTTAATATTTCTGATGCGGAAGGATTTGGTTTATCTACACTAGAATCACTATCTTGTGGGACACCAATTATTGTTAATATGACCGGCGGCCTACAAGAACAAGTAACAAATGGTAAAGATTGGTTCGGATTTGGTATCGAGCCGGCCTCTAAAGCCATAATCGGCTCCCTATCAGTTCCTTATATCTATGAAGATAGAATGGGACAAAAAGATTTTACTGCTACTCTCACAAAAGCCATAAATGTCACTGACAAGGTTTATAAAAAGATGTCTATACAAGGCCGCGAGCATATACGCCAGAATTACAATTTTGAAGATTATGAAAAAACATGGGTAAAAATAATTGATACAGCGATTGAAGAATTAGGATCGTGGGAAACCCGAAAGGGTTATAAACGTTGGCACTTATTGGAGGTGAGCTAATGTCGGCTAAAATGAAAGTTATTTTGCGTTCTCCCCTTTTAACTCGTACTGGGTATGGAGAACATGGGCGCTGTGTATTGAGAGCCCTTCAAACGCGCCAGGATTTGTTTGATATTTATATACAACCATTATCTTGGGGTCAAACATCCTGGACAGGTGAATATACCGAAGAACGAGCCTGGATTGATCAAGCTATTGAAAAGACTATTTTGCATGCACAACAAGGCGGCACTTTTGATGTAGCAGTTCAAGTTACGATTCCAAACGAATTTGAAACAATTGCGCCTATTAATATTGGCGTAACAGCGGGCATGGAAACAACCCTCGTATCACCCGAGTGGATTCAGCGTGCCAATTCAATGAATAAAGTGATAGTGGTGTCCGATCATTCAAAGAATGTTTTCACTAATACAATTTATGATGCTGTAGATAACAAAACACAACAACAAGTAAAAATAGCACTAACAACCCCCATCGCGACAGTAGGGTACCCAGTTAAAACGTTTGATAGTTTACCGGAGCTAGATTTAGAGCTAGAAACTGATTTTAATTTTTTAACAGTGGCACAAGTGAGCCCTAGAAAAAATGTAGAAAATACTATTCAATGGTTTTTCGAAGAATTTAAAGATGATAAAGTGGGTCTAATCTTAAAAGGGAATTTTGCTAAAAATTCTTTAATGGATCGGGTCCAAATGGAACACCGATTAAAAGAATTAATCCGAACCGGTGATTATGGCGATTATAAATGTAAACTCTACTTGCTGCATGGAGATATGACAGATGCTGAAATGCATTCTTTGTATCAACATCCTCAAATTAAAGCTTTGCTGACATTAGCCCACGGCGAAGGCTTCGGCCTCCCGGTATTTGAAGCTGCATACAGTGGCATGCCAGTAATTGCGCCGGCCTATTCAGGATATTTAGATTTCTTAATAGATGAAAATAAAGATATGCATTTCTATGATGTCGGTTTTGATCTAAACAAAGTACAAAAGGAAGCAGTATGGGAGAACATTATTGTAGAAGAGAGCATGTGGGCATATGCTCGCGAGCAATCCGCAAAGGAAAAAATGCGTTTATGCCACAATGACGTTGTAAACAGCGTAGGTATTGCCGCAGACGCATGCAATTATGCCCAAGTTCTGCAAGAGCGCTTTAAAGAATCTGCCGTATATGAAAAATTTATTAAAGAATTAGGACTTCAAGCCGAAGCAGAATGGCTGGATGATATAGCAGAAATAGAGATCCTCTAAAATGAAAGTGTGCTTTGTTTCGGATTTATTCGAACATCAAATTGTGGGAGGCGCAGAAAAGAACGATGCTATTTTAATTCAATATTTAAATAGCACACTACCTGAAGGGTTAAAAGTTCACGACTCTCCATCACTAAATTTAAATCATATCCAGGAATATGATTTTTTTATTATTAGTAATTTTGTAATGTTGTCCGAAGAAATAAAACAAGCACTCATTAATACCCAAAAATATATCATTTATGAGCACGATCACAAGTATGTAAGTAATCGAAATCCAGCAACCTTTGTTGATTATAAAATCCCAGCAGACCATTTAGTGAATGTAGATTTTTATAAGAATGCTAAAGAAGTTATTGTATTAAGCAAGATTTGCCAAGAAGTGTTACAAAAAAACTTACAGATTGAAAATGTACACAACATTGGATGCAGTTTATGGTCTGATAAACAATTAGATTTAATAAAAGGCTATACGGACATATCTAAAGAATATGAATACGGGGTGCTAAATAGCACCAATTCTGTTAAAGGAACAAGACAGGCTCTGGCTTATTGCAAGAGCAAGAATATTGAGCCCGAGTTGATTAATTCCCCAGAATATGAAGACTTCTTACAAAAACTGGCTCAATGTACAAATTTTATTTTTTTTCCACAAGTTCTCGAAACCTATTCACGAGTCTGCGCCGAGGCAAAAATGTTAGGATGCAATATCTTAACAATGCCTAAAATGTGTGGATTTTTTAGTGAAGAATGCAGTACCATGCGCGGCATAGAACTTATTGAAGAAATGAGAACGCGTAAAAATCGAGCATTAGAACATTTTAATGAGGTAATAAAAATATGAGATTAGTCACCGGCGCCCTCGGCTTTATTGGTTCTCATTTAATAGAAAAACTAGAGACAGATATAGTGCGGTGTGATCCCGCTGACCAACTGTTGATTCAGCCAAAATTGTGTACGCGATATTTAAATTTGGCGCGTTGGGATCTCGAATGCGCCTTCCACTTAGGGGCAATTTCGTCCACAGCAGAAACTGATATCTCTAAGCTCACTAAAAGCAATATTTTTTATAGTTGCCAATTGTTGGATTTTTGTATAGAACGTAGCGTACCTTTTGTGTATGCGTCTTCTGCTTCAGTTTATGGTTTGGCACCAACAGGGTTTAAAGAAGATGCCTCTCCGACACCCTTAAATTATTATGCCATTAGTAAAACAGCTTTTGATATGTACGTTCTACAAAAAATGAAAGATCACCCAGACGCAAAAATTGTAGGCCTGCGTTATTTTAATGTTTATGGTAAAAACGAAACACACAAAGGAAACATGGCTAGCCCTGTTCACAAGTTTATAAAACAAGCACAAGATTTAGGCACTATTAAAATATTTGAAGGAAGTGAAAAATTTGTACGTGATTTTATACACGTAGACGATGTGGTAGATATTACGATAGCAGCCAAAGATTTTAAACCTGGAATTTATAATGTCGGCACTGGCGCCCCGCGCTCTTTCACGGAAGTCGCAACCATCATCGGAGATTCAACAGGTGCCAACATAGTAGAAATACCCTTTCCGGATTATTTAGAAGGCAAATACCAAGAATATACCTGCAGCGATAATGCTAAAATTAATTCGACTGGATATTCTCCGAAGCGGATCTCAATAGAAGAAGGAATTAGAAAGGTCGCCAATGACTAAGATCTTTACCAATGGATGCTTTGATATAATACATCCAGGCCACTTACATATGCTTAAATATTGTGCCTCTCTGGGTGATCATGTTTTAGTTGGAATTGATTCAGATGCTCGCGTCCAAACAATGAAAGATCCCAAACGACCAATCAATTCCGAAGATATAAGAAAATTTATATTGTTAAATTTTAAATGGGTAAACGATGTAGTCATTTTTAATAGCGATGAGGAATTAACAAATTTGGTGGCAAATTACAAACCAGATTATATGATAGTGGGCTCCGACTGGAAAGATAAAAAAGTTATTGGCTCAGAACATGCCAAAATAGTAGGATTTTTTGACAGAATAGATGCACACTCAACAACCAAAATCATTGAAAGTATTGCTAATCGGAGATAGTTGCGAAGATGTCTATCATTATGGAATTTGCGAACGGATATCTCCAGAAGCAGCAGTCCCGATAATGAAAGAATTACGTACTGAAACAATGCCTGGAATGTCTGCTAACGTATTAGCCAATTTGAGAGCATTTGGAATACAAGTAGAACATATTACCAACGAACACAAAATAGAAAAACATAGATTTATTGATGAGCGATATAACCAACATTTATTGCGATATGATATTGGCGAAAGTAATTTGATTGCACCACTTGATATAAATAAAATTAATTTTAATACGTCTTATGATGCGGTTGTTATTAGTGATTATAATAAAGGATTTTTAAGAGAAGCCGAATGTAATGAGCTTTGCGCCCGATTCAAAGAGGTGCCAATTTTTGTAGACACTAAAAAAAACAAGTTGACATGTTATCATAATTGTGTTATAAAAATTAATGAGAAAGAATATAAAAACATTATACAAAAGCCTAATTTAGCTGAATTCGTCACGACACTTGGTGATCAGGGCGCCTTTTACAATGACACCGTTTATCATACCGAGCCAGTAGAGGTTTTTGATGTATGTGGCGCCGGCGATGTCTTTTTGTCGGCGCTGGTATATGGATTTTTACAAACAAACTCTATGATAGAATCAATAAAATTAGCCAATAAGTGCGCCAGCTTGTCTGTTTCTAAAATGGGAACATATGTTTTAACCAAGGAAGATATTGATGACTTATGTGTTTGATATTGATGGGACCATTTGTACGAAAGCCGTCGATTTTGATTATGAATCCTGTAAACCCATGAGAGAGCGAATTGGAGTGATTAATGATCTCTACGATCAAGGAAATACAATCATCTTCCAGACTGCCCGCGGGATGGGCAGATTTAAAAACGATGCGCAAAAGGCAATAGACACATTTTATGACATGACAACAAGCCAACTAGACGAGTGGGGCGTTAAGCATCACCAATTATTTTTAGGTAAACCTGCTGGCGATATTTATGTTGATGACAAGGGAGTTCGAGATAGGAACTTTTTTGATGCGATGAAGGACAATGAGAGATGAACGAAAGAACACACGAACTAGAAATGACACACGTTGATAAAGGATGGGGATGGGAGCGATGGATTGTTAATTGCGAAGAGTACTGTGGTAAGCTCCTGTTCTTTGACAAGGGCAAACGGTGCTCCTGGCATTTCCATAAATTAAAAGACGAAGTATTTTATTTGCAATCAGGCAAAATGATGATATACTATTCAGAAGGTGATGATATCGAAAAAGCCAAACAGCTTATATTGGGCCCAGGCGAAAACTTTCATGTATATCGCGGCTTAAGGCACCAAATGGTCGCATTAGAGAATTCAGAACTATTTGAATTTTCCACCCAGCATTTTGATAGCGATAGTCATCGGATTTTAAAGGGTGATTAAATGATAGACGATATGGACTGGTTTATTAATAATTTACGTGAGAAAATTCCTTTTGGATTTGCACGGTTTAATGACGGCGAAATGATGGGAATTGCTAATGCAGGTTGTATCGTTGCTCGCGGAGACCAACATGTTGATGGAACTTTAAGCTTATCCTTAAGAGACGCATTAGGTTATAAGCAGTCCAATTATTATATAGGGATTCCCTGTTCTTTGTGTTATCCAGAACACCACACACTTGCTACCGAAATTGTAGGAGATTATGAATTTTTAACTCGTGCCGTTGTAACGACAAATCGAAATTGGAAAAGATTTATGAGCGAATTCCCCGAGGCAATGGGGAACAGACGCTTCCTCTGGGTTTCAGGCAACGATCAAAATATTGAAGGAATTAAAGAACTCGGATTAAACTTAGCCAAAACAGCTTTGATACCACGCAAAAATAGTTGGTTGTTTTATGAGAAAATTAGACGAATGATGCCGCAGTATTTTGAGCCTGGAGATGTGGTCGGTATTTCATTAGGCCCAACAGCACGCGTTTTGGTGCGTCAATGGTTTGAGGAACATCCAGACATTACTTTTATAGATATGGGAAGTAATTTAGATCCCATAACGCGCAATGTACATCACAACTGCCACAAAGGGTGGGATGAAGCCGGCTTTAATTTAGCAAAGCGCTGCAGCGAGTGTAACTAAGTGAAATTAATATTAACAACTTCCAATAAGTATACCTATGTGTGCCCTCTCAATATTCATTTTTTAAATAAATATTGGCCAGGACAAGAGGTTATATTGTTGGGATATGAGGAAGTAGAGAGGCTACAAAATTTGCCGGAAAATGTAGAAGTTCACATGCTTGGTCAACAAGATGACTACGGCACTAGCTGGACTGACGCACTGATTCCCTTTTTTCAAAACTTAGAAGAACAACACTTTGTTGTTTTATTTGATGATATGATTTTGATGAGTGCTGTAGATCCAGAAGTGATTCGGCGGCTAGAAGAAGAAGTGGTCACCGGCCGCGCTCAGAAAGCCCTCATAGGAGGCGGTATGCCCCTCACAAGCACGACTAAAATGGAAAACGGACTCTTGGTCTTTGATCAAAATATGGGCTATCGAGCGACGTTACATCCGGCAATTTGGGCTAAAGATTATTTCTTAAGTTTCCTTGAGCCTAATTTTAGTCCATGGCAGTTTGAGATTTTAAATGAAAACAAGGCTAGACGTGATGGCGCCGTTATTATTAATGATGACTATGTGTATCCTCAACATCCGCACACTTTTACAACTTTAAACTTGTATAGCAAAGGAAACATAACTATAAACAAAAACGGAGAAATTTTGGATAATCAACCATCTGCCAAATATTTTGACAAAGAAGATTTATTATACATTTGGGAGAAAATTAATGCGTCATAGTCCATGGAAAATTGTAGAAATGTTTGAAGAAAGTGTAGCTGATTATTGCGGCTCAAAATATGCGGTGGCAACTGATAATTGTAGCGATGCGTTATTGATGTGTTGTAAATATTTGAACGTGCAAGAAGTTACAATTCCCTGTCGTACATACTTGTCAGTCCCTCAATCAATCATGCATGCCGGCGGTACTGTAAAGTTACGCGATTATCAATGGACGGGAATTTATGAGCTAGAGCCTTACCTTATTTATGACGCGGCCAAGCGCTTCACATCGGGAATGTATATTCCTGGCTCCTATATGTGTTTATCATTTCATAATAAAAAAATATTAAAAATTGGAAAGGGCGGAATGATCTTAACTGATAATAAAGATGCAGTTGATTGGCTTAAGCAGGCGCGGTATGAAGGTAGAGACCATGTTACCGATGATATTGAGATTTGTGGATGGAATGCTTATATGACGCCAGAACAGGCCGCTCGGGGCCTCACACTGTTGCAAATTTTACCAGAACACAATGATGATCAGCCAGAGGACCCTCCATATCGAGATTTAAGAACAATGCCTCTGTTTGCTAATTGTGAGGTGGAAGAGCTATGAGTGATTCATACACAAAATATTCGCTGGTACTCCGAAACGATGCAAATCTTAAAGATACGTGGATACGTCAGCAAGGAGCACACTTTGGTAGCTTTTGCGTGGAACAGCCAGAGTACGCCAAACAGTGGGATTTAAATTTTAAGGATTTTTCTGGTACTGTTTTAGAGATTGGTGCTGGTAACGGATTTATGGCAAACCACATCTTAGCTAATAATGTTGTGGAATATACAATTTTAGATATTTCGGGATCTATCACGCAACTTGTGTCTTCCGACCACTCTTTGATTAAAGAATGTGACCAAATTACATATATATATTCTACCAATTATAAAGAGATTTTTAGTGGTTCGTATGATATCTTAATTTCACATCAATGTTTATCTGAAACACCCCCATATTACTACACAGATATTTGGAATAATATTAATACTACTAATTGCTTTATAGTTGATAATAGTGCCGATAGTCGCGATTCCGATTATAATAATAAATTGAAAAGCTGGGTAGAGAATTATTTTGAATCAACCGAAGGAACCCATCGCAATTATACGGTGAAAGGATATCACGACAAAGGGATTATGGTCTATATTGGAAAAGGAAAGAAACCATGAGTTATATTTTTAATTTAAGAAAAAGTCAAGCTTTAATTCCTGAATTGGGCGAAGGCCTGCAGAAATATAACCAAGAAGATGATGAGTCTATCGATCCGACCAACACATTAGCAGTTTTTGAAGCAGAAATCTGGCCAGAAATTAGAGAATATTTCGGCCCCGAGAAAGATGTATTAGACGTGGGGTGTGGTAATGGCCGATTTTCGGCTTATTTGAGCGATCATGCACAAAATATTGTAGCTATAGATGCTTTTAGGGAAATAAATAAATGTCACCAACGTCCTAATATTGCATTTGTAAAACAATCATTACAAAATTTTGAAGGTACTGATTACGATGTGATTTTTCTTTTTGGAGTGTTGTATCTGCAAGAAAGTTGGGATACTTATGATGCTTTCAAAAAGTTGGTCTGGAAATTAAAAGACAATGGTGTCATTATTTCTGTAGATGACAAAAAAAGAAACGTTACCCACAGCGATAGCAAGCATCTACCTGTGGGTTATTACAATTTAGATGAATTGTGCGGATTAAACAATGTAACTGTAATAAAAGAACTTATTCAAGCAAACAATATACACAGGATCTCGGTGATTAAGAAATGAGTGTGGAAAATCCTTTTGGACCATATAAAAATAAACACTTGGGAGAATCAGCAATATTATTTGGCTCTGGACCTTCGATTACGCAATTTAAAACAAACAAAAACGTGATCAAAATTGGCCTCAATGAACAAATTTATTTAAATCTAGATTTAGATTATTGGTTTATGGGGGATACATTCCCGCGCAATCCTGATAAATTTATAAATTGCTTTGAAGATTATAACGAATATGAGCCCAATTTAACTAAGTTTGTTCGCTATCAAAATTGGGGCGAGCGCGGCCGCATGCCTTTAGGGATGAAATATGCAACATATTATACATGTGACTTGGGAGGAATTCCAAATGAATGTTTGTTTGAAACAGATATATCTGAAGGAAGTTTAATTGGGGTTGCTTCGATTTCTTTCGAAGCTTTGCAATTTATGCTTTATAGCGGAATGAAAAACATTTATCTAGTAGGTCATGATTGTGATTATTCCTTTGGGACTTTTAGAACGGAGATCGATCACAAGGATGAAGGAATCCTGGTATTAAGATATTGGAAGTTTGTTCAAGAGTGGTTAGAAGAACATTATCCTGATGTTACAATTCGATGTATTAATCCTGTGGCTTTGACTATTTTTGAAACCGCAACTGAAGAGGATATTATTGAGAATGAGTGAAAGGATTGCTTGCTTTATACCAATTAAACGACGAAGCACTCGCGTGCCCCAAAAGAATTTTAGACTCTTAAATGGCAAAAAATTATATAGACATATTATTGACACTGTGGCAGCCTCTAAAGCTTTTACGGATGTTTTTGTAGATACAGACAGCGAAGAAATTATGACATATTGTGAAAATCAAGATATTAAGATTATTAAGCGGCAGCCTGAGTTATCGCAAGATAGCGCTAATGGAAACGATCTGTTAAATTATTGGTACGAGCTTTATCCTGAGTATGACTTTTATTTTCAGGCTTTTGTCACGTCTCCTTTCACACGAATTGAAACTATTATTGAGAGTGTTGATCAATTAAAAACTGATAAGTCCGTTGATTCTATTTTTACAGTTCATGAAAAATGCGGCTGGTATTGGTTTGAGGGAAAACCTATCAACTATAATCCTAAAGTCCTTCCGCGGAGCCAAGACGCAAAAAAAGTATTCAGTGAGTCGACAGCTTTGTACGGGATTACCAACGAGGCCCTCAAAAGAGGTAAATGCAGGATTGGCGAAAACCCCTATTATTATTTTGTAGACGATATCGAAGCAATTGATATTGATTCAGAGTTCGATTTTAAAATGGCCGAAGCTATAATAAGGAACAATTAGTATGTTAAATTTTGAAAACATAGGCGAAAGATTTGTAGAAGTTATTCATACTTCTGAATGGATAGAATTACAAGAAAAATTTAATACTTGTGGCGATATCTATGTATTGGGCCACGGTGGAAATTTAGCGGTCGCCGATCATGCAGCCGTAGATATAACACGCCTATCAAATGGAACAAAAAACGCAATTTGTCCAGGCAGCGCAGTGGTAGCCACATCCCTTATTAATGACACAAGTTTCGAACAATGGATGGTGAACTGGCTATCTGCCCGTACTACCAATCGAACAAAGACACAAATGAAAAAATCTTTAGTGTTAGGGATTTCATCATCAGGTGGATCGATAGACATCTTAAAAGCTTTACAGTGGGCCGCGGCAAATGGCATGGAGATTGCCTTAATCACATCAAAAGATATTCCGATGGAGATTGATAATTTAACCAAAGTAGTGTTGGGCGCCCAATATTACCACACAGCAGAAGTGTTGACACTATTATTAACCTACCAACTTACACATGGATCCGGAAACACTTGTCCCCCCATTGGGCAAAACACCCCCGAAGAACTTAAGAAGCTAAACTGGCGCGGAAACAAGATTCGAGAACACAGCTATCCCGACGAACAAATTAATATTGGTATTGATTTTGATGGCGTGATCCATCGATGCTCTAAAGGCTATTATGACGGCACTATTTATGACGATCCTGTTGAGGGAGCCCACGAAGCGTTAGAGCGGCTCTCCAAAGAACATACTATAATTGTCTATACCTGTAAAGCAAAACCAGATCGAGGTCTCGTTAACGGAAAAACCGGAACTGAATTGATATGGGAATGGTTAAGAGAACACAATATGGCACAGTTTGTTAGCAAAGTAACCGCTGAAAAACCGCGAGCTAAATTTTATATTGATGATCGTGCGGTACGTTTTGAGCAAAATTGGGATGAAGTACTTGACAAGCTAGAAGAATTAGGTTATTATTAAAAGAGGAATAAATATGAAGTATTTGTTAACAACAAGAGCGGATGAAACCGTTGGAGATTGGGCTGAATTGGTGCACCCCATATTTAGAAAATATGGAGAAAGAGTAGGCGCCGACTTTCTTATTTTAGACGAATCATTAAACTGTAACGCTGCCCGCACCGGGATCGGTGATGGGCTCTGGCATTTTAGAATCATGAAACATTATGATCTACATGAAATATATGATAGAATCCTCCATTTTGATAGTGATATTCTGTTAACCCCAGACTGTCCTAATTTATTTGATCATATCCCTTATGATTGTATTGGAACAGTTTATGAAGACGTCGGATCCCGAACCCCACAGCGCGTGCAGTGCATGAGTAATGCCCAAAAACAATTTGGCGAGATCGGATGGAAAAACGGCTATATCAATACAGGAGTTTTTATGACTTCAGAATGTCACCGCGACATCTTCCAGCCGATTGATGGCCAGTTTTTTACCGA
>TARA_R110000824_G_scaffold197409_16_pt1 | contig 18421 bp, 19 predicted proteins | sample TARA_R110000824 | Tara Oceans TARA_R110000824 (sample SAMEA4397747) | marine metagenome | biome: Polar Biome; feature: [MES] marine water layer (ENVO:01000295) within the mesopelagic zone...; material: water (ENVO:00002006), including particulate matter (ENVO:01000060) such...
GACATACAAATTCTATCTCCTGATTGGTCATGTTTTGATGACAAGGAATGTAAAAGCCAGTTTTATGTACTTTTGTTGCATTTGGTAAATCAACTTTTCCATATCTTTCAAACCAAAAAGGATGCTCTTGAATCGATCCACATATTAAAGGGCGACATTCAATTCGATTTTCACGTAAATTAGCAACTAATTCATCCCTATTCTCACTCATTATACCAAATCCCAAACTAGAAATTAAATTAGTATTACTTTTTTGAACCCAATGCCGGTTCTCGATCGATTCGCAGTACTTTCTATAATTTTTATCTCTATTCTCGACATATCTATCCATTTTCTTAAGTTGATTTCTGCCAATATACGCATTCAAATCAGTTGAGCGCATGTTAACACCGGGAAACAAAAAGAAATAGTTACTTTCAAATTCTGTTATATCGTATTTTGATAAATATTTCTCTTTAAAATAATCATCGTTATCTCTCAACCAACCATGAGATCTTAAAGAAATTAAAAGATTGTAAAAATCTTTGTCATTTGTGGATATCATTCCGCCTTCGATTGTAGATATTTGATGACCATAAAAAAAGGAAAAACTGCTTGCTAAACCAAAAGTTCCAAGCTTTTGATACCCATACTCGCTTCCAGGTGCTTCGCAAGAATCCTCAAGCAAAATAACATCATATTTGGAACAAATTTCCTTTATTTTGTTGAGCTTACCAGCATGCCCAAGAACATGTACCGCGATTACAGCGGAAGGGTTATGTTTTTGACAGAGTTCTTCAAAATGTTTAATAGAAAGTCCTAAATCATCTTCATCACAATCACACACAATAGGTTCATAACCCAATTGTATTGCAGGGGAAACTGTTGTGACCCAGCTGACTGCAGGAACAATAACTTTTTTATTTTTTAATTTGTCAGAATATAGTAAAGCAAGAAACATTAGAAAATTAGCAGAAGATCCCGAATTAACAAAAACAGAATATTTACATCCAAGCCAATTGGACCATTCCTCTTCGAAAAGAAGAGTTTGCTCTCCTTTGGTAAACTTATCAGTTGATTTAATCCATTCTATCAATTGGTTAATATCAGTTTGATCAATGATCTGTTCTGCCAATTTCACTTTCATATTGTTAGCCATTCTTCTGGGGTTATGTCTTTTCTATTTAAATGCTTGTTCTTGGGACCAAACCAAATTTTAGGAGCTATTACTTTTTTATTTTCAGCTGAATTTAACCAGGCTCCCCACCAAGAAAAAGATGAATTGGCAATAATATTATTTGTAATTTTCGACATTAAATAAAGATCTAAAACATCATCTTGTTTTTCAATAAAAATAAGCCTTTCACCTTTAAATGTTTGCTTACACCATTCAATATCATCACTAAAAAAAACAAAAGTGGAATCTGAAGGAAACTGTTGCATTGCCTGTGAATAATAATCAGGCCCGATATTAGCATGATAATCGGAAAATTTAGAATAATCGCCGCGTCGGACGTGGACAGATACAACATTCTCTTTGTAAATTATGTCTTTATATTTCTTATTCAGAAGTGTATCAATTTGCGGAATTGGAGCAAATAACTCAAGAATATTCTCTCGATTGTGTTTAAAATATTTCTCCGATTGAAAATACCCTCTTAAAAAGATATTATTGTTATATTCAATCGGAATATAAGAATGATCAGGCGTTTCATAGAAAGTATGCTCCACAAAAGAAAAATCATTAGTGTATTTTATATTTCTTAATACGGTATTTCTATGAATAGAAGTCTCTCTTGCGGTTGGAAGAGTTGCACAAACCACCTGTTCTGGGAATATAGCCGAATCGTTATTGTCAAGAGCTAAAGAATTCGCTGTTGCAACAATAAACATTTGATTTCCAAGTCTTCCCTTAGTCTCAGCAGCTATCATTTTATTCTCCGTTGTTTTTAAAAACTAAAAGCTTTTGATCTACAAAATACAAATAATCAATATCAGTTTTAAGAAAGCAATTAATTGCGTGCTCTGGGGTCTCCACAATTGGCTCTCTGTCATTAAAGCTTGTATTTAAAAGAATCGGCACATCAGTTTTCTTTTCCCAATTGGATAAAAAATTGTAATACCATTCATTGTCTTTTTTTGTAACCGTTTGTAATCGCGCGGTCCCATCATAATGTACTACGGCAGGTACTTTTTCTTTAACCTCGTCTTTAAAATTAATCACAAAAGACATGTAAGGGCTGCAAATGTCCTTTTCAAACCAATCTGCCACTCTTTCTCTGAGAATTGAAGGAGCAAACGGACGAAACCATTGTCGATGCTTAACTTTTTCATTAATTAAGTCTTTCATTTTCGGGCTTCGCGGATCTGCCAAAATACTTCTATTTCCCAAAGCCCTACGACCAGATTCAGATGGTCCCCTGAAAACGGAAATAATATTTTGTTCTGCCAGCAAATCCAACACTTCCTCATCTGTTGTCGATCTAGAAAAAGCTTCTCTTTCTTTTACTGCACTCTGCACTCGTTTTAAATCATATATCTCTCCCATGTAAGGAGTGGCATTATCTTCCCACTTTATCCTTGGGTTATCCAAAACGTGATGCCAGAGATATTGCGCAGAACCAATTGAAAGACCGGCATCGTATGACACAGGGCAAACGTAAATATCTTCAAACTTGTCGCCATACCAATCATAAAGCTTTCCAGTCATGACAGAATTTAACACCACGCCGCCTGATAAACACAAGTACTTCTTATCTGTTTGATTAACAAGCTGATCGAATACTTCTTTTACTTTGTTTTCAGTAGCTTTTTGCAAAGCAGCTGCAACATCGAATGCATCTTGCTCGCTTCTAGAAGCTATTTCTCTCATTTTAACAAAATCAAAACATCCTGGGAAAGTGGGATCATGTTCCTTTTTAAACATTTCAATTTGTTTCGAAAGTTCATCAGAATATTCGTCGTACTTATAAGAATTATTATAAAATTCATATTTTTGAAATTCATCTAAATACTTATCTGGATTCCCCATGCAAGCCATGGCCATTACAGTTCCTGCTTGGTTTCCTTTTGGGTGACCCGATGATAATCCAAAAACTAATTTTGTCACTCTTTGCCAAGCAAATCCGATATTTAAAAAATCACTATTCATTACTATTTTTTTTGTGAGTTTTGTTCCGCTTCCTTCCCAAACAGTAAATGATGTGGGAATAACCACACCATTTAGGTTTTTATCTAAGCCGCCGCCGTCAAGCGTAATAACCAAAGCTTCATCAAAATTGCTTGAATAAAACGCATTAGCAGCGTGACTTTGGTGGTGTCCAATAACATGCATTTTAATGCCGCGATTCTTAATATAATTTTTTAATACCAGCAGCCCTTCTGGATAGTCATTTACCATTTCCTTTAAAAAACCATGGCAAACCGTAACAGCACCAATATCGATATTAGCTTTGTATACAGATTGGAAAAATTTAAACGCATCGCCAGTTGGCTCTTTCTCTCTAATATATCTCTCTAATTCCGCATGCATTGTTGGGATGCCATTTTCCAGAACACAGAAGGAACAATCATGACTAGATAGTAAACCAAGAACGTTCATATTTACCCCACTTTAAGTTTGTCTGCATCTTTTAAACTAATAAAATCTTTTACGTAATTTTCCAAATCATTTTCAGGATACCAATTAAGGTTTTCGCATGTCTTAGATATATCTGCTAAAGTTTCCCTTGCTTCTCCCGGCCTTTGAAAAACGTATTCAACTAAGGAGCCCTCATACATATTAGCTAATTCATTAATTGAGTGATTTTTTCCTGTTCCTAAATTAAATATAGCCCCATTGTGCTTATTGTGTGACATTGCAATTAGTCCATTACATATGTCATACACGTGCGTGAAATCTCGTCTCTGTTCTCCGTCACCAGTAATTGTTAATGGTCGACCATTGTTGTATTGATTTTCAAACACGCCAACTACTGTGGAGTAAGGTCCGGACCTTAAGTGTCTTGGGCCATAAACATTAAAAAATCTAGCGACACAAGAGGAAACGTCGTAAATCTTGCTGTACATTGTACAAATTTCTTCTCCGATCCACTTCGAAAACGAATAAGGATTTAAATAAACACCGCCATAAAAAGAGCTAGATCCGGCATATACAATATTAATATTATTAATACGCGCGAATTCGCATAATATCGCGGTGCCATATGCATTATTATCAATTGTATATAAAGGATCATCAAAACTAGGCTGAATGCGGGGCATTGCTGCCAAATGAAACACCACGTCGAATGTGGCCGGATCTGTTAACGAATTGTAATAATCATCTCTTAAAACTTTTTGATAATCATCGAAAATATAAGAAGCTTTAGAATTGCAATTTTCTTGTACGCCAGTTACCAAATTGTCAATCACAGTCACGTCGTGACCTTGTGAGATCAATATATCAACTAAATTACTTCCAATAAACCCACAGCCACCAGTCACTAAAACTTTCATTAATATTCTCCCATTCTATCGTATTTGATCTTAGACCTGATCTCCACTTCCTCAGACAATTGAATCGGGTGGTTAATCTTATCTTCATTCAATGGATTTTGTCTATTATAAACATACATTATGTCTTTTACATATTTTGCCTTATCGCCAACCATTTCCAACATTGGGAAAACAAAAGCCAAATCCCAAGCTGCTTTGTAAAACTTTTCTGTTTTGGAGTAAACAAAATCATCTTTATTGATTTTCTTCCACAGTTTAAATTTAAATGTTCTCAAATGGGAAGACATCCATTCGCTTTCTCTGAACAGGTTTTCGTTAATTATGTTATCTGGGATTTGTTTTGCAAATTTACCACGAACATTGCTTGGATATTCCACATAGCTTCCATATGTCATATGGCAGTTTTCTGAATTGTATATATCATTTAACTTGCTTAAAACATCCGGACCAGCTAACCAATCGTCTCCATCTAGAATAACAACAATATCTTCATCATTTAAATCAGCTGCTTCTAAAGTATCATGTATGTTCAACAATGCATATTTTTTATCTGTATTTTGGATTAAGGTAAACTTATCATTATCTTTAATTTCTTTTTGAATGATATCAACGCTATTATCAGTGGATATATCATCAACCAAAAAACATCGATAATTATCATACTTTTGTGCTTTAACACTTCGGACACACCAAGTTATCCATTCGCCAACGTTGTAAAAAGGCACGACAATGTTAAATCGATACTTGTGCCCGCTTAAAGTGTTTTTCGTCATAAAATATATCCTTAATCTCTTTTACAATAGAAATTCTTTTTTTATACATTTCTTCAATTAAATCTAAACCCTTTAGACTAAACCATTCTTCTTTTGTGGCGCCGACCAAACTATTGGTTACCACTTGCATGTTCATCATTCGTGCTTCCACGATAATTCTGGATAATGTTTCCGGAGTCTTTGGAAAAAAGACAAAAGTATCATTATTGCTCATCTTATCTAAGAACTCATAATAAACACATTGATCGATAAGCTCAAACGGCTTGTTGTTCTCTTCACAATATTTTATAGCCGCAGAAGCGTTTTTGTGTGGTATTGAGGAGTTCATGATAGAACAAGCTTTTTTCTTTTCTTTTTCAGAGAATATTTTTATTTTTTTTAACGATTCCAAACTCCAAAGGTTGCCACCTAAATTAACAATATTCTCTAATTGTAAATTCTTTTTAATAATGCTTTCATGAAAAACTGATTGACAAAAAACTGCGAGCGCATTTTTATAAAAACTATAATTAACAATCGCTTTTTCTGGAGCTTCGAAGTTTTTGTAAATTGCAGGGTTTCTATTGGCTAAATATTTATGATCATGTTCATATATGATATAATCGCAATTAACCTCAATAAACTGTTTTACATTGGGCGACAAATTAACAAAATTTGCAATTATGTATTTGCAATCTTTATTATCTTGCAAAAATTGTAAACTAACCTTGTGAGACTGCAGCTTGGAAACCTCAATCTCATTATTCTCTTTTAAAAGAGACATGGCCTCTTCATTATTTAATTCGCCGCCGCCCAAAACCTGATCAATAAAGAAATCAGCTATAAAAATTATTTTCATGAATGTACTTGTACTTCACTTTCTAATTCTTGCAACCAATCCGAAATTTCAAATTCATCTTTCGAAACAATATTGTCAATGACCTTTTTCGATTGATTATCAAAAGTAAAAGTCTTTAATATATATTTCTGAAGATCTTTTGCTTGCTTCTTAAACCTTCCATAATCTTTTGATACTTCGCGAAGCTTCATTTTATAAGAGCCTTGTTTTGGAAAGCACCACATTGAATCAGGTTGTACAACTCCCTCCCAATGAGCTTCTTTTTGAACCGGCTGTAAATCGTAATCAATCCGTGCAAAATGAGCTTTGTTATTTGATGCGGAGCTTGACTTCTTACCTTTAACAGGTCCGTACAAGAAATCAACATGGCCGCTCCAATCAGGCGCCATAACAGGCAATCCAGAATAAGCAGCTTCAAAAAGCGGCAAACCAAAACCCTCTCCATGAGTCAAAGACACTAAACAATGTATATTCTTGTGTTTATATAATGAATGCATTTCCTGATCTGTGAAATCTCCATGTAAAAGATAGATCTTGCATTTTCTATTTTTGTAAGAACTTAAAAGCTGAGATAATCTAGTCATTGCGGCATTTCTGTCAAGAATGGAACCACCTTTGGCAAAAGTTTTAACTATCAAACCAACATCTGGATTGTCAATGAATTCTTCCGTGAACCAATTAATTGTATTCTCAAGGTTTTTTCGCGCACCCCATTGAGCAACTGTCAAAAAATTAAAATTTGTGGGAACGTCGAGATCTAAATCGACCTCATCGAAATGTTTAACAGGATAATGTACTACTTCCACATCAGTGCTGCACCTTAATATTACTTTTTCCCCTGTGTTGTTATTCGTTGCGTCATAAACAGTGTTTATAAACCCTTGTTTAGAATGCTCCGAAACTGTTATAATTTTATCCATCTCATTGGCTTTTTGAAGCCAGACTGGTGCAACTCTATTTGTTTCAATCCCTGCAGTAACTCCAATATTGACGGGAGCTATCCGCTCCCATTCGTTTGGAATAGTAACTTGTACGCTAACATCAAAAGGTGTGCCTTGCTGCATGTAGATCGAGGTCTTTTTTATTATCTTGTCCATCCAGACTCTTTCTTCGTTGTTTTCCCAAATCCAATTAGACTTGCCCCAATTTAAAGGTAACAAATAGATATCTATTTTATCTTCAACTTCGCGCAAACAACGTAAAATAAAGCGGCAATGTTCACCATAACCAGTGCGAGTAAGTGCTGGGCCTCTAACTAATACTTTTTTCATGCCATTATCTCCTTGATAACCCATCGCTGGATATCCTTTCGCGTTTCCCAAGAACCCTCTTCTTCGTGAATCTCAGTCATAACATCAACCCATGTTTTCTTGAAATCTTTAAAATTGTAATTTTTTAAAACATGCCCTCTTCCTTTCTTACCAAGAATGGCTCTTTCCTTTTTTGTCATCTTGTAGATTTTTTCCATGGCATCTGCAACTTGCTTGCCATCTAACCTATCCTCGTATATCCATGGAATTTGTTGAGAGCCTATAACAGCTTTTGATGAAGGCACAAGTCCAATTCCAAACCAGTCCTTTCCATCTGTTACTTGCTCTTGTAAGCCTCCTGTCATGTTAACAATAATTGGGGTCTCACATGAAAGAGACTCTAGAGTGGCAAGACCAAAGCCTTCGGCATCAGATATATTTACCGTACAATCAGCCATATTATACATTAAAGCTAGCTTATTTGGAGGCATTTTAACTTGACTAAATAACACCTCTCCATTAACTAAACCTAATTCATTAATTATAGCCTGCAAATCCTGACCATGTTCATCTCTAATTTCAGTGTGCATGACAAGCTGCGCCTTATCCTTGCCTACTTTCTGAAGGAAATCATTAAACCAAAAAATCAAAGAGCCGCTTTGCTTTCTTCGTGCATTTCTATTGTTCCAAAAGAAAATAAATTTATTTGGATCATAAGCCTCTCCAAAAAGTTCCTTTTTGAATTCCTCTGATAATTCCTTATCTAATGGCTTAAACACTTCATCATCCACCGCGTGAGGTATATACTTTGAATTAACATCAGGGGCCACAGTGCTTACAATATCATGTGTCACTTTCGAAATTGCTGCAATAAAATCGTTCGAATCATAAAATGTCTTGTTATATGTGGGATAAGGATAGTTATCCCAAACATGATAATAAACCATTGGCAAAAGAGGTCTAACTTCGTTTTCCATTTCCCATAACCAACCCCAAAAACGAGGATCCGTCATAAACCAAAGAATATCTGGCTTTTCTTGTCTTAAAAGGGAACGTACCTGTTCTGGGGATCCATAACCGTTAACCGGGAACATGACCCAATCATCGCCCCATTCTTCAGTTTTGATTGGATTATATTTGGGATGCTTAATGGCACCCCCAAAAGAAACAATTTTAAATTTACCAGATTTTAATAATGCTTCGCATACATATCTCGTTTGGGTGCCAACACCACTAGGAGACAGTGGCATATCACTAATCGTAAAAATTTTTATTTTTTCTTTCATAAGATCCTCTTTTATTTGCAATATTCTGATTTATAGTATTCACACATTCCATATCTTCCATGACAAGATAATCGATTTTTAAGATGATTTTTCTTATTGATATTATAAAGCGCTTTATTTAATAATTTAAGAGCATTTTCAATCTTTTTCGTTCCATTTGAAACTTTAAATATTTCAACATTGTTTTTCTTAGCAGTTCTTTTAAGAAGTGCGAAGTGAGTCAAAACATCTCCATAATCTTTATTATGCTTTTTGCACCAAAAGTGCTTATAATATGTAAGTTGGTATGTGATCATTTTTTCAGTTCGTTTTCGATTATCCCAGCCCCAGGAACAAGTCTTCCAATCGATAATGTGATATTTTTTGTCCTTTGGGGTATAAATTACTAAATCAATAAAACCTTTATATTTCTGATTTTGATCTTCAATGTGTTCGTATAATTTCTCTTCCACCTCAACCAATTTAAATTTACCAAAATAGCTTTTTAAAGCTGGTAATATATACTGAATTATGTGGTCAGCTTGAGATCTCATCGACGTGATCAATTTTTTATTAAATTCAATATCAGGCACTAAATTTTTTATTTTTTGCAGATTTTGCAAAAATTCAATTTGAAAATCTTCTTTCGGATCATAGTTGCTCTCTGATTTAGATACATCCAATTGCACTAGCTTTTCGCAAATAGTATGTAAAGCTGTGCCAAAAGCAGTATATTCATTGCCTTTGAATTGTTTAATTTTGTCAATATAATTAAGTTTATGTTTCCATGGACATGTTGTCCATTCTTTAAGTTCTGAAAATGATACGTGAGACATTAATCCCTCTATTCTTTAATATTACTTTTTTTCTTCGAAGAACTCGAAGCAACGTTTTTCTTGTCCACCTTCAAAGTAGCTTTGTTGCTTTTTGTGCTTTCTTTTTCTTTTACAAACTTATACTCAGCAACAGAAACGCCGGCAAAATTAGATAAAATATCTACAAATTCAACCATTGTATAGCCATTTAAATCATATTTTTCTCTCAACAAACTTTCTACTTGATGAGCGCGAAAATATAATTTTCCGCCCCTTTTATAACTCGTGCCAACATCAATTGTTAACACCTTTTCCCCAATTGACTCTTCTAAAGAAATTTTCATTTTAATAATCCTCACTTTGTTCTATTAATTCAATAACCTTTGAGTACAAAACAGGACTTAAATCTTTAAGCATGTTTTTATCTCCTAATAAATAATTTTCGAAACCATTTGCCCAATATTCTCTCAGAGATGTAATGGCATATGGTGAATAAAATAACCCGGATGACACATTTCTTAAATAATCATAGCCAAGATCTTTGTATATGTGATCGTCAAACTTTGCACTATAATTAGCATTATTATAGTTTAACATACTTAATTTAGGTTTGTCAACTAAATAAAAAAGAGATCTTCTTTTGGCTAAAAACTCTCTTGCTAAGCGGCCATCTCCATAAATCAAATCTTCATATTCTTTTTCTAAAGAATGTGCAATTTCATGTATGACGTCATCTAAAAGATCCGCTGCGTCATCTTGTTCAGGTGATATATATATTGCACTATCTTTGTACATTGCATTGAATGTCCTACCTTTTTTATTAAAATCGGACACATTTGCCACATATACCACTTCAACGTTATTCAATAAAGCAGACGGTATCAAGCGTTCTATTTTTTGCAACACAGCGTTAAAATCAATATCATTTGTGAAATTATGTACTAAATTAACTGGTGTGTTATGTATATATGCTTGTTTTAGCGCGCTCTTAGATTCATTTAAAGAAGATCTAATATACTTAATCATTATTGTGTCTTTAAAGAAAAAGCTTTGTTTTCCATTGAATCAACATCGCTTAAAGCTTGCCTATAACCTCTAATAAAGTTTTCTTCAGCAATTACCAAAAGCATTTCCGGAAATTCTTCCGCCATCGTTTGGATAACCATCTCAATATTGACTTCATCATTTTCTGGCTGTGTTTTTTCACCTACATAGTTAACTAACAATCTCTTAAGATCATTCTCCACGGTGATCACCTTTAATAAATCTGGATTTTCATTTTGCTTAGTCATTTAACACTCCTTAAGTTTATAATAATAACATGTAATTTAATTAAATTAAAGAATTTTTGATGCAATAGTTGCTATCTGTGATCTCTCACCTTTGACCAAAGTGATATGACCAGAGATATTATATGATTTAAACTTTTCCACAGCATGAGTCAAGCCATTCGAAGTTTCATCGATATATATATTGTCAATCTGCTCGACGTCTCCAGTAAAAACAATTTTTGTGTTTTCGCCAACACGCGTAAGAATAGTCTTAAGTTCGTGCGCTGTTAAATTTTGCGCTTCATCTATTATAATAAATGCATTAGATATAGACCGTCCTCGAATATAAGTTAGCGCTTCGACTTCTATAATACCATTACGCATATACATTTCTAACGTTTCTTTGTCGTTGCCCATTAAAAACTGAAGATTGTCTTGAATGGGTGCAACCCATGGCGCCATTTTTTCTTCCATTGTGCCAGGAAGGAAACCAATATCTCTACCCATGGGCTGTATTGGTCTGGAAATTACTAATCTTTTGTATTTATCTGATTCCACCACTTGTTGCAAACCAGAAGCTATGGCCAATAATGTTTTTCCACTTCCTGCTTTTCCAACAAGAGTAATCATGTTAATATCGATATCTTTAAGCAAGTCTAAAGCAAATATTTGCTCTTTGTTTCTAGGCTTGACGCCCCAAATTCCTTTTTTGTGATTGCCATTAATTTTTTTAAGAGGACTGTCATAAGTTTTAAATTTCGCCAATGCGGTTTTTTTCTCATTTTGATTGGACACAAGCATAATATATTGATTTGGCATTAGACTTGCCGAATCCTCTTTGTCTATATAGACCTCTTCATCAGCGTAAAATCTATCTAATATTGGTTCGTCGACTAAATGCTCTGTAAATCCAGTATATATGTGTCTTGTATCTTTTACAGCCTGATTTGAATGGTAATCTTCTGTAATCAAACCAAGAGAGTCGCATTTAACTCGCATGTTAATGTCGCGAGTCACAACAATTGTTTTTCTTTTTGGGTTTTCATCCTTTTGATTTAAAGCAACAGCAATTATTTCATTATCAGGTATTGAAAGATCCAAGTCTTCTGGTAGATTCTCCTTCTTGCAAAGTTTAACATATACTATTCCTTTACCTTTGGCTAATCTAACACCTTTGTACAAACTGCCACTTTCTCTTAAGTTATCAAGTTTACGTATTAATTCTCTAGCATTTAAGCCTACACTATCTTGACGCTTTTTATGATTGTCTATTTCTTCTAAAACCTTTAAAGGTAAAACAATATCATTATTTGAAAAAGAATTAATACAATTCGCGTCTGTTAAGCAAACACTGGTATCTAATATATATATTTTTTTTGCCATAAATTTATTCAACAAACTGTATGATCGCAATTCTTCATAATAAATAGTTTATTAACTTTATTTTCAAGTTAAAGGGAACAAACGTTTTTAAGTCTTATTTATTATATGAGAATCATTTCACAGGAGGGAACAAAATAATGATTAGAATGATTAGCCTTTTTGCGCTAGCGTTGACAATGGTATCCTGTAATACAACTACTAACAACTTATCAGTTAACGAAGTGTTACCAAGAAAAGGATATGTATATGTAAAGAAAATTGTAAATTTAAGAAAATGCGCAGAAAATAGCTGTGAAACAGGAAGAATTTCTTCTGCCGGATCCGGCTTTATCATAAAATTAACTTATAAAGGTGCTTTTATTCTAACTGCCTCTCACGTGTGTGCCACAAATAGAGATAATTTATTACCAGGAGTGGAAGCTATTGATACATTAAAAGTAGAAACACTTGGTGGCAGATATTACGATGCAATTGTTTTAGATCATGATCCAGAAATTGATGCATGTCTAATGTTTGCTGAGGATTTGGTTGATAATGTCGAAGAAGTAAAACTATCTAATGAAGCACCAAAAGAAGGAGATAAAGTTTATAATATTGCTTCTCCATATGGTATACATTATCCAAATGTAGTTCCTATTTTTGAAGGTAGATATTTTGGAGAAAGGGGATCCAAAGGTTTTTATTCTTTTGATGCCGGCCCAGGTTCGAGCGGGTCGATGATATTAAATGAACGCGGAGAATTAATTGGACTATTGCATTCTGTATATAGAAATATGCATTCAGTTGTTGTTTCCGTTAGATATGATAGTCTAATGCAGTTTATTCGAAAAGGTTTGGTTCAACACACGGTTACGCACATAGAAGAAATTAGAAGATATAATATGGCAGTTGGAAAACTGTAAATTAATTTTTCCTAAATATTGTAGTTCCTAATTTACTTTGCACTCTTTTTAAAGAGTCATAAAAATTCAATCCATGTCGACTGTCTTTTGTGATGAATTCATTAAAACTGCTCCTACTTAAGTTAAACATGCTTTTTAATATTTTTTTTAATATCTCATCGTAATCAAAGCGGCTGGTTGGCGCTTTTCTGAAATTTTTAAAATGTTTTGAATAAATAACGTTATTGTTATCGTAAATACAAAGCTTAATTCTTTTAGATGCGCGATTATTTTCTTTAAGTAGTTGGTATTTCATTCTTATAATATAATGTGAAGGTGTGCAAACATAGCTCATTTCTTTAATAATTTGTTTTTTTCTCATCTTCTTGTCGCTATAACGCTATTTGGTAAAATAAAATTAATTATCTTGTTTTTATTGTTGAGATCCTGCAACGTGAGATATTGATTTGAATTCCATCTTAGATACTCAATATCTTTTAAAAGCCATTGTTTATTTCTATAATAGACTTTGGCACCTATATATACCTTTTTGCCGTGAGCATCAAAAGTAAACCTATTTGTGGCGGCTTTGTTTTGCATTTTTCTTTTTTTTCTTATTCTTCGGCTTCTCGGCCGGCTGCTTCCAAGCTTTAAGCTTAAACATCCCTTCCTTAGAACGCTCTCTAACTCTCTTTATCTTATATAGTTCGTACTCTTCACCCAACTCATTAATTTTTTCTTTTGCTTTGTTGTATTCTTTAAAATAACCACAAGTTGTCCAAGTTTTCTCTGACATGTTTATCCTCCTTGTTCGCAAACAGTCTCGGTAATCAATTTAGTAACCACATATGGGTCACAATTAGCATTTGGTCGTCTATCTTCAATATAGCCTTTGCCTTCTTTTGCTACTTGCCATGGAATTCTTACAGAAGCTCCGCGATCTGAAACTCCCCACCTGTATTCTTTATAAGAACATGTTTCATGGTCTCCAGTTAGTCTTTTTTCAATATCTGCGCCGTAATATTTAATATGCAATTGTGCTCGTTCTCCTAAAACTACTGCTGCTCTTTCGCAAGCTTTTAAAGAGCTTCTCATCTCTTCAGTAGAAAAATTAGTATGACAACCGGCGCCATTCCAATCCCCTTCAGCTGGTTTTGGATCCAAAGACACAGCAATATCATGTTTTTCTGCAACTCGATGTAATAGCCAACGAGCAACCCACAACTGATCAGAGACTTCTAATGCATTGACTGGGCCGACTTGAAATTCCCATTGTCCCGGCATGACTTCGGCATTGATTCCTGATATTGTTAGTCCTGCGTCTAGACAAGCATCTAGATGTTCTTCTACAATCTCTCTGCCAACTGCCAGGCCTGCGCCGATACTACAGTAATATGGACCCTGTGGGACACAGCGTGACTGGGTAAATCCATATGGTTCACCGACGTGGTTTACAAAAGTATATTCTTGTTCCATTCCAAACCACATATCTTCAGATTTATGTTTTTCATATACTTTAGATAAAGTTGCTCTTGTGTTTGACTCATGGGGAGACATGTCTGTATTTAACACTTCACACAGCGCTAATTTATGAGGATATCCACGAATTGGATCATTGCAGACAAATACTGGATTTAACACGCAATCAGAATTAGTACCTTCTGCTTGATTTGTACTAGAACCGTCGAAACCCCAGACTGGCGTGTCTTCTTCTACATTCAATATGTTAGTTTTCGATCTTAATTGTGAAGTTGGCTTTGTGCCATCGATCCAAATGTATTCTACTTTTCGATTCATCATAAACTCCTTTTATATACGGGTGGAGGCGCTGGGAGTCGAACCCAGGTCCAAAAAATATCAAAAATAACGTCATTCACAAGGTTAGTCAGTTATTTGAACTCTGACAAACTCAAAGCCTGCATGCGCGTACCACCAGTTTTGTATATGTCTCGAAAAACTGGAAAACTGCCTAGCTTGCTTAATGAAGCGCTAGGTACTCCCAATTACGCTGCTAGAGCGTAATTAAACTCAACATTATCGTTGGCTTTTATAAAAATTGAGCATTTTTACTGTGCTACTCACACAGCCTTGCACGTTTATTTTATTTATTCTCTGTCGAAACCGTTTCGCCCCCGTCTTCAAAAAAAGAAATAGTTTTATATTTCTTAATATACCTATTAAAATCCATGTAATCCACTCCTAAAAATCTAGCTGCTTCTTTTTTCGATCTTGCAATGCTAAGGCCAGTTTTTAAAAGAGCATCAGTTACTGCATGTCTAGTAATTCTCCAAAGAGGCATGCCATAGAATTTACCACAAGTATACCTTGTTGCTAATTCTAATTTAATTGCAATTAAATTTTCAAGTGAAATGTTGTTAATATTATTTAGAGTATTATTGGTAATTTTACCTTCAGATTTGAACTTATTAATAATACTGTACTTTTCGTACTTTGTAGGCTTCTTTCTTTTTTTACTTTTCCAAGTCATACAAAACCATACTTAAAATTTAGGAAAATATATGATATAATCTTAGTATAAATTAAATTACATTTTAAATATTAAAGCTTTAAAGCTTCACTTTCTTCTGCAGCTGGCTCATAATCTGGTGATTCTGGCTCTGGCAAAGTAGGTTGCAATTCTTCTTCAAATCTATCAAAATAAAGTTTGAGATTAGTTAATAAATAATCTTCAAATACTGTTCTATCTTCTTCATCACTGAGACTTTCATATGAATCTAATATTTGATTTTCAATTTTATTAAATGTAATAGAAGAGAAATTTCGTCCAGTAACATTCATACCAGATAATTGTTCGAATGATTCTTTTTCTTCTTCCTCTTCTTCCTCTTCAGTTTCAGCTTCAATATCTTGATCTCTAACTGGAATAAATTTATCTTTATCTACATCGATGTCAATTTCAACTTCCTCTTCTAATTCTTCTTCAACTTCTTCAGTATCAGGCTTATTATACATTATATCAACCGGTTTTAATGAATTTTCAACAGCATTTAATATATGTGCTCTAAAAGAATCTCTTTGTTCTTGCGAAGTGGTTAAAGATTTATAATCTTCCTCAACAATGGCAATGATGTTTTTTAATAGGGTTTCTAATACATTAATTCCAGTAGATCTTTGAGGTTGCTCACCGGGTACGTCTGCAGACGTAGCTTCTTTAATTAAAGATCGAATAATCTTCCGAAATCTTTGCTCTTCAAGCAATACTTTGTTTTGCTTTTCTTTAACATAATTTTCTAAAAGTTTACGTAGAACTTTACGAAGCTTCTGTTCTTGTCTCACTTCAGTTAATATATCATTCCTGTCAATCATAAATTATTCTCCAAGCTTTCTCAATAAATAGTTTAAAGCTTCGTTAACTTCATTATCAGATGTTTTTCTTTTTTTACGTTTCTTCTTTTTGGATTTGACTGGTTTGTCTCTTTTATAAACTTGGAATTCAGAACCAGCAGCGCCCTCAATTGATCCTTTCCCATTGGAGACTCCAGCCGCCCCACCCATAGTTGAAATTTCTTCTAATTGGCTATCTTTAATTTCTAAATTAATTTCTGGAAATAGCTCTTTAATGGCTTTAGTTAAACTATCAACTTTATATTCCAGAGTATCAATGTCTTTTGCTAGCATATCAATAAAATCCTCTTTTTGTGTTTCTTTTTCTTTAGATCTAGAAAATTTTAAACCTTCTTTTAGCACTTCATCAGCTAACCCACGAAAAATACCCAGAAAATGCTGGGTATCCTCCTGTACTATGCCATTTAATCTATTTTTAATTAATTCGTATATTTCCGGACTATTAAATCCCATAATCGTCTCAAACTCTTCTTCAGTGGCGTCTTTTAAGGCCAATCTACACGTAGTTCCGCACATTTCACCATATTCAGGTATTTCTATGGAAATGTGAGGAGCAACTTCTATACTCCAATCAAATCCTTCTTTAGTCGTACCTTCGGTTTTTGCAAATCTAGGATTTTCTGCCATATCTTTAGCGCCGACTAAATAAACCACTCTATGAGTTTCAGGATCATAGTTATTAGTTATTTCTTTGGCGTAGTAAGGATTTTTAGTTTGTATGGCATTTGTGGGATTGATGCCATATGCGCCAATTATTCTTGACTTTTCTTCAAAATTAAAAGGTGATCTCGGTGGCGCCACTTTATCCGATGTTGCGATAAAAACTTCATCGTAATCCGGATTAGCTAATATCTGTTTAAAAACCTCAGCATGATGTCGGCCCATGGGTTGGAAGCGCCCTGGGTAAATAGCTATGATTTTTTTGCTATAATCGGCTTCGTTTTGCTCTAGAATCGATTCTTTGACCATTGGAGGAGCCTTGCCCCTCCCATACTTAAATAAGCCTAAAAGTTGGTTCATTGGGGCAAAGTTTCCGGTGAACTTATACATCTGACCATCGTATTGAAAAACAAACCCTTCAACAACTGTATCAATACTATCGTGATGCTTTAATTTGTTAAGTTGTTGGACTAAAACATCTTGCGCGGTTTCTTTTCCTGGTCCTTCATAATCTCTGATTGTTTTAATTGCATTTTCTGTTTCTTTTTTAAGTCTTTTCACTTCTGCGTCATTATCTAAAATATATGCACTTTTTAAGCCTCGTAAAAGTTCGATTGAGAAATCATGGACAGCCATTTCAATTGGTGCGATCAATTTTTTTAAAATGAACTTTGAGCTTTTGTTATATTGTGACACTATTTGTTTTTCTTCTTTAGGCATGCCTTTGGTTATTTGAGGTGTTGTTAATGCGCCTTTTTTCTTGAGTATACGATCAATTAATAGCTGTCTTTTGCTTTCATCCAATTGAGGTAAGTCTTTTTCAATCATAGGATACAGCTTATTTTCTAAATAATCATTAATAGTCATATCACCGGTGTAACCAGCTGCTTGTATTCTATCTAATATGTTATTGATTAGTTCTTCATCTGTGATACGATTTAGATCTAAAAATGCTGTTCTACGAACGTTAAATGGCTCATCTGCAGCTGCTTGCTCAAACCGATCGACAACTTGATCTAAATATGTGCCTTGTTGAAGGTCGTCAATTACTTCTAGACTGTTATTTTCGTGATTATATCTTTTGTGCCCCATATGATGAATATTAAGGATATTTTCATCGTAGTTAACGACGTTTGGAGCAATTGGTCCTTGAATTTCTGTATTATAGAAGATTTCGCCGGCAGGACCAAATATTTGGGCTTTTTCTTCTTCTGAAAGGGTGCTTACCGCCTTTTCATAGGCTTTAAACGCTGTAGTATAGGCTTTTTTGGCCTTCTCACCGCCTCTAAACTCACGATTAACAAGGTCTTCCATGGTCATACCACCACGAGACATATCGCCTTTATTGCGTGCTGCACGTGCTCTACCATCAACGAAACCTAAATAAATGTTATAACCATCGGTCTTTTCGGTCCCAATAAGCTCACCAGAGGCTGCTTTTTG
>TARA_R110000824_G_scaffold367453_3_pt1 | contig 18375 bp, 26 predicted proteins | sample TARA_R110000824 | Tara Oceans TARA_R110000824 (sample SAMEA4397747) | marine metagenome | biome: Polar Biome; feature: [MES] marine water layer (ENVO:01000295) within the mesopelagic zone...; material: water (ENVO:00002006), including particulate matter (ENVO:01000060) such...
TGACGGAACCGGCGATCTAATTGCCACGGATGGCATCCACATCGAAGTCAAGGGCCGGAAAAGCATTTCCGTTCTTCGGTTCTACGAACAAGCCGAAAGTGATGCCGCAGGCGACGACGTGCCGATTGTGCTACTACGTGAAGATCGGAACGAGTTCTTCGTGTTGTTGAAGCTCAAAGACGTTCGGAAGTTCATCGAATTGGTTGTCTGAATGAGAACACCGCCCGAATCGTGGGGAGTCATTTTCCAAGGCTTGCAGTTCGCCGTGGTGTTGATCGCATTGATTACGGGGATCGCCATGCTAGGACGCAGGGATGCACAAATTGGATACAACCAATCGGCGATTGGTGAACTGAAGAACATTTCAGCAGACCTTACGGAAACAACGATCCGGTCGTCGATTACCAATACGCACCAAAACCTTTTGCTCGAACAGCTACTGAAACGAATCGAGAGGCTGGAGGGCTTCGGTGGATAGGACCATTGCCGTGAGCGGAACCATTGCCATTCTTGTCGTTGGATTCCTGACCGCAGCGAGCGGATGTGAGTTCGACGACCTCATTGCGTTTGAACCACCACAAGGCGTACGCAACGCCATTGCGGAACCAGAGACGAAATATACGTTGGCAGATGCCGATGAGGTTTGGAACGCATGGGAAGGGTTTGTGCGGTTCGAAACGGAAAATCTTGCCGTCGTCACCGACAAAGCAGAAGAACGGCGAGCTGTGTTGGAATCGGTAATCAGTACGAGCGTGGACTTCATCAATCAGAATCAAGCACTGTTTCCGGGCGGTGCCATTGTTGCGGGTATTGCGGGAATGGCTGCGGGTTTATTCGTGCCAAAGCCGGGAACGAAGAAAAAGTTGGAGAGCGCTAAAAAAGAAGCGCTCGAAACAAGCTCGGAACAATTGACCAACGTGCTGAAAGTGTTGGCCGAAAAGAACAAGGCGAAGAAGTAAAGTGATCCCTTGCCGCGCCGAATCGCAAAGATCGCAGCGATAAGTTGCACGCATGCTCCGTTTACTCCGCCGGAAACGCATCGTTGGTTGCTCGACACGTTGACCGGAATCGAGGGTCTTACGCACTTCGGGCATCTGGGCGACGTCTTCGAAGGTGCTGCTGCGTCCGTTCATGCGAACGAGTACACGCACAGCCTCGGCGACGAGTTCGAACACGCGGCGAATCTATTGCGATCGCTGCGCGAGGTGTTGCCGACTGACTGCCATCGTTGGATCAACACGGGCAACCACGACGACAACCTGCTGGCTCAAGATCCTCGCCGCGTCCCGAAGGCGTTGCGCTGTCTTACCGACTGGCAGCAGCATCCAGAGTTCGGCAAAGAGTTTCGAGAATGGTGCTGGTTGCCTTATCGGAAAAGCCGTGAGGCAATCTACCGAGTAGGGCAAGCGCATTTTTGGCACGGATTCGACGCGGGCTCGAACAGCGATGAACTTGAAGGCATCCAGATGATCGCGCATGGTGGGTGGTTGTCTCATTCGCTGGCGGTTCGTGGTCACACCCATCGACCAGTTCCGCCAACGCAAGCGAAACGAACCGCACGCATACCGCTTCCTTATTGGTACGCCAATGTTGGGACGTGTGGGCCATTGCAACCAGAATGGGCAAAGCGTCAAGATACGAGCCAATGGAAATCCGCGATGTTGGTCGTTGAAGCCGTTTGGGACAAGCCGAGTCGGTTGAACGGGAAGTGCTGGGAAGCAGAATTGAAGGTGATGCCGTGACACGCAGCGCCGCCGACAAATTCAAGGAGGACATGGAGAAGCGGGTACAGTGGTGGACAACGGAATTTGATCTGGATCATTGGTCCATCGTTGGTGTTCTGATGGATGTCTGTGTCGATCAACTGTTCGGAATGGGTCCGCCTGATGACGATGACGATGACGATGAAGATGACGATGAAGATGAAGATGAAAGATAAAACGAAAAACCAACACGCTCCAGAAACGGGTGATGACACCGCATTGCATGAACAATGTGAGCCGACAGATATTCCGAAGATTGACGAAGACGAGGATGAATGATGGCCGAACACGCTCACCACAAAACGAAGCCGACATGGAGGGCAGGCAAAGCGTTGACCTTTCGCGGGAAATTGGCGGACCTTACACCGCAAGCAATGTTGCGCGTTCATCGTGGCGGCGGCATCATCGTGGTCGAATGTATTCGGAGCAGTTGCCTAGATGCCTCCGAGATTCAAGATATCGAGTACGCTTTGGAGTTGATGAACGATTGTATTAGCGAAGTCGAGAGCAAAGTTCCACGGAAGGGGCGCACATGCAAATCAAAAAGCACGAAATCGGCAAGCTCGACAAAGACTCAGCCAACGCGAGAAAGCACGACCAGCGGAACCTCGAAGCAATCAAGAAAAGCCTCGAAGCGTTCGGGCAACAGAAACCAATCGTCATCGACAAAGCCGGGAAAGTCATCGCAGGCAACGGCACAATCGAAGCGGCCAAAGAACTCGGGTGGACAGAAATCGAAGCAGTCACCTCGCAGCTCGACCAAGAAAACGCCAAAGGGTACGCGATAGCTGACAACCGGACGGCCGAACTGGCCGACTGGGATTTCGCTGAACTTGCCGAACAACTGAAATCGTTGAACGAGACGATGGACTTGTCGATCATCGGATGGGAGCCGTTCGAGTTCGAGCCTTTGTTGTCGGCCAACTTCGAACCGCCAAACCCTGACGAGTGGGATGATGCCGACGCACGAGTTGCAGGCGGTATTCGGCCGATCAAGTTCACACCAGAGCAGCGGGAAATCGTCGATCAGGCAATCGCGAAGCTAAGGCGAGACGAGGACGACGAATCTATTCCAGAGGCCCGTTGCATCGAACTGATTTGTGCCGAGTTTCTTTCGTGACTATCGTCTATCTCGCTTGGGCGGCCAAGGTACACGACACACTGCAAAGGCATGTGCGAGATGAGCCTGTAGACATGCTCGTGGCATACCCCGCACTGAAGCAGTTCCTAAAGGCACGCAATACGTTCAACATAAGCCGGTGGTGCCTAGACTCTGGCGCGTACTCTGTGTGGAACAGTGGCAAATCGATCAACCTCGCTGATTACAATGCGGCCTGCAAAGACGTGGATGCCGATGAGGTGTTCGGTCTCGATGTCATCCAAAACCCGGAAGGCACTCGCCGGAATCTCGAAAAGCAATGGGAAGCCGGTATCGATGCCATCCCAACGTTTCACTGCGGCAGTGATTGGAAATACCTGAAATGGGCATGCCAACGGCCGAAGATTGCGGTTGGTTCAAGAATGAAACGCAAGGCCCAATGGCTTCGCGAGGTGTTCAGGCGAATACACCCAAAGAAGGTGCATGGGTTTGCAATGTCGAGTCGCAAGGCACTCGACACCGTGCCGTTCCATTCAGTGGACGCGACGTCGTGGATCCTCGGCCCACAGGCCTTAGGGCTATGGGCAGGGTTTACAGGGCGACAGATCTATCTCGGCTCACGAGGTGCGTCGACTAAAGACGTGTGGGCCGAAGTGCTTGAATACAAGAGGCGTGCAACGTACGCCAAGGCACGATGGGCAAAGGCGTTCGAGGCCATGGAGGCACGCGATGCTTGATTCGCATATCTATCTGACGGAGATCGGCCAGCCCCAGTTTGTGGAAAACTCACCACCGGGCCCCGAATTGATTATGCCCGAAATCGTGGCAATCTTGAGAGCGCGGGCTTCCTGTGTGTATTTGCCGTTCCCGCAAACAGGCGCTCTTGCCAAGGCATTAGGCGGTCAAGCTATTCGAACGGTAGTAGGCAGCGATTGCCTCATCGACCCATACCGAAAAGACTTTGAAATGCCGAAGGAGGCCGAACAGTGCGATGCCGTGTATTTCGGCACGCCGACGATTGTTGACGGCCAATGCCTGTTTACCAAGGAGACCTTCTACGACTGGGACGCGGAAGTCGAGATGCAATATGTGCGGCAACTAGTTGCAGCCTGTGAGGCCAACAGGTATACCACGATCGTATCAGGCCTCGGGTCTGGGGACATTACTGTCGAGCAACGTGTGGCAGCAATGGGAGGCGGAGACGTCGTGGCCTACAAGCATTTCGGCCAATTCGAAGATTGGGTGATTGCGAGGTTCCTATGATCCAAGCAACATGGTCGGGCGGCATTGACTCAACAGCAGTGGTCGGCCATCTCTTGAAAAGCGGCCGAGACGTCCGTGCTATCAGTATCGAAATATACAAAGACCAGCAGCCCCTAATGTGGCAACGCGAGTGCAACGCCCGCAGCAAACTGTCCCCTGTCATGCAGGCAATCGCCGCCGAGTCAGGCGCAACGTTCGAACAGGTGACCGTGCCGGGTGAGTGGATATGGGCCTTTAGCCCGGACGGGGTTGAAATTCCAAACCGAAACAGGCACATCATCGATCATCTGGTGGCCGGTCATTGCATCAAGCTAGGCGACACGGATCTGGCAATGGGCGAATACATCGGCGCAGACAGTTGGGTGGTGCAGGATCATGTTGATGCGATGGACGCAGACTCGCGTAGCCTCACGTCGTATCTGCTGCTGCAATGGGGACTCCCTTATCGGTTGTGGACAATGGCCGATTTCGGAGAATGCCGATACAAGCACAATCGGGTGGCAATGCTGATTGATGCCGTAGGCAAAGAGGCCGCATTGGCAACGACGAACTGCCTATATAATTGCGACCCGCACTGCGGCAAATGCTACAAGTGCATCGAAAGGCATGTGGCCTTCACGATGAACGACGTAGAGGACACAACTGACTACAAGACGAAGCCGAGTTTAGAGAGGCCTCAATTTGATGACTACGTGGCGCAAATGAAGGAGGCCCATGCTCATTGAACGAACAGGCTATTTCTACGCAGCGCACAGGAACGAACGATTGCATGGGGACAAGTGTTTCGCCCTGCACGGCCACACCTACTACGTCACAGCAGCCTTCGAGGTAGGCGACCCGCGGGACTCTGGCGTCACCGTGTTGTTCGCAGAACTCGAATCTGCGCTCGATAGCGTCTTGAACAAATTGGATCACGGCACCCTTGTCCATGAGGCCGATCAGAATCTGGTCGATGCCTTGCGCTTCTTGGAAACGCAAGACGGCGGTTGGCACAAACAAATCGTTTTCGACAAGCCGACAAGTGCCGAGCATGTGGCCGAATGGATATTCGCACAGTTGGAGGCCGCTGGCGTCGACGTCGAATGGGTCAAGGTCAAGGAAACACAATCAAGCACGGTGGTGTGGCACAAGGCCAAGAATGAAATCGTATAAAGTCAACGAGATATTCAAATCGCTGCAAGGCGAAGGCATGAGATGCGGCACGGCGAACGTGTTCCTCCGACTGAGTGGCTGCAACATGAAATGCGAGATGCAGGCAGGCCCACGTTCGCCCGGAGGGTTTGATTGCGATACCGAGTTCGAGAGTGGGCGACGTATAAAGTTGGCCGAACTGCTCGATGATGTTGATGCTGAGTGGGGCGAGCACAGCGACCACAAGGCGGTAATTCTGACGGGCGGAGAACCAGCCGTGCAGGCCGACAAGGAACTCGTCGAGGCACTGCAACAGCGCGGCTATTTCGTCGCAATAGAAACGAACGGATCAATCGACGTGGCGCAATTAGGCCTCGACTGGATTACCGTGTCGCCGAAAGTAGCCGAACACGCTATTAGGCAAATGACCGCGGACGAGGTGAAGTATGTGAGAGGCCACGGGCAAGGCATCCCGAAGCCGAAATGCAAAGGCATCGACAAACTGATCTCGCCCGCTTTCAATGGCCTCGTAATCGACCAGAGAGCGTTGGCATGGTGCATTGATCTGTGCAAGGACAACCCAGAATGGCGACTGACGGCGCAGCTTCACAAGTTGTGGAAAGCACGATGAGCGAAGGTGGGTACGAGCAAGCGAATAAGGCCGAAGAGGCCGTTCGAACGTTGTTGCAGCATTTAGGCGAAGACCCGCAGCGAGAAGGCCTGCAGGACACACCGAAGCGAGTCGTCAAGGCATTGCAAGAAATGACGACCGGGTACCGAATGGAGCCCGCAGAGGCCTTGGGCACGACGTTCAATGAGCAACACGACAATCTGGTCCTGTTGAAAGGCATTCGGTATACGAGCCTGTGCGAGCATCACATGCTCCCTTTCATCGGCACTGCCTCCGTCGGATACATACCCGGCGATTGTATAGTCGGCCTCTCGAAACTAGCGCGAATCGTTGACGTTTTCGCCAGAAGGCTGCAAGTGCAAGAACGAATGACCGAACAAATTGCCTACGCCATCAACGAACACATTAGGCCGAAGGGAGTCGGGGTTGTGATTCGAGGCCATCATTCGTGCATGGGGTGTCGAGGGGTTCGGCAACAAGACGCAGAAATGACGACAAGCTGCATGCTGGGCGTAATGAGAGACAGCCCGCAGGCTCGGAATGAACTGTTAACGTTAGAATAGCCGATAGGACCAGCATGATTCACAACGAAAAGAACCTGCCGCCTCTCCCGGAATGGGTTGGGGGTAAGGGGGAGCTTGCACCGAAGCACGAACGCGAGGCATTGGTGATGCTCAAACAAGCGGTCACGAATCAGTGGGACATCCCCGACGAATGGAAGCAGGCCTTGCCGCGCTTCTGCATGGGTATTGTGTTGGATAAGTCGAAGGGTGACCGAGAGCGACTGCGAGCCAGCGAGATCCTGAGAGCAATGAGCCGGGACAACATCGACGGCCTGCAGGCGCTAGACAAACTCGAACGCCTTGATGATGGTTCCGCAACCGAACGAATTGAATTGGCACCAATCGAATGGAACCCGAGCAGGTAGACCTGCTGGCTTGGTACGCAGCGTGCCACAGATGGGCGAGCACACGCGGCCCCTCTTTCGTGCGTTGGGACTTCGATGAACTCGTGCATGAGGCGTTCCTCGTCGCGGTAAAGCAACGCAACGCATACGATGCCGCCAAGGGGTCGATCGACACATTCCTGAGAGCGCGAATGTTCGAGTCGGTGCGCCGAGCCTACGCGCAACAACACAACGAACGCATCCAACGAGAACGTGTGGGCGGCGTGTACGCCACGCGCAAGTTCATTCGATGGTGCCACAACGTTGAAACGTTTCCCGAAGTGATTGAACAACAACCGAGCGAACCGATAGAACTACAAGCACCTTCGGGTGCGTTGTTCAACGTGTTCCAGTTGCTTGCGCGTGGTTTGACTCAGGCACAAGCGGCGAGGGCGCTTGGTGTTTCCGATGCCGCTGTGCATCAAGTAGTGCAAAGGCTTCGTCTGTATTTCGCGGACGCGCCGTATCCGGGGACAAGTAATGTTTCACCTCCGTTTCTTCATGGCGATGGTTGTGGCGTGTTGGGCCGCAACCAGTAACAGCAACGACAACGATGAGTTCACAATCGAATACGAGACCACGACCGAAGGTCAAAGGACGACGTACTCCGGGAGCGCTGTTCTGTACATGAGCGAGGATCAACCAACGCCGTGCATTAGCTACGTCATGGACCTCGTTGATGGCGAGCTATCAGGCCCGACCATATCAGGCGATCCCGGGCAACCAATACTCCCATTCGATTCGTGGCAGGTGGTCAATGGCTCGCTCGTTCTCATTTGGTGCGAGACCGCGTCCGAGTACCAGAGCCTGCCTGTCATGGTGCCACGAGGGTTCACGTTCGACGTGGTGCGGACGACGTATAGCCCCGAGGACCTATTGGAGTTGTTGGAGCAATGGGGCGGCGAAGGCTCGTGGGATCTTAACGGAGACGGTATGGTAGACGGGCAAGACCTCGCCCAGCTACTCGCTCACTGGAATCGCTGAATGGCAACCAGCCTCAAGCTACCCGAACCATATCCCAAGCAGCACGCAGCGATTGCCGACCCGGCCCGCATCGTCATCATTGAAGCAAGCACGAAATCCGGCAAGACTGCCGGGTGCCTGACGTGGTTGCTGCAACAGGCGTGGAACAAGGGCGACATCGGGCGAGCGTATTGGTGGGTGGCACCCGTCTACTCGCAAGCGAAGAACATCGGCTTTGCACGTATGAAGGCAATGCTGACGCAAGCTGATAAGCAGAAACGCGTTTGGAAGCATCACGATTCCGAGCTATGGATCGAGTTGTGGAATGGTGCGCGGATCTGGTTCAAGGGGAGCGACAACCCAGACAGCTTGTACGGAGAAGACGTACACGCGGCCGTGATTGACGAGGCGACACGTTGCCGCGAGGAAGCATGGATTGCTTTGCGTTCGACCTTGACGGCAACACGCGGCCCCATTCGGATCATTGGGAACGTCAAAGGCCGAAGGAACTGGGCCTATCAGCTTGCGAGACTTGCTGAAGGCGGCGAGCCGGACATGGGGTACCACAAGCTCACCGCATATGATGCCGTCGACGCTGGCGTGCTGAATGCGGACGAGGTGGAAAGTGCAAAGCGCATTCTGCCTGAGCACGTATTCAAAGAGCTTTACCTCGCCGAACCGACTGACGATGGGGCGAACCCGTTCGGGATCGGTGCCATCCAAGCATGCGTGAAAAGCCTCTCCACAGAACCGGCGACGATATTCGGCATCGACCTTGCCAAATCGATAGATTACACGGCTGTGATCGGTTTGGACGATGAGGGAAGAGTAGCGGTCTGTGAGCGTTGGCACGGTATCGATTGGAAGAGCACTGTTGACCGAATCTGCGATATGGTCGGAGATGCGTGGGCCTTGGTCGATTCGACCGGACTTGGCGATCCCGTGGTTGAGCAGTTACAGTCGAGAATCCCGCAGGTTGAAGGTTTCAAATTCTCAGCAACTTCGAAGCAGCAACTCATGGAGGGATTGGCTCAGGCAATCTCACTCGGCGAGATTACGATTCCGGACAATTGGCTCCGCACTGAATTGGATATTTTCGAGTTTCAACACACTCGAACGGGAGTGCGATACGAAGCGCCGCCCGGTTCGCACGATGATGGTGTATGCGCGCTCGCCTTGGCAGTTCGTTCGTTGAAACACTCGGCACCTCGATTCGATTTCAGGATCATTTGACATGATGCAATGGATCAAGCGACTTTTCGACCGTGAACTTTACACACAGGCGTCCGTCCGGGTGTTTGACAACATGGGCGACAAGGGTTCCGCCTATCCGCCATTCAATTATCAAGTGGCGGTCCGAGAGTTTCGGTCGTGGGTGTATGCAGCGGCGTGGATCAACGCCAGCGCAGTAGCAGCCACGCCTTTGAGGTTGTACGTTCGCCGAGACGGAGAGACCAAATCGCTTTGGCGCACTCGCTCGGTCAACAAGAAACGCCACGCCTACCTGACTGGCGACGGCGCAGGCCACCACCACCCATCGCGAACAGTCATGCGGAAGGTGTTGGACCTTGGCGAAGAGTACGAAGAAGTGACCGAGATGCACCCGGTCATGGAAATGCTCCAGAAGGCCAACCACGTCTACAACGGTTTCGACCTGACGATCCTTCGAACGCTGTACCAAGAATTGACCGGCAATGCCTACATGCACCCGGTCATTGATCCAACGCTCGGCATCCCGACGGAATTGTGGCCGATGCCCTCGCAGTGGGTGCAAATAATTCCCGATCGTGAACAGTTCATCGATGGCTACGTCTACGGACGAAGCGATGTGGAATCGGTGCGATTCGAAGTCGATGAGGTCATCCATTTCAAACGACCAAACCCGGACAACCTGTTCTATGGGTTGGGCAAAGTTGAAGCGGCGTATGGTGTCGTGAAGGCGAACCGAGCCGTGCATGATATGGACCTTGCGACGTTCGAGAACCACGCACGCCCGGACTATGCGGTCGTCGTGAATGGGCCACACCGCCGCGCTGATCTTGACGTATTCGAGCAACACGTGACGGAACGCCTTCGAGGCACTCGCAAATCGGGCCAATTCTTGACGGTCAGCGGAGACGTCAAGTTCGAGCCGTTGAACTTCCCGCCGAAGGATCTGGGCGGACGTGAAGAGATCGTTGAGGAGATTGCCGCCGTGTTCGGTGTGCCGGTCTCGATGCTGAAGGCGAACGATCCAAACCTTGCAAGTGCGCGTGCTGGATTTGCGCAGTGGCGCGAGTCCACCATCTTGCCGATGCTTCGCATGGACGAAGATGTGCTGAATCAAGTTCTTCTGCCCATGTTCGGCATCGAGGGAGATGCCTGCCTCGCGTACGACAACCCAGTGCCAGCGGACACGGCATTCGAATTGAGCGAACGACAAGCAAGCGTTGCTGGCGGTTGGATGTCGTTGAACGAGGCGCGACTCGAACAGGGGATGAGTGAAAGCGAGAACCCATACGCGGATGAACTGCTTTTCAACGGGCAGCCGCTTGGTACTATTCCTGAACCGATGGACCCATTCGGTGCAATGCCGATGCCCATGCAAATGGCGGAACCGCCGCAACGTGATGAACCTGAAGAGGACGACCCGTATCGGATCGATAGCATTAAAAGCGTTCTACAATCGGTTGCGAGTTGCGAGTTGTCGACTCATGCGGCAATTACGCTTTGTAAACGATTGGGCTACAGCGACACCGAGGCCGAAGAAGTCGTGCTCTCTCAGGCACGCCTCGCAATGGACGTCAATCGAAAGCAAGCAGTCGAGCCAACGACGATTGACCTGTACGCCACGCCGGAAGAGGCGGAAGCGCGTGCCGCGGAAATCGGTTGCAGCGGACACCATACACACGAAGGCGAAGACGGCACCACGCTTTACATGCCATGTTTGGATATGGATGAGTACACGGCGCTGACTGGTTTGACACACGCAAAACAGCTTGACATTCGACGCGATGAAGAGGAACTACTCGGAAACCGTTTGCCGTTCCATGAACGTCTCCGACGATTGCTTGACCTGAATGGTGACGGCGCTGTCAATGAACTCGACTTGGAAATTCTGATTAACAACTTCGGCGGCGCGGGACTTGGTGACTTTAATGGCGACGGCATCGTTGACGGATTGGACCTCAAACTTTGGATCGAATACATGGCCCAATATGGCGGCCAATATGATCCCCTTGTCGACAAGGAAAAGGACGACGACGGAGACAAATGGGACGCGCCGCACGAAAACATCGACACCAACGGCGATGGCGTAATTGACCAAGGTGAATGGAATCGGTGGATGCAACGTTGGAAGAACGGCTTTGATATGGGCGATTTGAATGACGATGGTGTGGTGGATGATGCCGACTACGACATCGCGATCCAGATGCTCGAAAAGTTCGGCGGCGAAGACGTGGAGCCGCAAGAAGAGGTGGAGATCGAGAAGCTGATTGGTGTGCTTGCCGATCTTGCGGAGTCACCTGATCGCCCTGACTTCACCGCGGCAATTGCTACTCAATTCGCTGCCGCTGCACAACGTGGGTACAAGAAACCACACCCAATCGTCGAACGTCTACGCGTTGAAATCAATCGGAGACGCGGTTCGGAGGCAAGCAAGCCCTCCGCTACGGTAAGCGGTGACACGGTAATCCCGCCGGGCGCAGGTTCTTGATGGCGTGCGGTTGCGTCGGACATGGCATCGAGGTCAAGCACTCCTATCTGGACGTGCTCGCACCGTACGTATACACCAAAGCGGAAACGCCTAACCCCGCCATTACAACCAGCGCGACCGCATACGCCGCATTCCAACGGGAATTACGAAAATGGTTCGGGTCTATCCTGAGCGATGCAGTTGACGACATCAATTTACGAACCGCACCCACAACGAACGCGATAGCTGCGGAAATTGAAAACGCCATCAAGCGTTCTGCAACGCGAGTACCGTCGGGCTTACAGCAGTTCCTAATCCGTCAAGCTGCGGCGGGGTACTCAATGGGCGGTCTATTATTGCCTGCAATGATGCGGCCCGAAATGCCTGCGCTGCAACAAGTCGAACGAACGATGCAGCAACAAATGCTGAGACTGAGCAACCAAGGCGTCGTGACGGCACGCGGTACGCTGAAGGAACTACTCGGCGACTCGCTGGAAACTGGTGTCACTCCCACACAGCTACGCCAGCGTGTTCAGGATTGGGCGAAGCAAGGTGGCGATCAGGACCGCGCCGTGAAATGGCGAGCGGAACGGATCGCACGCACCGAAGCAAGTCGGGCGCTCAATCAAGGACAGGTGGCCGCGTGGGAAGACTCAGGGCTCAAGCGTATGAAGTGGGCCATCGCACCCAATCCTTGTGAGTTCTGTGCTGCAATGAAGAAGCAGGCCCACGGCATTGGGCAACCCTTTCTCTCCGTTGGCTCAACTCTCAAAGGCACGAAGGGTGGGCAAATGAACGTGGATTATGACAACGTGATGACGCCTCCACTTCATCCAAACTGCCGATGCACTCTTCTCCCGATTGTGTCGCAGCATTGAACGGCGCGGAAGGTTTGAACCGATGAAAGAACACATGACACCGCTCCGAAAGACATTGACCGCAAGCGTCGAGACCAAAGGGTCCGGCATCGTTGCCAAGCTGACCACCGATAGCGTCGACCGCGATGGTGAAGTGCTTATTCCGCAAGGAATGGTCAGCAAGGATTACGAGAAGAACCCGGTGCTATTCTACAACCACGAATACGATCAGCCCGTCGGCACCGTGTCAGGTTTGAAGCGCACCGACGATGCCGTGTACGGCACGCTCGCGTTTGCCAAACGGCCGGACGATTACGAGGGAGAGTTCTTCCCATCGTTCGTCGAGGCGTTGGTTCGTCAGGGCATCGTGAAGGGTGTCAGTGTTGGGTTCGTGCCCGAATCCAACGGGGCACGTGCCGCAACCAAAGCGGATCGCGCCAAGTTTGGTACGGGAATCAAGCGAGTATTCAATCGCTGGAAGCTGCTCGAAGTGTCCATTGCTCCGTTGCCAGCCAATCAAGACGCGCTGGTGCAAGCCGTAGACAAGGGCCTCGTTTCGGCGGTACAGGTCAAGAACTTCCTCGGTGTGGATATTCAACCCAAAACCACGGTACACAAGATCCATTTGATACCGCGCCACCGCATCCAGCTGCGAGGACCGCGGACACCAGATGTGATCGAAGAACGAGTTGAACGTGAAATCCACAAGCGTCGTGGACGCTTGTACGAATGACGACGGCGGCCCGTTGAGCCGATGGCACGTTGCCGAGCGGATAGCGGGATCCCAAGCCCATGCGTCGAATTGAATAGGAACTTACTGCTATGTTGCAGAAAACACTGACCCAAATGCAGGACGACCTCCAAGGTCTCCTAGATGAAGTGGGGGTTGATGCGTTCCCGCGCACGAAGGCGCTGTACCTCAAGGATGTGCAGTTGCTTGACGCAGACGGTAACGAAATCGATCCCGATTCGGTCGACCTCGAAATTGCATTGGAACCTGTCGAAACCACCGCTCTCGACGAAGAAGAAGAGAAGCAGTTGGACGACGAAGACGAAGAGTCCAAGCAGGAAGAGGAAGACGAAGACGAAGAAACCGAAACCAAGGCTGCCGACGACGAAGAAGACGACGCACCGGCCGAAAAGCCGCGTCGGCGTTTACGTATTGGCCTTGGATCAAAGCCCGGCAACCGCGTTGGACAAGCAGCCGATCTCCGCAACCCTCGCTCGGGTGAACTCACTCCGCGCACGCGTAATCTGGACAAGGCCGTTACCAAGGCAGTCGCCAAGGCACTCAACACAACGAACGTTCGAAGTAAAGGCAACGACATGAGAATCGATAACGACCGCGAAGGTCTTGTGCGTTGGGGATCACTCAAGCACATCAATCGCGTCCGCGACCTCGCGGACCCGGAATTGGAAGCGTACAAGTTCGGCCGCTGGGCCGCTGCCTGTATGGGTCACCGCAAGTCAATGGACTGGTGCTCCAGCCGTGGCATTGAAACGAAGGCACACCTCGAAACCGTCAACTCACAAGGTGGTTTCCTTGTCCCAGATGAGTTCAGCAACACGCTGATCTCGCTCCGCGAGGAGTATGGCGTCTTCCGCCGCAACGCGAAGATCGAGCCGATGACCTCCGACACCAAGCGCGTTCCGAAGCGTTCGGCAACGCTCACGGCAAGTTTCATTGGCGAAGCTGCTACCGGAACCGAGACCACACAGACGTTCCAGCAGGTGAGCCTCGTTGCCAAGAAGCTCATGGTTCTGACCACGATCAGCAACGAGCTGAACGAGGACAGCCTCATCAACCTTGGAGATTCCGTGGCAGGCGAAGTGGCCTACGCCTTCGCCCTCAAGGAGGACCAGTGCGGCTTCATGGGCACTGGCGCGTCCACCTTCGGCGGCATTGTCGGCATCATCAACGCCATCAATAACGTCTCCAGCAACATTGGAATCACGCAACTCGGCACTGGCGATCGGTATGCTGCAAGCGTAGACATCGGTGACTTCCATACGATGATGGGAACGCTTCCCAACTACGCCGATTCACCCAACTGCAAGTTCTACATGCACAAGGGCCTTTGGAACGGAATGTGCGAGAAGCTGATCTATGGGGTCGGCGGAACGTCAGCGCGTGAAGCCTCGGAAGGCGTGCGAGGACTCACGTTCCTCGGCTACCCGGTCGAACTCACGCAGGTCATGCCCGACATCAGTACCGGCGCTAGCGGCGCTGATGGTGAGGCCACCGATGAAACGTATCGGTATCCCGTCATCTTCGGCGATCTGTCCATGGCAGCTTCGTTCGGTGATCGTCGAGATAACACCATGGCATTCTCCGATTCGGCGCTCAACGCGTTCGAACAGGACGAAATCGTCGTTCGAGGCACCGAACGCTTCGACATCAACTGTCATTCGCCCGGCACAACCACCGTCGCCGGTCCAGTGGTCGGCATGAAGCTCGACTGATCCAGTAGAGAGGAACTATCCATGATTCACTCACAAAACAGCAAGGCGGTCATTTCGACGCTGCCCATTTCAGTCTCCTCTGCCTCGAGTGCGGAGATTGAGGTTGATACACTGGGCTTCGATTACGTGCAAACGTACGTGTTCTTTGGAGCTCTGGCGGCGGCGCATACCGAGTTGAAGATGACCTCTTCCGACACGTCGGGGGGCACATTCACGGCGGTATTGACAGCGGCAACGGATAACACCATTGCCGCCGCCACTTCCACTTTCCCGGCGGCCGATGACGACAACAAGATTTGGCTGTTCGAGTTCCCGACAAGCGCCTGCAAGCGATACGTCAAATTGGAATCGACAGTTGCGTCAGGTGCTTGCCTCGTGGCAGCTCTGACGATCTTGTCGCGTGCATCGGGCGAATCGTCTCTGGCGACAGCTTCCGAGCGCGGTTGCGAAGAAATCTTGCGCGTACCGGTCCCGGCATAAGCGCATAGGAAGGATTGCCAATGCGCAACCTACAGAATTGCCGAGTATTCAATCACTCGGCTCCAATTTCCCTTACCAGTGCAACCAGCGCGGTGACGAATGTCATCGACACGGTTGGAATGTCAGGCGGGGACCTCCTCATTATCGCTACGTTTGGCGTAACGGGTGGAAACTTCACGGCGTTCAAGGTGCAAGAGTCGGACGACAACTCTAGCTATGCCGATGTCACCGGTTGCATCGTTGCAACCAGCCTCGACGTCGACGGGGCGGCGACCGACTTGCCGGATGGCTCGAACGACGACGCAGGTACCTACATCTTCCACGTTGCACTTACGCAAGCGCGGAAGAGGTACTTCAAACTCGTGGCAACGGAGGACGGTACGAACCCCTCGTTGGTGAGTTGCGTTGGCGTTGTGACGCCGAACGCATCGCATGCAGCTTTCAGCAACGCCGGGCAGCTTGACAGCTCTCCGACGGACAACTGCGTCTTGCGTGCTACCTGACTTGCTCCCTTTCGCTAGTGAGGGCGGGTTCTCGTCGGCCCGCCCTCACTAGATTCATCGAGGACTTCACATGGCACTTGCAAGCAACGCTTTGACGACCGTGGCGGACGTGAAGACCTATATGGGCGTCACATCCAGCACCGATGACACGCTGATCGAGACGCTGGTGAATAATGTCAGCGACCAGATCGAGCGTTGGTGTGACCGGCAATTTGCCGCTACCACGTTCACGGAGTTCATCGATGCGCGTGGCACCCGTACTATTGCTGTTGAGAACCCTCCTATTGTCTCCGTTGATGTGGTCGCTTTCGGTGCACGAGACTCGCTCACCGTATCGAGTGCAACTTCTACTGACCTTTTGGCAACGGTCGCCGTCGACGATACACAAGCGCGGTTGTACCGCGTTGCGTCGGACGGCACGGCCACGATTACAACTCTCGCCCTTGCAACATATCCGACGACCACGTTGCTATCGGCGGCGATAGATGGCACGACTGGGTTCGACTCCAGCGTGCAATTCAATACGCCCTCATACATGCTGCACCGCCTCGGTGGTCGTGACGTGACAACCACGACGGCCTACCTGACGGCACCAGATGACGCCGAGAGCGAGTACCGCGTTGACTTCGAGCGCGGCATGATCCATCTCCGTGCTGATGCTTTTCCCCGTTTTGTTGAAGACCGTCTGAACAATCGCTTTCCACAACAGTTCCAGAGCGTGTTCATACGGTATCAAGGCGGGTATAGCACCATTCCCAACGCACTCGTGCAAGCGGCGTTCGAATTGATTTCCGACGCGTATAGCGTACGAGATCACAGCAACAAGGTGAACCAAGAATCCGTCGGCGACTACTCGTACTCGGTACGACCTGTTGCGGAATGGGCGTCGTCTGTGATGCAACTACTCGCACCATTCAGGCGCATCCGATGAGCATAATTCAACGAATCAACATCAAGGGCCAGTCGATGCAAGTGCACCGCCCCAACTACACGCGAGATAGCGTGGGCAGTCGCAAGCAGACGTTCATACCGCGGACGACAATCAAGGGATACGTGGCGAGTCGCTCGGTCAACGAAAGTTTCGTTGGCGATCGACAAGCGGCACAAGAAACGGTGACCGTATACGTGCAAGGTGGCTCGGACGTACTCGTGACCGATAGACTCAAGATCGACCAGACGTTCTACGAGGTGACCGGCAAGAGAACGCCGGGCCATCGCGGCGTCGGCAATCGGTTGTATTACCATATCATTGATGCTGTCTCGAATGAAGGCGTGTGATGGCAAGCAAGACGAAATTCCCGACCAGCAATCTCCAGAAGGAACTGACGCAAGGCGCGTTGAAGGGCCTCGAACTTGTCGCGTTCTCGTTGCAGAAGCAAGTCCGCAAGAATCTCAGCCGTAAAGGTTCGGGCGTGCATTACAAAGGAAACCGAACACGATCGAGCCGTGAAGGCGAGCCGCCTGCTGCACAGACTGGAATGCTGCGGAGTTCGTGGACGGCTGGAAAGCGCAACATGAGCAAGCGCGCGAAGAACCCAAAGAGGCCAACCGTCATCTACCGACAGGTGCCCGGTTCCGTATCGACCGCAATCTACGCGCCCATGCTTGAAGACCCCAAACGACTCAATCGGCCCTTCATTGCACCCGCAGTCGCTCGATTGTCGAAAGGTAATCGGGCGGGGCGTATCATGTCCGCTGCAATTAGCGCCTCGCTCCGCAAGGCGAATCGGATGGTACTGTGATGGCAAAAGCAATCGATGAAGCCGTCTATGGCGTGCTGACCGCAGACAAGGGCGGCGGCTCTTTCTATAAAAACATAGGCGGACGCGTGTCGGCAATCTACGGAGATCCCGGCGACGTCTATCCGTTGTGCGTTTACGAGCAAACCGGCAGCGATATCACTCCGCTGTTCGGCGGAAAGTTGATGCACCGCGAGACCTATGATGTGCGCATCGTGGGCCGATGGGAAGATGGCGCGGCTGCCGTTGGTGAGCTTGGCGACTCGGTGGTTGCTCTCTTCAATGGCTCTTCGGATGCAACCGTCACGGATTACGACAAGGCAACATTCACAATAGTGAGCGGCTCGGATATTGATCGTTCGGATGATCTTCTTACGGCCACCGTGCAGGTCATGGTGGAAGCAACTCAACTCACAGGACTTTAACTATGGCTGAACTTTTCATTACAGGCTCCAATGGTTCTTGCACGATCGGCGGAACCAATCACACGATCAACTTCAACACATGGTCAGCAACATTCAGCCGATCAGTGCATGACGTCACCGCGTTCGGTGACACGGGCCGCCGTCGCATTCTCGGTGTTGCAGATGTTCAAGGCTCAGCGGGTGGCTTTTTGTCTTCCAACGTCGCCAACACTGCGCCGTCGGTGTTCACGAACATGCACGCAATGGGTGACGTCGATGGAATCGTTGTGTTGACTTCAACGCCCGCAGATTCAACGGATCCAACCGTGGCCTCTCACACGTTCAACGCAATCGTGAGTGATATCGCGCTTTCCTCGACGATGGGCGGAGATGCGACCGGCACCTTCAACTTCCAACTAGCGGGCGGCACCGATACACAAGGCGTAGCAACTGGCGG
>TARA_R110000824_G_scaffold49838_10_pt1 | contig 18348 bp, 31 predicted proteins | sample TARA_R110000824 | Tara Oceans TARA_R110000824 (sample SAMEA4397747) | marine metagenome | biome: Polar Biome; feature: [MES] marine water layer (ENVO:01000295) within the mesopelagic zone...; material: water (ENVO:00002006), including particulate matter (ENVO:01000060) such...
TTAAGGAATTATTGTGAGAAAGATAATAGATTTGGGTATGCATCCTTTTGCGGATACCTTTATTAGAGAAGATCAGTATAGTTTATCAGAGCCTGTTTACCCATTACAATGTTTTTTGGATGGGATGTCGGGAGAGATTCGGGTTGGTGTTGATACCAAAGCAGATGATCGGTATAATCTATATGACTATTCCTACACTTCATCAAACTCGACATTTTCTAGAAACCATTGGATAAATTATGCGCGAGAGGTTTCTGAAAAGGTAGAATTAAAGCAGGGAGCCAGTGTTGTTGAAATTGGTTCTAATGATGGATTTTTAGCAAAACAGTTTAAGGATTTGGGATATAGTATTGTTGGTGTTGATCCTTCATACGAAATGACTACCCTCGCATCGAAGTTGGGAATTGACACATTCACCAGACTTTTTGATTTTGAGTCGAGCGAGGATATTAAGAAAGATTTAAAATTTGTAGATTTAATAGTTGCCAATAATGTTTTCAATCATGCAAACGATCCTTTAGATTTTATAAAGGGTATTGTAAACTTATTGAGTGTGGGTGGATTTTTTGTTTATGAATTACCGTATTGGTTCCACACTATACGAGATGGTAAGTTTGATCAAATATATCACGAACACGTTACCTACTTTACAGCAAAATCTTCTTATGAGTTACTTCGTAAAGTTGGGCTTGAGATTGTAGATATTGAGGTTGTTAATTATCATGGGGGTTCGTTAAGGGTTTTTGCAAAAAAGGTTGAAGGGAATGTTCATCTGCATGATTCTGTTCGTTCCATGATTGTAGAGGAAGAAGAGTTTGGATTATTCGATGAAAAACTATATGAAAAATTTATGGATGAACTACATTTTAAAAGAAACAAGTTCTTAAAAGAGATTTATAAAATTAAATTAGAAGGACATTCGATTATTGGTGTCGGCGCTGCGGCCAAGGGAAACACGTTTTTAAATTTTTATAATTTAGATAGTAGTGTTTTAGATTATGTGACCGATGCATCAGAGCATAAGCAAGGAAAGTATACTCCATTAACGAGAATTCCTATTGTTGGTGATGAAGTATTTTCTTCCTATGACAAGGTGTATGCTTTAATTTTGTCTTGGAATATCTCAGATATTATCAAAGAAAATTTGAAAAAAATAAATGATAAGATTGAATTTATATCATTGCCGGAGTAAGAAATGAATAAAAGAAATATTTGGACAGATGTAAATTCTCCCCTTGAACATCATAGCGATGATCGTGGAGCAATAGTTGATGTGTTTTATAATGAAAACATACATCATGTTGCCGTTGTTACCTCAACGCCGAATAGTGTTCGCGGAAATCATTACCATAAACAAAGCACCCAGCATATGTTAATGACTAAAGGGTCTTTGGAGTATTGGTATAAACCAGTAGATTCAAACGAAGAGCCTTCTATGGTTTTAGCTAAGGTTGGAGATTTAATTTCGACTCCACCAAATGAAATACATACTCTTGTAATTAGAGATGATGGGAACGAATTTATTGTTTTTAGTGAAGGTCTTCGCGGAGGTATGGATTATGAATCAGATACTTTTCGGGTGGATTCAATTATACCTAAGGAAAATTAAATGAGAAAAATTTATTCAAAAGTAGATCCGAATATTCTTCTACACATGGTTAATAGAATAGCCGATGCTTCGGAGGGCAGAACAGACCTTGTTGCCGAAACTGAGTTTATTCAATTGGCTGTTATTAAAATGGAAAAGGGGAAGACTTTTATTCCGCATAAGCATATTTGGAAAGATGGTGAAGAAAAGGCCATAACCCAAGAGTCTTGGTTAGTTGTTAGGGGAAAAGCAAAAGCTATTTTATATGATTTAGATGATACTATTATAGATACAGTTATCTTGAATCCTGGTGATTGTACTATAACTCTTAGGGGTGGCCATAATTATGAGTTTATGGAAGATGATACGGTGATTTATGAACACAAAACAGGTCCTTATAAAGGAAGACAGAAGGACAAGGAGTTTATATTACAATGAAAACGGGAAAAATTGCTTTTTTGTTTAATACTAGAAACAATTACCAACTATTTGATGAAATATTTTTTAAATTTTCGAGTGTTGATTTTTCAAACTATTATTTTTTCAATGTTGATTTAGATTCAACTTCAGAGCAGAAAGAATTGGCAAAGGGTATACTTGATAGGCATGATATAATTAATCTTGATGCTGACCCTGAAGATCCTCATATATATTCTGCTTATTGGTCAGTTCAAAAGTGTAATGAATATATCGATGATAATAATTTAGATGTAGATTGGGTGATGTGGTTTTCGCATGACTGTCATCTTATTGGTGACGACTTTTTAGCTAACCTTGAGGCTAAGTTGGAAAGTAATTCTAGATTTATAAATGAGGTTGGAGTTATTGGATTTTGTGATTACAATCAACGAGAAGTGGGAAAGCCTCTTTACGGTAGAGGTGATCTTATTGGTGAGATACATTCAGCATCCAAGCACCAAGGTTGGTATGACGATCTTCCTCAAGAATATTTAAATTCGGAATATTTTATCGTTGAGTGCCCGAATGACAATGGTGTGCTTATTAATAAGAAATTGTGGCAGAAATATATTGTTCCTGATTATAATTTTGTTCTTTTTCTTTGGGTCCCTGATCTGTGTGCCCAGTTTGGTTTGCATGGAATTTCTTCGATTACTATTCCATCATTAGAGATGGCAGATTTATATAGAATGAAGCCTCAATTTGGTGTCAGTAGGTCTATAACGGATGATCCATTATTTCATATTGATAGTTATGGTGAACGACCGTGGGTTAATTTCTGGATTGAAAAGTATGGATTTCAAGCTGGGTTTGCTGCTAAAGATGTTGTGCGGCCGCAATTCAATTCTTTGAAAGAACGATATGGGGGTAGTGTTCAAGAGCAGATATTTAATTGGAAGATTAGCGATGGTCCAAAAACTCTAGATGACTTACGATTTTAATGCAGTTATAACAGAGGAGTGATATGAGCAACGAAATTGATTATCTTAGCTGGCCTGTTGGTGAAGTGCCACGGAATTTTCAACGTCCAGAGTTAGATCAGATTCGCGAACTAGGATATGAATGGGAGGATCCTAGGGATATTATTGATATTTTCGAGAAGAAGATAGCTGATTTTTCTGGTAGTAAATATGCAGTTGTTGTTGATTCGTGTACTAATGGATTATATTTGTGTTTGAAATATCTAAAGGCCTGTGGCCAAGTAATTATTCCAAAGAGAACATATGTCTCTGTTCCTATGCAGATTCTTCATTCTGGTTGCTCGGTTGGGTTTAGGGATGAAAAGTGGGAAGGAATATATCAACTTGAACCATACCCTCTTTACGATGCAGCAACTAGGTGGAGGAAGGGAATGTATGTTGGGGGCGATTCTCTTCAAGTGTTATCATTTCAATTAAAAAAACGAGTTCCTATTGGTAAGGGCGGGGCTATATTAACTAATAGTGAAGATGCATATAAATGGTTGAAGTTAGCTTGCTTTGATGGTAGAGATGTGAATTTGTATTATATGAATCGTGATCATGTTAAAATGGTAGGATATCATTATAATATGACACCAGAAGACGCAGCTAGAGGAATAATTATAATGGATCAGGTTCCTGATTATAATGATGATTTTGGTTCATGGAACCATCATCCTGATTTATCTGTACTTGATATTTTTACAAAATGAATAAATTTAAAGGAGATTTTTAAAATGGGAAGAAGACCACAGGGAGAAAATAGACCTCCTCATTGGAATGAATTGGATCAGGAGACTCAGTTAAGATTTACGCAGGGGGGTGAAATTCCTGTAGAAGATTGGTTTAGAAATGATGTTGAAGGTCCGGCATGGTCGGGTGGATTTTATTCTAGAGATTTGGTTAATTCTATGATTGAAAAAATCTTACAAAAGGAGACTCAATTTCAAGGAAGCTATCCTAAAACAACAGCTATGCTATATGAATGCTTAGATGAATATCCTATTAAAAATAAAACTGTAGCAGTAATGGGATCTGTAACTCCATGGCATGAAGCAGTATGTTTAGCTTATGGTGGTATACCAACTACTATAGAATATAATAAATTAACTACCGATGATGATAGATTGAATTTAATGACAGTTGATGATTATAATCAAAATCCTGTTAAATTTGATGCTGTCTTTTCAATTTCGTCTTATGAGCATGATGGCCTAGGTCGTTATGGGGATCCTTTAGATCCAGATGGAGATTTAAAGGCTATGACAAAAGTTCGGGAAGAGATATTAAAGAAAGATGGTTTGTTATACTTTGGAGTTCCTGTTGGGAAGGATACTTTATTTTGGAATGCACATAGAATGTATGGGACGAAAAGGTGGTTTAAATTGATAGAGGGATTTGAAATGGTATATACACCAGACGAAATGTTTGAGTCGGCTTTAGATTTTAAACATCCGGGTCGTGAATATTATCAGCCAGCTGTAGTGTTGCAGAATATTAAGTAGTTATAATGGAAAAAAGAAAAGCGTTTATCACAGGTATTGCTGGTCAAGACGGAAGTTATCTTGCTGAATTTTTATTGGAGCGGGATTATGAAGTCTATGGTATTATACGAAGACACTCTTCGGCCGAATATCAGCAAGAGAGAATTGGGCATATTTTAAATCAGGTGCATACGGAGTATGGTGATATTGCAGATGCGTCTTCTGTTAATCGGCTATTCTCTTTGGTCAAGCCCGATGAAATTTATAATCTTGCTGCACAGAGTCATGTTAGAATTAGTTTTGATATTCCTGAGTATACAATAAAGGTAAATGCTTTGGGCGTGCTTAATGTGCTTGAGGCTTACAGACAAATTTGTCCTTCTGCAAAATTCTATCAGGCCTCGTCTTCTGAGATGTTTGGCAATACTGTTGATGATGATGGATACCAAAGGGAAACTACTTTAATGAGTCCAGTTAGCCCTTATGGATGCTCAAAGGTGTTTGCGTATAATTTAGTAAGGCATTATAGAAATGCCTATAATTTATTTACTGTTAATGGCATTTTGTTTAATCACGAATCACCTAGAAGGGGATTAAATTTTGTGACAAACAAAGTTGTTAAAACTGCTGTGGAAATTTCCAAAGGAATAAAAGATGAGTTGGTATTGGGAAACATGGATTCACATAGAGATTGGGGACACTCAAAAGATTATGTTCGTGCCATGCATATGATGTTGAATCATGAAACTCCTGATGAGTTTGTGGTGGCCACCGGGGAAACGCATTCTGTTCGTGAAATGTGTGATTATGTTTTTTCTAAACTTGGAATGAATTATAAAGATTATGTTAAACAGGATGCAAAGTATCTTAGACCTGAAGAATTGAACTACCTTAGAGGTGATTGCTTTAAGATTAAGAATACCTTGGGCTGGAAACCAGAATATTCGTTTGAAACTTTAATGGATGATATGGTTGATAGTTGGAACAGAAGGATAGGTGCATAGGTGAAAGTATTTATTGGAATTCTAATTAGCCCTAACAAACCTCTTGCTAAGTTGGTTCGATGTATTCGTTCTATCGAAGGGCAAGTACGCAAACCTTTTACTTTTGATATAAAGGTTATTGTGAATGAACCATTAGGCTCTATTTTCGACTATGATGTTAGAAGAAGACTGCAACAAGAGGAATTAGATTGTGAAGTAATTAGAACAGAGGGAATTGGTTTGGCCGCCCGTGGCCACAATTCTGTTCTTGATGAATTTCTGTCTAGAAAAGAATATACGCATATAATGAAAATTGACTATGATGATTTTTATTATCCTTTTGCCTTTCAGATGATTGATCTTCTTTTAAAGAAGCGTGAAGTTGATTTCTTGAATCTTTGTCACCTAGGCGATAACTTAGTTTACTATAAGCCTTCTCCAGATAGTCCTGGTACAATTGAAGAATTTGCAGAGAAGCAGAATTTGCCTGTTATTGAAATTGTTCCTGGAGTTGCACTGCGGTCTCCTTTTGAGTTGAGAATTGATTCGGAAGATTTGAATCCGATTTTTAAAATGCCATATTACTACTGGGATGGAATTTCCTGTCCCGGTGGTGAGATCACATTAATTAAATCGCGCAAAGCAGTTGAAACGATGACAGAGAAAGGGTATAGGTATCTTGAAATTCCTAATGTATCTGATGATTATACCTATATGATGTATGCTTTGCTGGAACATTTGCGAGAAAATATTGTATTTGCAAATACGGACTGTAATGAAATTTATTGTTATGATATGACTGGCCAGTCCTCTACCACTAGAGGATCAGAGAATGAGTTTACGTTAGATGCGTCTCGCTGGGCAAAGGATGCGAAAGCTGCTATTGCGAATCCTGAGTTTGAAGAGCTTCGCGGTATTGCAAGGCAGCATTTTCCTTTTGTGCAAATACAGGAACAAATTTGTAACAGAAAAATAAAACAAGAGTTTTTAAAAAAGAATTGGATTGAATAGTAATGGAAGACTTTAATAATTTAGAACCTTGGTTCCCTCAACATTTAGAAGGTGATAGTTTTGAGTATGAATATCTTCGTGCGGCCGCAATGAGTATTAAAGATGTTCCGGGTATGGTATGTGAGATTGGAACGCGCCGTGGTGGTGGTTGCGAAGCTATTATGTCTGGAATGTTTGATGCCGATGACAGGAGAATTTTAGTTGGTGTTGATCCATATGGAAATATTGAGTATCATGAAAGGGAAGATAGTTTTACTCGATTGGACTATACAAATAAAATGCGGTCTGAGTTTATTGTTAATGCTCATGTGTATGCTGCTCAGAATGGAATTCATTTGGTGTTTTTGAATATGGAAGATACAGAATTTTTTGAAAGATTCTGGGATGGTGTTCCTTGTTATAATGAAGAGAAATATTTCTTCGATCAGTATGCATTGGTCCATTTTGATGGGCCTCATAATTTTGAAAATTTAGAAAATGAGACGAATTGGTTTAATGATCGTGCGCCAGAGGGGGCAATGTTTATATATGATGATGTGGTAGGATTTTATGATCACGATGAAGTAGAAGATAAGGTAATATTGCCATTGGGGTTTGAGTTGGTAATAAAGGGGCAAAGAAAAGCAGTATATAAAAAGTTAGGCAATAGTTAAATTGGTATATATTAAGGGTTGACATTTGCTTTATTTGAACTATACTATATAAGATTACAATGGAGCACACAGTTCGTGGCAAAGAAATTAAAGGCTAGTCGTTCTAGCAGAATCGCGATTTTGTCGATGTATGGCGATGAGCCTAAATTTACCGATTTTGATAGTCTTTCTGATGATGAACGGAAAGACATTTACAACAGAGCCATGTATTGGTATCATGGTGTATATTCGACAAAGGCTAGTAAAGACTTCTTTCTTGATTATGTCGAGAAAAATAGGAAGAAGGATTTGGGAGCTGTTAAGTCCGTTTGGTTTTCTTCCTCTTGGGGCAATGCTGCCCATGCTGTTGAGAATGGATATAAGTGCGATAAACTTATTGCCAAATTGAATAATCATATTGATGGGTTAGTTGCCGAAGGTAAGATGGTTCTAGTGGACAAGAAGAAAGTTGAAAAGGCCAAGAAGAAACTTCCTGTCATAAGCATTCAAGAACGAGTAGCCAATCAGGCCCGGGAACTTCTTGGTGAAATTGATTTTGAAATTGACGAGTTTGTGGAAAATAAGTGTAAGAAATCTGACTTTGATCTGTATAAGTTTTTGCAGATTAGAGAAGTAAAGGGCCCGCACACCAAACGAATCCGAGACGATTTAGAAATTATCTTAGTTGAATTGGAAGAGTTGGTCGAAGGTAATGATGAGCAGTTGCGTGAGGGGTATTCTTGGCTGACAAAAGCGCAGCAAAAGAAGTATCGTGATTTTGTTCAAAAGTTGGTTGATGATGCAGAGGCGTGGGGAAATGTCCGAAAGTCTACGCGCAAACCTAGAACCAAAAAGGTAAGGTCGGTTCGGGAGAAGACGGCCAAGGTAAAGTATAAGGTTCGCGACGATAATTTTAAGATTGTCAGTGTGTCTCCTGATAATTTGATTGATTCTACGCAAGTGTGGATTTTTAATACAAAGGACCGTTTTCTTTATAGATATAACTCAGATAGAGGAATGACTGTAAAAGGAACTACGCTGTTAGAGTTTGATGAGGCGACTTCTTTTAAAAAGAAAATTCGGAAGCCTGCTGTGGTTTTACCTGAAGTGTTAAATGGTGGTAAGGTGAAGTTACGAAAGCTGATGGATACAATTGCCGCCAAAGAAGGCAAAGTAACTGGGCGTATTAATAAAGATATGATTATCTTGAGAGTAATTTAATGATTCTAGTAGATTTAAACCAGGTAGCCATAAGTAATTTGATGGTTTCTGTTAATGGTAACTATAGTTCTGAGATCAATGAAAATTTGATTCGCCATATGGTTCTTAATAGCCTTCGTTCGTATCGTGTAAAGTTTGGTGAAGAATATGGCGAATTGGTTATTTGTTGTGATAATCGACATTATTGGCGAAGAGAATTATTTCCATTTTATAAGGCAAGCCGAAAGAAAGACCGTGCAGCTTCGGCCTTAGACTGGACCCTAATTTTTGAAACGCTAAATAAAATTAGAGACGATATTAAGGAATATTTTCCATACAAGGTCATTGACATTGAAAGGGCAGAGGCGGATGATATTATTGGAGTAATTGTAAAGCACTCCAATCCTCTGGAAAAGATTTTAATTTTATCTGGTGATAAAGATTTTATGCAACTCCAAAAACATATGAATGTCTATCAATATGCACCCGTGCAGAAGAAGTTTTTAAAGCCTAAGAAGGCTACCGAATTCCTTAAAGAGCAAATACTCCGCGGAGATCGAGGCGACGGTATTCCGAATTTTCTGAGTGCCGATGATGTGTTTGTCCGTGGTGTTCGCCAAAAGTCTATTTCCAAGAAGAAGCTGGAAAGGTGGATGGGCTCTGAGCCGGAAACTTTTTGTAATGAGGATATGCTGCGAGGTTATCAGAGAAATCGTCAATTGATTGATTTGGAATATATTCCTGAAGATTTGGAAAATGAGATCATTCAAGAATACTCTCAAGAAGATAAGCAAGATCGAAGTAAACTATTCAATTATTTTGTAAAAAATAAGATGATGCAACTCATGGATCATATCCAAGAGTTTTGATAGGAGAATATTATGCCTGGGCAAGAGCCTTTAATTCCAGAAATATTAGATAAGATTATAAAAGCAAAGACAGATGATGAGAAGATTTTTTTGTTGCAACAGAACGGTTCATTTGCACTAAAGACTATTCTTCAGGTTGCATATAGTCCGTTTGTTAATTTTGATTTTCCAGAAACGAATCCCCCTTATACTCCTGATGATTCTCCAGCAGGAATGTCGCCAACAAATTTACATCGGGAAGTAAAGAAGTTTATATATTTTGTGAACGGTCATCCGAGTTTTATTGATAATGCGACGAGACGTGAACGGGTTTTCATTGAGTTGCTGGAAGGTCTCCATGCAACTGAGTCCGAGTTAGTCTTGAGTGCGAGGGCAAAGCATATTGATGGTTTGACGCATGAGATTGCATGGAAGGCCTTCCCTAATGTTTTGCCTGAACCAGTACGAGAGGAAGTTCAAACTAATGAGCAAGAAGAATCGGCAGCGTAATTTTGATCGTATGATAGAAGAGGATGAAAATTTCTTTTCTGATAGTGATGTCAAGTATCGCCAGAAAAGAAAAACCAGGCGAAGTACCAAACATAAGTTAGATGATTTTGCCAAGAGTGATTGGTATACTGAAGAGGATCTAGACGAACTAGATATGCTGGAATATGAAGAGTGTTATTAAAAGTTTTTCGTTCTTCCGATACGGGCGGAATTACCTACGCCGACTAGAGGACGAGAAAGTGGTTGGGAACATATGTTGCCGACGACAATTAAAAAATAGGAGAATTCTATAACCGAAATGTAAATTGAGCGGAGTAGTGAAAACCCTGAACTGGGGGGATTAGCGAATGGGCACCAGCTGGAGCCCGTGGGAGATTTACAGAGAAGTTGTGGATAGCCGAGTGCCTTTACGGTGATATTGTCGAAACTTGAGAAGTAGTTAGCTCTTGTTTAGATAAATATAGGCCCTGCTCGGAGAGCCGGCTACTGGAGCCGTTAGTCGTTAAGTCGGCGGTGGATCCTTAAAGGAAGAGTCAAACTTAATATGTGTTGGTGAGCATTCGGGTACGAATGTGTAGACCTTTCACGGGATGGCTTGTGAATTTGGGAGTAGAAGCGTCGATGGTCCCATAACGGGGTAGGACACTTAATTGGTGCGCGAAGCACAACACGGGGGGAGTACCTTCCCCCCGAGCCTTTTTATTTTTTAGGACTGAAATATTATGTTGAAACCATATGACAACCAAATGAGAATTCCTTCCGATGAATTGGAAGAAATGTATTATAACGATGAGCAAATTGCCACTCCCTTAAAGATGCTCATTGGTAATTGCACAGAACAAAAGGAATATTGGATTGATAGAAATAGAATTGACGAGGATGTTATTGTTGACTTCACTTTCAATGGCAATGTTTCTTTCTTTACTAAATGGCAAATGAAAAGAAAATTGTTGAGGCAAATTAAGACTGCCTCAAAGAAGCAGTATCGGATAATTTGTTCTGGTAATCATTTGACAAAAAGACAAAGATCAAGTATACTTAAGGCACTTCCAAATTACAGGAAGTGTGCAATTGTTTGGGAAAACAATTTGAAGTCTATGGTTGAAGATGGATATGAGCGCCCAAGTCTCACAGAAGGCTTTGAAGACTTCACTTATATTGTTTCATAAATATATCTACCAAGGAGGTAAATTTGGTTGATATAACTCTTCTTGAGGGTATTCTTTCTGCTCTTGTCGTTATTGCCGCTGGTGTAAGTTATTGGCGGGGATATAATGAGGGAGTAGAAAACGGCATGGAAGGTACTCTTGGTGTGTTAGTTCGCGAAGGACTTATTAGCCGTTTTGTTAATAAAGACGGTGATGTTGATTTTTGTGAAATGGGAACCAAAACAGACAATTGCCCAAAGTGTGGGTTTCATCATGGAGATAATCTTGGCAAAGAAGTCTCTTAAAAAGCCGCGCGACTATAATGCCATGGATGCCTGTCTTCGGACAGGTGGGCCTATGAAGGATCGACGGGAACCCCGTGGCGGCTCGAAAAATTTACAGGCCGAATATTTGGAGGAAGTTGACCAGGGCTTTCTTTGTGATTTTTGTGGAAATCATGCCAGTACGGTTCATCGGATTGCCTTGGATGATGGTTATGATCGGATAAGCACCAAGCATAAAGTTCAGTATGCTTGTCCAGATTGCTCAAGTACAAAAGAGAAATTCAGGCTTTCGGAGAAGGCGGAGGACGCCCTCAGAGCGGTTTTATCCTGAGAGGCCTTGTGGGGGCGCTCTTCTTCAAATAGATTGCTTTTAGGCGCATCCTCCGCTGTTCCGATTTTCCCTTTAAAATCAAGCACTTATCGAATATGTGGATTTCCGAAAACCTTTTTAAAATCAAGCACTTACAGGTGAAGTTTTTTCATGGAAACCCTTGACATACTCCCAAAATGGGGTATACTCCCTTTATAAATGAAAACCCCTACTTCAAGGCAGTCTTGGAGCGGGGCTCAACTACCCGAAAGAGGTAAGTGTCGTTATGGCAAAGGTAAAGCAGTTCCAGAAAGTTCTGGACATTCTCAAGGATGCGTCTCCGAACGCAGTCACCAAGGAGGAGCTTGCAGAAAAGCTCGGAACCGATGTGGCTATGTACCGCATCTCAACCTATATTTGGGAGGTCAAGAATAAGGCCTGCGTCCCGGTCGAAACGGTGAAGGACGGCCGAACCGTCGTGGCCTTCAAGATTGCGGCTCCCGTAGCTGTTCCAGTGACCGACGCCGTGTCGGATACTGAGGTCGAAGTTGCTGAAGCTGCGACCGCGTAACAGCATCTCATAACCCCAAATAATGCAGGGAGGGTGGACTTTTGGTCTGCCTTCCCTGCACTTGTATCTACGGATTGATAATACCATGCTCCAAAAATTTGAAAAGAAAATCAACGACATCAAGATCGAAATGGATTGGTGCCGACAAGATATAGAGGCCGGAATTGATTATGATTATAGTCAAGATCGTGCGGATGTTCTTGAACGAGAATTAGAAGAAGTCCGCTTGGACTTGGCAGTTTTTAATCGCCGACAAGGCTTATAAAATTATGCCGGGTTGGCGGAATTGGTATACGCAGGGGACTTAAAATCCCCCGACCTTTGGTCGTGTGGGTTCGAGTCCCACACCCGGCACCAGTATGCCCCCGTAGCTCAGTTGAATAGAGCGAATGGCTTCTAACCATTAGGTCGTTGGTTTGAATCCAACCGGGGGTACCAGATTAAGGAGAGATACCGAAGTGGTCAAACGGGGCAGACTGTAAATCTGCTGGCTATCGCCTTCGGAGGTTCGACCCCTCCTCTCTCCACCATTTTGCATGAGTAGCTCAGTTGGTAGAGCATCACGTTGCCAATGTGATGGTCGTGGGTTCGATCCCCGCCTCATGCTCCACGGACCCTTAGCTCAATTGGTAGAGCATCGGGCTTTTAACCCGCAGGTTCTCGGTTCGATTCCGAGGGGGTCCACCAATTTTTGCATATATACTATGTAAAGGAGTTTTATTAAATGAAAGAATTTGTTATGTTTATTGTGACATTGGTGGTTAGTTTAGCTATTGCCACTGCTTCATTTAGTGTTGTTCGGGATGATGACCCGAGTACTAAATATAATCAAGTCTGGAAAGAAACTTGGGCCAGCTGGGAAATATTTTATCCAACACCTAGTCTAGAGTGTATTGTTGTTGCAGTTAAGGATGATCCTAGATATTCCAGATCGGATGGTTCTATTCCTGCTATAGCAGTATGGTGCCATGACATTAATGGGGAACGATAATGAGAAATATTTTAGTAAAGAGGGCCCGCCACGAAGAAGCCGAGGAGCGAGCTAAAAATTATAAGAAGCCTAAAGAATATGTGGGCTTGCGTGAACGGATTAAGCATGGAATTATTTCTGTTGATGAGGCACTATCAATGGTTAAATCTTCGGAGGCTGGTGTTATATTTTCGGAAAATATTTTGAATTGGCTTGAAAGGAAAAAGAGAGAAAAATTCAAGGCTCAATCAAAGAAGAAGACCACAAAAAAGAAAAGGACTAAAAAGAAGAAATGATTATTAAGAAAATAATGATCAACTTTTTAGGTTGGTATAAACAACATATGTACGAAGCTGTTGCTATTAAAAATTATCAATATTTTAGTGGAATGTATGGTCGTGAGCTTTCTGAAAAGGAAAAAATCCTATACAACCAGGGAAGCTAAACTATGCCAACATACGAGTATGAATGTAAATTTTGTGGATATAATTTTGAAATTGTTCAACGAATAATAGATAAGCCTAAGCGCAAATGCCCAGAGTGCCATAAGAAAAATGCACTCAAGAAACTTATTGGATTAACTACTTTTACACTAAAGGGTGATGGTTGGTTTAAAGATGGCTATTCCAGTATAGCTCAGGGAAATGATAATAAAGATGGATAAACTTAAACCACAATTAGAGCATTCCTGTTTTGAAGCACTCGATCTTGGCTTAACGGGAGATGATATAGTTGACTATATAGTTAATGAGAATGTGGTTTTCTATCATCAGCTTGGTGTTGGTGATCAAACTAGAAAGGGTTTAGAGGTGTTGGCTACTAAAATCTACAAAGAGATTAGTGACACATTTCTTTATGGGATATAGCGATGCCAATGTACGATTATGAATGTAGAGCGTGTGAAGTTATTTTTGAAGAGCTTGTTAAGATTGCCAACCGTTTGGCTCCAACTGAAGCACCGTGTCCTCAATGTGGTGAAAAGGAAGTCAGACAAGTTCATCTAACAGTGAATATAGGTGATTCTGTTCGTCTTGGTGTGAAAAAACCTGGTGCCGAATTTAATGATGTTATGGATAAAATTAAATATAATCATCCTCTTGGTCAATTTCAAAGAGAAAATTCTAGGCATGATTATGATATTTCTCGTCGCAATGAAGAGTATGAAAATACAAAGAAAAAAATGAAGCACGCTCGCGAGCATCCTTCAAATTAGCTATGTTTTCTCACAATTCTCCTATTGAAATACCTGATACTAAATTAAGAACAATCAATGAAAGTGGTTCACGCTTTTATATAACACAAGAAGGTAATAGATATCCATCGATTACTTCTGTTCTTTCATCGAATCCTGAAAAAAAGAAATCACTACAAGAGTGGAGAAAGCGGGTTGGTGGTGCAGAGGCGAATAAAATTTCCCAGCGTGCATCTAAGCGAGGCACATCAGTTCATAAAATTTGTGAAGATTATCTAAATAATAAAAAAGATTATATTAATGGTTCTATGCCAGACTCTGTTGAAATGTTTAATTCTCTTAAACCTATTATTGATAAAAGTTTGAATAATATCCATGCACAAGAATTGGCCCTTTATTCAGATTATTTGGGTGTGGCCGGCCGCGTCGATTGTATTGCCGAGTGGGATGGTGTGCCAGTAATTTTAGATTTTAAAACGTCTGCTCGTCCTAAAAAAGAAGAATGGATTAAAGATTATTATATGCAATGTGCTGGTTATGCGGCTATGTATTATGAGATGACTGATTTTCCTATTAGAGATGTTGTGGTGGCTATTATGGTTGATGGAGAAGAACCACAGATATTTAAAGAGAAGGTCGGTAAATGGTTGCCACCTTTGAAGAAGATGATTGATGAATTTAAAGAAAATTTTTGAGATTGTTAGTGAGGATGGATTTGTTGATGTCTTTAAGGATCCATTCGTTATAGTGGTGTATTCTATTCTATTTTTTTCACTTATTTTTAGGGGTTGTATATGAGAGATTGGGTAGTAGGTATTGCTACAGCGTTTACATTTTCGCTTTATACTTTTTGTGTGTTTATGGTGGGTTATGAATGGCAAAAGAGTCAGAGCCCACAGATTCAAACTCATGTGGTAAGTGTATTGTTGCATACACCACCAGCAGAACCGAAGACGCCTCGTGTTCCAGAGTTATTTAAAAAACAAGAACATAAAATGGAAGTGGAAGCTATTGATGAATCTTCTGAGCTATATTGTATGGCACAGAATGTTTACTTTGAAGCCAGTAATCAGAGTCGCGCAGGAATGGTGGCTGTTGCAAAGGTTGTAATGAATCGTGTGAAGAATCCGGGTTGGCCGGACACGATATGCGATGTAGTTAAACAGAAAATGCAATTTTCTTGGTATTGGGATGGCGCACATGACATACCCAACAAGAAATCAAAAGCCTGGAAACGGGCAGTAGAGGTTGCAACCGAAGTGATGTATGGAAAAGTTGCAATGGATGATAATCTTGGCGAAGCATTTCACTATCACGCGGATTATGTTAATCCGAGGTGGGCAAAGAAGAAGGTACTGATAGCCAAGATTGACGATCATATATTTTATGGAAGGTGAATATGAGTATTAGAGATCAATTTTCGAGAGAAGTGGAAGAACTTGTGTCGGAAGCGCAGATTCCCTATATGGATGCCATTATTATATGTGCAGCCAAAAAGGGTCTTGAAATGGAAGCTGCTGCAAGACTTTGTAATAAAAATATTAAAGAGCGTTTAGAAATAGAAGCGCAAGAATTACACTTCATCCCTAAGCCAGAGCAACTTCCTTTATAGTTTTAATGTCTCTTCACAATAAAATACCGACCGAGGCCCGAGGCCGATTTGACAAGCCTTGTTCGTCGCTTGATGCCCCGAAGTATGCCCCGTATAAAGATGGTCGGGGCACTCTTGATGTAGGTATGAAACCTATTGAAAAAGAAGAGGTTTTTCAGGTCGACCGGTTTTGGCCCTACTATATGAGTCGCAAGCATTGGCTTTTGGCTTATCGTAGAAATATTGTCTATCGTGACATTAACAAAAAGAAAACTCTTAATTCACACATTGAATTTGGTATTATGCCCGTTATGTTAGTAATGGATTTGGACCTTCCGTTTGATGCCGAGAAGTTTGAAAATCCTAATTGGGATAAAGAGTGGGACCGGTATCAAAATTATAGTAGCACATTTGCTCCAGACCGAACAACGATGTTGGAAGCTGCTAAGTATCTTTGTTATTATGGAGGTCCTCCTGTAGATATGTGGTCAAATATGGGTAATAAATATGGGCTTGAACATCTTACCCGAATAGTACAGGAAGATGTTTGTGTACTGCGCCGGCGCGAAGAGGGTTGGATTCTTATTGCGGGCTCAGTTTGTTTTCCTTCTTATTGGTCATTAAAACAAAAGATGGGAAGACCATTGCAAGAAGTTCATGCTTCTGTTCCACAGATGACAGAAGCGATTAATGATGTCATTACAAAAAAAATGGATGACCTGGAATCAGAGAAATCTGTCGAGCGATTTAACTGGACGATGACTAACGATAGAGAACTTCACCAACCATATCCTGAAAGAACATATAAGTCTCTTGGTGGCCATAAGGTGAGTAATGCAAATGATGGTTTGTATGTTAGGGTGGAAAGACAGACTCTTACCAAGTTGCCTGCCAATGGTGATATTATGTTCACTATCCGAACATATATTAATCCTCTTGCTGCAATTATTCGTGATATAACACTTGCAAAAGGCCTGCATTCTGCTATAATTAACTCATCTAAAGAAGTTTTGTCCTATCGAGGAATTAGTATATATCGTTCCGAGATTTTGGAATGTCTAGACGAGAGGATAATTAATGAGAGCTATTGATGTCTACCAAATGTATTTGGCACTAAAGCAGCATTTTAGTGAGGGCTCATATGACTATTTTAAATACAACGGAAAGATACGAGTAAACGCGCAGACATTCCAAAATCGAAGAGATCGATTCTTTTTTGAAAAGTTGTCAAGAAAGTTTGATGGTAAGTCTGATGAGTTGCGAGATTATTTTGTAGCCAATCTTTCTAAAGATTCAAAGGTATGGATTAAAGAATTGATTGGTGCCCAGGCAGATAAAAATTATCGAAAGTGGAAAGCCTATCAAGAATCACTAACTTATAATTTTAGACAAGATGTGGAGAGAATTAAAGACCGTGATATAGAGTTTGATGCTTTGTTCTTATGTAAAGACGGGCAACATCCTGTTCTTGTGGAGATGTACACTTGTGGTGAGATTAGTCGAGAAACATTGATTGGGTTTGATTTTATATTTTCTTGCTTTAAGAATTGGAATAGTGAGATTGAGGATCCTGTTGTGTGGCCTGACATTTTTGATCAATGCGAACGCTATCGCCCATTTTTGAATATTGAACAAGAGAGATTTAAAACAGTTCTTAGGGAAGGATTTATGACATGAAATTTTTAAAAAAACAATCAAAGGAGATTGAAGAGCTTAGACAGGAAAATTTATACTTGAAGAAAGTGGCTAAAGATGCCATTTCTGAAATAGAAAAATACCATGATATGATGGTAAATTTTATTGATCGGACTGATTCCATTTTAGATATGGTTGAGGAAAAGACTGGTAGAATTGAATAAAGTATGCTATATATTAATGAAGCTACTGATGAGTTAGTAGCAGATACAACGTATATATCGTAATAACAAAAAATAAAGGAATACAAAATATGTCGTTTACACAACTAAAGAAGTCCAGAAAATCACATCTGGATAAACTTACCACAGAGATCGAAAAGATCAACTCACCCACAAAGAATGGAAATCAGAATGGCGATGGCCGTATTTGGAAGCCTACTGTAGATAAGGCTGGAAACGGTTATGCAGTTATTCGTTTTCTCCCTGCTCCTGAAGGGGAAGATATTCCCTGGGTACGCATTTGGGATCATGGGTTTCAAGGACCAGGTGGCTGGTACATTGAAAATTCTCTCACTACTTTAAATAAGAAGGACCCTGTTTCCGAGTACAATTCCAAACTATGGAATTCTGGTATTGAAGCAAATAAGGGAATTGCACGGCGCCAGAAGCGTCGGCTTTCTTACTACTCCAATATTTTGGTTATTAGCGATTCGGCTAATCCTGAAAATGAAGGTAAGGCTTTTCTTTACAAGTATGGGAAGAAGATTCACGATAAGATCAAGGATACAATGAATCCTGAGTTTGATGATGAGTCTCCCATAAATCCGTTTGATCTTTGGGAAGGTGCAAACTTTAAGCTGAAGATGCGAAATGTTGAAGGCTTTCGCAATTATGATAAGTCCGAATTTGAATCAACTTCGGCCTTGTTTGATGGTGATGATGAGAAGTTGGAGTCTACTTGGAAGCAAGAA
>TARA_R110000824_G_scaffold14552_4_pt1 | contig 18323 bp, 32 predicted proteins | sample TARA_R110000824 | Tara Oceans TARA_R110000824 (sample SAMEA4397747) | marine metagenome | biome: Polar Biome; feature: [MES] marine water layer (ENVO:01000295) within the mesopelagic zone...; material: water (ENVO:00002006), including particulate matter (ENVO:01000060) such as......
TATACTAAAGAAGTCTATTAGAGCATTGGGATAAATCAACCCCCCAATTTGGTGGAGTGAGGGAGAAATTAGGAAATTTACTAAGACCCGCATTTGGCATTATTAAATTGTTTATTTGGCTACTCCCTCATTCCATGTAGTTCTAGCTTAGAATATAGATGTCACTAATAGAGTAACCCATACACCAGTACAGATTCCAATGTTTGTAACAACTAGTATTTTAGTTGCCATTAGTTCCCCCTTCCTGCTCTATTACTTTTGCCTTCCTCTCATCATATAGGAAGATGGCTTCATTGTCCACTTCCAATCCTATTGATTCCGCATAAAGTCTGGCACTTCCTTCTTCCAAGAAGCCTAGTTCCTTGCTTCCATCATCCTTCATGATAAACATGAAGTTCTCTCTTGTCAATGGAAGTAATGAATTTATCCTAGTTCCTATAAATATCACTTTGATACTTCCGCAGTCATGAAACTATTTTTTAAGGACTTGGTAAAAAGGATTAATTTATAAACTAGAATAAACATCTTGTTAACTTAATAATCGATACATGGATTCATTTTTGGAATACTTGTTCCTATCTAGTTCTTCTTCCTTCCATATCTTTAGTATCTTATGTGTATCAGGGTATATTGCTAATGGTTCATCATCGAATCTTTTTAGCAATGCTTTTTCTATTTCCGCCCTCGATAATTCTTTACCTTCGCCGATTATGTTTTTTAACCAAGGGTTTAAATCAAGATGGATTGTACCAGTTACTTCAATTGTTACTTCTGTACTATTCTTCATCTACTTAATCCTTCTTCTTTCTCTCATTGTATCGTCTTCTTTCTTCGCTATTTGGATTTACACCAGTAGATATAAATCTCTTCTCGCCGTCTATTGTAACAAAGTAACCCGCTCTTGGCAACCATGATCTTCGTTTTTGTTTAGGCATTATAATCCTTATTACTAGGAAACTAAGAACGTGGAATAGACCATCTCTGTCAACTGAGGGATCAGTATTAGCTTACTCCCATCCACATTTCGGATAGTAAGACACCGCTTAGTTTCCGTTTTTTATATTGCTCCATTTAAAATAGCTTTTATATAAGCTAGGGTTTGCTTTTTTGTTAGTAGGTGTTGAGAATTAATTACTTGTTTAATTCTTGCAACTCTATTATCAACGATCCGCATAATATCCACCACTCTTTTCTCGTTCTTGTCTATGCCTTTGGCATGAACAGGTTCTTCGGTGAGCTATAAATTTTCTAAGCTGTTCTTTACTTACCTGTGCTTTAGAAGACCTCGCATTTGGATACAACTCTTCATTTATAAGAGCATTGCCAATAATATGTCCATCATGAGAAGAAATCCCATGACCCATTTCTATTGCTCTATAAAACATTGGGTAAAAATCCCACTCAGGTAATCGGAGATAAGTCCACTCTTGTAAACCTTCAAGCCAATCATTGGTATCGTATTCTACAAAACCTTCTTCTCTATGAGAATTCAAAATTGTAAGGATTTCTGTAAGAGAGAGTTTAACTAATTTAGCCTTATGTAATTTCTTATCCTGTATAGTAACAACCTTTTTATTTAAGGGTTGATTAAAAGGATTACCTTCATCTCTTATATGATGACAATGGCTATTGGAATAATGCTTATTAACACAATCGCTAAAATCAACTAAAGAGATTGTAACAGTCATGATTAATTGTGCTACATCGCTTGAATTAAATCGTTTGCGTTCTTCTTGTTTTTTAACAATCGTTTCAAAAGATGTTTTACGTTCTGCTGAAGATTTCTCTAGAATATAACTTGTCATTTCGCCCTCGCTTTTGACTAACCTTTATTAACTACGATCTATTTTATCAACTCCATTCAAGTTTGTCAAGGGTCTTTCATATTGATTAATCTCCACTCGCCCCCCCAACACTTCAAGAGTAATCATATCATATTTGTCGTTCTCTGATAATCCCAATATATGAATTATCTCCCACCATTTTTTATTATCTACTTCATTTCTAAATAAAGTAATCATTGCATTTCTATGCAGAGTCATTTTAATTATCCCCCACAAATTGCCCATATAAACAGGACAATAAAAAACAGAATTATTACTGGTACTGGACTTAATTTGTCATCAGTTTCATCAATCATTTTATACCCCACATTCATTCTCTACTTCCTTTAGGTTATTAACATCCAGTACGGATGAATGAAAGTAGTCAGTTATATTAAACCATACACTTGTATCGGTTTGCAATAGGTCATCAACTGGATAGATAAGTAGCCTTGGTAAATAACCGTCGCCCTCAATATCATAGATGTTTAAATCATAACAATAACAAGTGGAACAACAACTACCAGTATGTTCACATAGACCTTCCCAATAATCTTCGTGGCTACCTTTAAGGTAATTTTTATACACTTCTTTTAATTTGGGAATTTTAATAGTCGGTAAAAACTTTGGGTGATCTAAATTTATACTAGGTGTATAAAAATCATCAGGATTTATTTGATACTCTAAGTCTTCAAAGAAATTTGTTTGTCGATACATTTACAGCCTTCCTTATATTTATCTAGTTCCCTTTTGAGTCTAAGATATTCTCCATATACATATAAGTATGAATCAGTAGAAACATAATCAAAGTCGAAATCTTTAGCTTTCAATATGCATCTCACCAAAACAAATTGTGCAATAAAATAAAGCAGACTTTTTACAATCATTACAAATATCTTTCTTAATTACTTCGTCCTCTTCCTTGTAAGCTACACTAGCTCCACAACAAATGCTTGTAGAATAAAATCTATTAGCATGATTTATGGGAAGACAAATTAAATTCATGGATTCTTGTAATACTGTTGTTTCCATTAATCTAGTTTTTCATCTTTAGTAACTGCATTAACATACTCTTCTCTACTAATCTCATCGTAGTCTGTAAACGCCCAATCTTCCTCTACAGGCTCTACCCCATAATTCCACGTTTGATCAAAAAAGGCAAATGTCGGAGCATTTATATCATACCCATCAGGATTTCCTTGCCAATCAAATATATGTGGGTACTTATCACTATCTACAAAACTATAGAAAGTTGACATACTGGTCGCTCTTATTCTGTAATATTTACTCATATACTTCATACTCCTTCTGATGCTTTATAGATATCCTGCCATTTCTTGACCTTCTTCTCTAAAGAACCAACTAATAGTTATCTCAGGAAACTTGTCTCTTAGGAAAGCACAAATGGGTTCGGGTGGACTCCATGCAGTATCGAACTCATAATTTAACCATCCATCACTATCTTGAAAGCCATCGACATTAACATCCCATTTAGTACCCCAATTTTCATAAGCCCAATCATACCAGTTGTCAGCACCAAAAGTAGCTTTTAAGTAATCACTATATTCTCTTGTCATGCATTTTGATATTATGCTTTTAAAATAACCATTATGTTCATCATAATTATCTCGGTTCTTTAATTCTTCAAAGTAAGCATCAATGTCTGCTTGGGTTTCATAAACATCTACAGGAGATGTAGTGTGTTCTAACTCAGATGGCATTGGAAGAATGGAACGGAAACTGAATTCATTTAATCGTTTCTCACAAGTCTCTTTAAAATCATCATCTTGATTGCAATGGTTGGGGATTGTTATTGATTCACCCTTCTCCATTTTTTTATCCCATACCCATTTAAATGAATCGGAACATTTACCGTGATAATACTCACCTTCAACAAATTTTTTAAACTCTTCTACTTTGTCATCCTCACCAGTTATGGTAAGTTCATTTGTACACCAATTGGGCATCGCCTTGCTCCTTTGACTAGAATTTACTTCGTTCTATTGCAATAGTATATGGATACTCTGACAATAAGTCAACCATACATTCAGAACATAATGCTCCAGTCTCAATTCTCTCCCCATCGCCACCATATCTAAAATCTACTTCAGCTTGAGAATCTGCCAATGCTACACGACTATTAAAAAACTCGCTACACATAGAACAAAAACCGTATTGTTGTAATCGATACATTTGGGTTTGGGTTACAAAATCGTTATTCATTATCACATCCTAACTCAACAGAAGAGTCTAAACCGCAAGAGAAAAGGGGAGCTTCGTTAGTAAGGACAAATAAATAATTGATGGCTTCATATATGTCGAGACATTTTTTGTAGGAATCATTGTAAAAAACCTGAAAGTAATTTTGTTTATCAAATAAGTATGCTCCTTCCTTTGCATACCATAGTCGAGGAATTTGTTTAGTTTGATTGAAGACCATATAACAATAGCATTGTAAAGAATGTCATGATTCCATAGAGCCATGTAATGTAAAAAGGTAGGTTAGGTCGCATTCGCCTGTCCCCCATTAAAATCATCCACCAATGCTATCTTTATAGTTTCCTCTACCTCTCGTATTGTTACAGTTTCTTCACGAATAATAATAGTTTCTGCCAGTAGTTCCACACTTATATTAAGAATGTGTCTTGTAAGTAGTAGAATTCTCCAGTTTATATAAAGTAAAACTAAAGCGTTAATCCCGATAACTAAATAAATTAAGTAATTAATATAATCAATCAACTTTATTCTCTGTAATTTCATCAGCCATTTCCCAAGAAGGGAATGGAACATCTTTAACTAATGATTCAAACGCCTTCCTTTCCCGATACTCATTCCCAAATAAAGCCTTATAAACTTTACGTTTTAGTTGCCACCCTACCGCTTCATCCCCTACCTTAATAAAACTAGTGGAAATCTCTCTAATAGTAAATATTTCACTTATTGTAAAATCTACAGTGTATTCAGTAATGTCTCTGTCGGGGTCAGTGGTAGCAAGAATTGCCATACCAATTTTCTCCACTAGGTCTAAAGGAGCAGGAACTACAGCACTTGGCATAATGGAACGAATACTGGAAACTGCATTACGATCATCAGCTTCCAACATTAAGGTTATATTGTCATCAATGAAAAGGGCTTCATTGCGAGTAAGTGTTATAGATTTAGTAACGTCCATAAAAAGTTCTATCTCTTCATCATCTAAATATTCAATGCTCATAAAATAGTAAGCTCCTAACGAAAGAATCTATTCAAGGTCTTATTACATCTACTGCATTTCATAACAGTTCGGGATTCCCAAACTTCAATTACAGATTCATGTGACTTAAATAAACAGATAAATCTTTTTACCATATAAAAGTTACTTTAATTGCATTAGTTGATTGACACATATTACAATTAAGTCTCTCTAATTTAGGGACTGCTCCCTTTTCTTCATTGTTAGTCTTCATTGAAACTAAATGTAATTGCTTAATCCATTCGGTAAATTTATACCCAAGGTTTTTTGCAGTATCACAAGTAGTACAAAAACTAAACTGAATCCATGTATTGTCTGAATCCGACCTTTCTGTAACCATCTCTATTTATTATACTACTTTTCTTCGTGCTTACCGTCCAACGTATCATAGGAAGTTTTACGATTCGGGTGCATCCAATATTCAATATTGTCTAACTTAGTTTGCATTAATTGTATTTCATCTTGAACTAGGTCTATACGAGCATCTACTCGCTCATATGAGGCTCTAAACTCATCGCCTAATTGAATTAGGTATTGCATTATGTTGGACATGAATTTTCCTTATTAGGGGAAGCTGTCAGTCTTTATAACCGACAGCTTTGTTGTGGATTATTAATAGCCTAGACAAACACCAACGATTATCATAAGTATTAAAAATTTAACCGGACTCGTAATGTCCAACTTAACACCCCCCTTTTCTAAGATACTATACATTCTATATGAGATTGGAAGGTTTGTCAACAATACTTCTTATTATAAATGTTATGACAGAAGGCATCGGAATCAGGTTTAACTCCCCCAATCCCTGATCCTTGGCATAAGTAATAATGTTTATCCATTACCATCATATTAGTGGGTGTACCACAAATAACACAATACCCTTTATTTTTAACTGTTTTATAAAATCGTAACCAGTACAACTATTTGGGTATCGTAATATTATCGATCAAGTCTATTACAACGTCGGAGAACTCTTGTAGTTCCGCTACTAAGACTTTCTTTTCTTCCATCGTAATTTTATTATCTTTCAGGGCTTTAGTTAAAGAATTTATAACATCCATTCCTTCCTTCATAACGGCTCTAGCATCATTACTAATACCGCTATTCAATTTAAAGTACAATAAAACTAGGTTTATTAAATTAGATGAATTCATTACAATGATGCTCCACATCTACAGTCACCACCACAAGCACATGCTTCACTACTTGGACAAGCTACACAATCACAGTCTTCATCACAGGTACAGTATTCCTGTTCATCGCAAAAACAAGTTCCATCTTCATGACATTCACACATTTTCATTCTCCATTTAAATAAATCTAGTGTAACCATTATTCATTTTCTAATACTTTCATTCCTAATGCAATGATACCACCAATCGTACCCGTAGCAATTTCTGGATAGTCGTTCATCGCTCCAAATCCTGCGAGTATTCCTAGTACCATAATTGCTAGAAATATCTGTGGTCTTAATTTTCCCATCATTTCTTCCCCCTATATTCTCGGAACTCTATCAGTTCCCAATACTTAATTGACTCATCATACCTTTGAACTTTTAGTTTACTCTTTAATTTAGTAACCCATTTAAACACTTATGATGTCTGAATCCTCTTGCCAAGTTCCTTGTTTATTAGTTTTAATGACAAAACACTTTTCGCACTTACAGAGCGAAGGGTTATGTGCCTCACCCCTCATGTCTTTTTTTACTGTAATTCCTTCCTCTCTTACCCATCCCAAAAAGGATTTAGTGAGGGAAGAAACGGGAATCTCGTTAGAGTTGCCCCCTTCTGTAACACCGGGCTTTACCCAATGTCCTCCAATTACTGGCATGGTCAGAGCATCTTCATAATGTCTAATTCCTAAGTTATCCCCTGCTTCATTAACTGACCAAGGAACTTTCTTATGAGCAAACGGAGAGGGGTCTTCTTCCAGTACTGGTGTGTATCGTGCCATCTCTGGCTCAATTTCAGCTGGGAAACCATACTCATCTAATAGACGATGGTGTTCCCGTTGTCTTCCCTGCGTATTATGTAAGGTTGGAAAAGATGCTCCATACTCCTCATCTCCATCTACGCTAACAATTTTTTGTAACGGTTCCACTTCCTCTTTCATGAATTGAAAGAATGAATCAGTAAAATTTATATCTCCATTATCGTTCATAATTAAATTTACTTCCCGTGTTGGTGAAGTCTCCTCTTTAGAAATAGGAATCAAACAACTACCATCAGCACATGAACCTACATGATAAGTATCTGATTTTAATATGTCGAAACTAGCAGCTTGGTTTACACCTTTCTCACATACAGTTACTTCTGCTAATTCCATTTCATCTACTTGCATGACATTTTGCAAGCCCTTCTGTATGGTTTGTGTCTTGGTTGCACTTCCTGCAATGCTATAACTCTTTAACTTCCCTTCATTAATTTGTTCCATAACCTTAGTCGCAATTTGAGTATCATCCCGTAACTCAGTAATAAAAAATAATCCATGTTCATCTACACCAGATTTAAATATCTGTCCAGCACTATTAATATATGCAGGTAACGCCCAACCAACTTGAACATCTGAATGAAGTACCATAGTATTCCTTGTACGGAAGTTCTTCATGTACTTCTTGAAAGCTCCATCCATAGCAGTTGCTGTGATAAGATGTCCTTCCCTATCCACTAGTTCCACTGATGCAGGGCCACCTAAAACCATAGGGTCTTTCTCAGTTAGCCCGTACTGTACAACAGCTTTTTGAAATTTAGTGTCATCGGGATATGCTCTATTAAGAGTTTTGATTTCAGCATGGGAAGCGAGTCCAGCTTTAAACAATCTCTTATACTCATTAAGAGCTTCTGAGATGTCGTCCATTGTAACTCGTCCATCTGTTGCCTTCTCTAATGGTATGATAGAAAGTTCTTCTTGTATCTCTATTAAAGTAGACATGTTAATATCCAGCTATGCCCCACATAACTCCTTTAACTGTTGGAGTTCCAGAGGCAGAAATAAGAGATATTTTATCTCTAAAGTCTAGAGGATAATTAGTTTCAAAAGTTTCTCCTGCCAAGATCGGTATTCCAGTAGTTGCTGTAGCTGTACAATCAAATGCCATGTATACAATTTCTGCTGATGTGCCAGATTCATTTTTAATTTGAATACCTCGTAAAACAGTCATGTCCGATCTTTTAAGGGAGGTAGAGAGGTTTGCTGTTCCTGTCCATTCGTAATTGATTCCCTGATTCCCATCTACATATGTTGAAACAGCTGTTGTATCTTCCCGAACCTCAAACATGATCTTATCAACATAGTAATCAATATTATGTTGGGCAGTAGATACGACATATAATCTATAAGAAGCTCCCGCTGTTAGAGCAGGAATAGTATATTGGGCTGTTTGTCGAGCAAAGCTAGTAGTTAAATTATGACTTCCACCAGTAGCATGGGTAGACGTACCTCCACTATTTTGTAGAGTCATCGTTATAGCCCCAGAAGCTGATGCTCCTCTTACTGTACATTGTATAGTAACATGTTGGGGATTAGTACTAAAAGGTATTGTGGGAGAGTCCCAATAAAATCCTTCTCCTGCGGCACTATTTGCAGGGTTAACTAGTAAGGAAGCTGCACCTGTATCTGCTTGTCCTGTGTCACGAGCAATTGCTGATCCCGTAGCCGTAAACATAGTTACATCAGTTCCTTCTGAACTTGGGTTTGTAACCCAGTTAGTTGCAATCTCTCCTTGTGCTAAGGTTTTGAGGGTTGAGGCGGTTGTTGAAAGTGCCTCCCGAAAGGGGTCATACTTAGTATAAGAATGAACAGATTGTCTCGTTGAAGAATCTACTTCCCATCCACGATGATCTGTGTGTCGTTCATTTGCCATATTAATAAAGTTCTCCTAATTTATCCATTTAGTAATTGCGGCGAAACTTCCTAAAACCGCTGATGTATGTACTACTAAAAAAGCTATGCCCAGAATTCCAGACTTAGCTCCATACACCTTTGAACGCCATGTATTGATATCATCCAATTGACTGTTAAGAGAATCTAATGTTCGGCAGATGTTGTCATTTATCGCTGTTTGACTAGCAATATAGTTATCGAGTCTTTCCATATACACAGCAACATTTATCGACATGTCCACTTCCGAATCTGTAGTCATATATTTCAGTTATACCAGTTAGAATAAAAAAGGGGACGAGGTTTTAATCCCGCCCCCCAGTAAATTAAGCGTTCAAGTCGCCAATTTTTGCCTGTGTCCAGATGTTCTTACATCGCAACTCACCCATAGTGTAGAGCAATCCTCTAATCACTAATGCGTCAGCAGCAAAGTAGTCACGGTTCTCAACATATTGAGTAGGTTGAGCTACCGCTATTTCTAGATAGTCTGTATCTAGGACATAAATATTTGATCCTAGAACAGAGTCATTGGATGCTACAGACTTTGGAGTATCCGCATCGGGTAGAATTGGAATTCCTTGGTAAGTAGCAAGTACTAGACCAGTTCGGGTTCCGGGGAATGTTCTCTCCGACCCTACACCAACCTGATACTCTTCCTGACCCATATATCTCTGATTAGAATTCAACAGCCTGTTCATGTTGAAGTACTGATCGTGTCCCATTACTATAAGTTTTGGTTCACCACCATTCTCCCTGATCTTTTGGATGGCTGTATCAACCATTGCAAGGGTTAAAGCCCTTCCAGTTCCAGAGTTCATTTGACAAGATGCAGCAGCGTTCCAGCCACCAGCAGTTCTTCCAGCTTGCGTAAGGTCATAAGCCCTTGTATTCGATCCGCCAGAAACACCACCAGTAACCATCCCATCTTCTGCAACAATGTCATCAATAGAGGTCATACCAGCACGACTGTATATAAATGCTGCGTCACCGTCAGCAAAGGTCGTACCAGAAGCTACTGTAACAACACCTGTAGATGTGTTAACAGCAGAAACAACAGAACCAGAAGTCCTGTCAAATGCGCCAGCAGAAATATCTCTCTGCCCTACAGCGTCACCAATCTTAAAATGTTTGGCGATTGCGGCAGGAACTGTGAAAGAAGTAGTTGCGCCAGCGGAAGCGATATATGCGGTTCCAGCAAGTAGTTCCTCATTTATCTCCTTGATGTGGTCAATTTGAGCGTTCTCGTTCTCAAGTGCCAAAACATCTCCGACACCACCCTCAAGCTGTGCAGTAAAGACGGACTTTACCGATGCTCCGAAAGTGGTTGATATGATCCTAGGCAAGCTAGAAACAGTTTCAATGTTAGAGATATCTACGTCTGGTATAGTGCCAGTTTCAGTTACAGGTCGGCTCCTATTGGAACCTCTGTCTGTCCTGACCCTCCAACCAGCTGTGTTGCCCCATACTACACGGGGTATGGCATTGAAAAAACGAGTCTGGTTATTCAAGGCTTGCCAGACTTTACGCCCATAAGTTGTGTTAAAAATACCTGTAGCAGTATCAACAGTAAAGTAAGACTGTTTCATCAAGTATTCGGGGCCGAATGTTGATTGATACAATCCACGTTGAGACTGAGCTAGGTATTCACTCAAGCTAGGGTTAGCCATAATTAATCGTTTCTCCTAAAAAAATTTTGTTCGGCGATTTAACCGCCAATAAGTTCTCGTGGAAGCCCGTCAGTTTCACCCATCTCTATCTGGTGTTGCAACTTTCGTAGTTCACCATAAGAAACATTAGTGAGGTCTTCCATAAAGTCGGAAGAATCAGAACCCTTTTGTATAGGTGCTACATCATCTGTTCCGAGATTCATTAAGGAAGCGGGAGCTTTCAAAGTTGTAGACTCAGCGAAGCCCATCTTTCGTAGACGGTTCTCTGATTCATCCTGAATAGCTTTCTGCATTCCAGATTCATAAGCCTCTAGTTGCTTTTTCATAGCATCTAACTGAGACTTCATAGCCTTCAACTCGTCTGAGTCACCCTCATCTCCGGGATCCTCTGCAACAGGATATTCATCTTCATCCTCTTGCTTCATACCATATCCACCCTTTTCTGCTTCTTCCTCTTCAGACTCTTCATCATCGTTTTTCAACATAGCCTGAATAGTATTTTGCTGGTCTTCAATCTTAGTTTTGGGGGTTACTGCGGATTCAGAATCATCTGCGTCTGCGGGAGTCCCTCCAGTACCAGCGGCTTTCCTTTCATCACCACTAACATCCATACCATTGAGTTCTGATTTCAAAACTCCGATAACTTCGTTAGCAATAGACTTAACCAAGTCCTGTCTTGATGCGACTGCGGCCTTCTCCAATTCTTCTTCTTCAGAATCTTCCTCTTCCTTACGAAGACGAGAATCCATTTTCTGAAGAACTTCGGCTACAGCAGCGAGGGCAAGATTAGTTCCCTCCATCTGTTTTTCCATCCGATCATTTGCGTCCATTCCATTCCTCCTTAGAGTCAAACTTTGGATCGTTTCTATAACACCGTCCACATATAAAGTTGGTCTAAGCCACCTCCGACTCTAAGCAGAACGTATATTACGTATATTAATATTATACTATCAAAATCGAAAAATCCTAAAATAATTATATATAATTATATGTCTGAATCTTCTGGGATACCGGAAGACTCTAATTGAAGCATTTCGTTCCTAAAATCATATAAAGGTACTTGTATAAGCTTCTTCATTTTTTCACACTGTGTACCTTCAGGCATGGTAGCTTCTACTAAATCTAGAATTTTACCTACCATACGGGAGTGTTTTGCAATAATATATTCTTGTACTGGTGTAACTTTTCGTGCATCTACCATTTAACTTCTCCTTATACTTCGTTCTTGGGTTTGAGTAATCTTCGTTGGTAATACCTCTTGAAACCATTTAGGTTCTTTATCCCTTATAGCTTCCCATGCTTCATCCATCCAAGGACGACTTGGTACATCAGTAGCCATGTCTTTGGAATACCAGATTCCTCCACTGTCAATCGAACCCCGATCCTGTAAATAGGCATAGGGTTTCCCTTCTGTACGAGGAACATACGTAGGTTTATAGCCTTCGTACTGTTTTCGGTGTCTCCTAACTCGGACTCTTTGACCAGAGGTTGTGGTACGCATATGGGCTTTGACTACTGAAGTCCATCTAAAACCCGGTTGTCCTTCCACTCCCTCATGAATTTCATCTGCGAGAGCGGATTCATACGCAACTTCCCAACCTGCTGACTCCAAGGTAGCCCCAAATTTTCGTATAGTCCCAATTTCCTGTAATGATTCGACAGGAACACGTTTCTGACATTCTTCAAAGTATTCATCGCCAAGTTTAAATATGGCTCTGAGAACTACTAGATCAAGTTTTCGTTCATTGGAATCTATAGACATTTAGTATACACCTAGATTAACTAGATTATTATACTAAAAGTATAGAATAAGTCTTCCTAAGAAGTCCAAACTTCGGGCAAAACATCAGTGAACTTACTGGCTTTTGTATCGTAACGATTTAAATATATTATTTCTTTCCCAATGTTACCGTAAGTTGGATGCCAATAAGTAACTATTTGTTTTGGTTTGGTAGCTGTGTGTAGTCGTTGTAAGGCAAATTCATCTGGCCCCTTCATACAACCACAAATATGTAACTCACCAGTTCCAATATCTATCTCATCTATTCTATGGAAATGTCCTATCATGGCAGAATCAAAGTTTAAAGGTTCTCCATCATATAAATATCCTAGTCCTGATTCAAGTTCATAATTCTTTTTATATTGGAATACTCCACGTAAACTTGTGACAGCTTTAGTGATAGACATATTCGATCCACCACCAGAAACGCTATCTCCATGCATAATTAGAATTCGATGATTGTTTACATTAAACATATTTATATAACTCTTTGGAATACTGAAAGTTATATTCTTTTGATCCTTACAAAATGCTGCTACCCATTGATAAAGCATATAATCCCAATCCATATATTTATCTTTCATTGGGGGCTTCCGAGTCATACGACCATGATTACCTACAACACATGGAACAGTAATTGTTTTAAAGTGTGGGGCTAATGTCATTAAAGATTGGGCTATTAAATTGGCCCCTCTAATCATTTGTTCCATACAGTTGTCTAGATTACTTCTAGCCAATTCATCATGAATATCTCCACTAACCATATCCCCTAACATGGGCATAATTAAATCATCAATAGGGGCAAAGTTACGGCGAAGATTAACTAGTTGAATGAGTTGTGTTGTCCATCCAGATAAGCGTCTATTAAAAATATCAAAGCTATAGACATTCATTCCCATCATTTGTTCATTGTCTACATACTCGCCAATATGAGTATCTGATAAAGGAGCTACTACAGTCTGTAAACTACTCCCTTTAATCTGCCCAGAAGGTTTTGAATAACTAACGGGTTTAACCTTCTTAAAACTAGGTATTAATTCTTGTACTGTTTCATTAAAAAGTTCCTGTTTAGCTTGTGTTTGTACAACTTGCGTATACAGTTTCTTATAAAAAACAGCCTCTTGTTTATGGGTTAAAAGTTTTTTATCTAGTTTAATCCTATCTTCAGGACTATCCAAATAATCCAAACTTTCGGATTCTTGTTCTAAAATGTGTCTGTCGTACCACCTCTGGACTGTTGTTCGATGAATCGATATCCCGTAAGAATTCGTCAACCATCTTGCTAGTCCCGTCCAAGTTTCTCCCAAATCCCGTTTTCTTATTATCTCGGATTTTGCCTCTTCTGGAATCATACTGTCTCCTAACTTTTAATACTATAATCTTACAACATGTAATACATTGCATATCTTGATCTTCGTTGAGAAACATGCGTCCATTACACTTAGGACACATGCTATCAGATAAGGGATTTTGCGTCAATTACTTATCTAAATCATTTAAAAATTGTTGGAAGAATGATGGGTATTCTTTACGAAGCTCACGTTTTGTTCGGACTTTATCCTCTTCCTCGTATAGAGTATCCTGTTGTCCTCCACGAGCTAACTCATCATCTTGCTTACCTCTTGCATCATAACCAAATTGTATGTTTAATCCTGCTGGACTGGCTTCAGACGCTTGACCAGTTTCAGGAGTAGCATCATCTTTATTCTCCTCTTCATCGAGTTGTTTAATTCTAGCCTCTTCAGCCTTTTGATCTGTAGCTGCTGTTTTACTAGGAGAAGCATCAAATTCAATTGGGTTTTTTAATGGTTCTCGCTCGGAAGAAAGACTTTCTGAATATTTCTTTGCTGCAGGTTTCCACGTATTATCGTCTACTGTATCGGAATCATCATACTTACGTAAAGCGATTGTTGCCCATTCTACTAACTCTGTTGCAAAACTTTTCTGCATCTTTCTTTCTGGGCTTCTTTCTGTAATAAAATCGTTTAGGCGATCAACCCCGGTAGGGGATCGTCTTTTTCTTCTCTTACCTCTATCAGTATGTGTGGGGGTAAAGATACCAGCATTTTCTGATGTAAACACTGTACCTTCTCCACCACCAAAGCTTCCTCCATCACCACCTCCACCATCACCTTCTTTCTTTAATACCTTCTTACGTTTGTTATCATTAGAGGGATTAACAGTATCAAAAGGAATTCCTTGTGACCAAACTTTTTGAACATACTCAACGGCAGTTTCATCGGGGGTAGTTTCTAATTCTTTCCCCTCAATATATTTCTTATTTTGGTTACCGTTCTTTCCATCTCCACGAGGATTTGTTATCCATGCTTTTTTCATATCCATTTCCGTACCATGAGATTTTTTATATCCTGATGCATAAGCTGCTTGAGCAACTTTTACAGCCTCTTCACGAGTTTTAAATGGGCCTTGTTTCCCCCAATACCATTCTCCAGCTTTTTGTTTAATCGGCATCATCTATATCAAGGCTGGGAGTAGACGGTGCGGGAGTTGTAGTTCGCTTTTGTGGTGGTGCTGGGAAAGTTGCTTTAACAACTGAGGTTACCCCCATTGGCCCTAAGTCAGCTACATAATCTGTACCGTTTTGGGCAAACCACATTTGAGAAAAATCAGCAGAAACTTGCTTTATCTCAGGGGCTGTATAACCCTGCTTATATAATGAATTCATAAAATTAGAACTTAATGATAAGTCATTCTTTTTAGCTCGTGCTTCTGCATACTCATCAATATCTCGTTCCTCGTTTGGAGCTTTGTCATGCCAATCAGGAGTTCGTCCACCTGTACGACCTTTAAATTTCCTTTGTGATCGAGGAGTAGATTTCAACATAGCTTGTATAGGTTCACCTTCTTCATCTCCAACAGCACCTTCAGGAACCATTTCATCAGCGGCTCCTTCGGCTCCCATCATTGCCTGTTGTTCTTCAGCCATTTCTTGTTGTTGTTCCTGCTGGGCCATTTGTTGTTTCTGTTGCTCTAATCCCATTGCCATTTGTTCAGCACCCATTTGAGCCTGAACACCAGCAACAGGTTCACCACTAATAAGAAATTCTGCTTCATCTAGTGGAACATCTTGTTCTTTTAAGGTGACATCAAAACCTAGACCAGCAAATTGTGTAACGATTTGTATTTTTTGTTGTGCCATACTAAGTCGAGTAGACTCAGCCTTTTCTTCAGGATTAGGTAATTGAAGTATGTAGTCAGTAATACCTAAAGCTTTCAAGAGGTGTGGAAATACTTTCTCATAGAAAAGTCTTTGATCACCTTCAACTACACGACTCATAACAACTAACTGTTGAGTTTGTGTAGATAAACCTCCAAATGCTTCAGGTGCGCCCTGCCATGCAGGAGTTACACCCCACATAGCTGCAACACGTTCTCTAACTTCTTCCCTTACAGGTAAGTAATCCATCTCTTGTAAGGTATGGAATAACCGTACCATATCAACTCTACCTCGTTGATTCCTAGCTGACACAGCCACCATTGGAATATAGTTAGGATCAAGTCTAGTTTGGGCTGCAATATGTTCACGTTCTCTACGTAAACTTTCTGGATCATCGGTTGTAACCATGACCATTGCAGCTGGCATTTTTCTTTCAAAGAAGTATCTATATAGATTCTTATCCATACCAATAAGGGTTAAAGCTTTTTCAAAGACTGTTAAAATCGGACTCCAACCATATGTTTCCGAAGGACTGAACTTAGATAGATGAACTATTTCACCATCCAATAAATACATCCTAGAATTTCTATGATGATATGTATACATAGCAGGAAGTTTATTTAAACCACAATCAGGTACATCACAAACTCCTGATACTTCATCTACATTATCTCTATGTATAGCACATATAAAGTGGGCATTTTTAGGCAATCCCTGCGTGTCTAAGTCAAATTCAACTAATGCGGGATTTAACCTACGAATTTCTGTAACCCTAGATCGAACAGTTCCATCTCCCATATCTTTATATTCTTTGGCACAGTAAAGAAAGGCATCGTCCAGAGAGTTTAGGTCGAAGTGGAATTGTCGCATAACTTCTTCTAAGCTTTGATCGAAAAGATTTGCATCATGCAACCAATTTAGTAGGGTTTCTTTCTGTGATGTATCGGGATCAGCAGTATTTGGAATGATTTCAATTCCCCGTCTAAACACTTCTGAGGTGATGTGGGAAAGAGGGCCACGTATTTCTTCTACAGACATCGCAACAGTTTGCAAGTCCATAACCAATTGTTGGCGATACGCCATTTGATGACGCACCCAAGTATTAACAATATGATCTAGTCCAATTGTTGGGGCTTTTGATGTTTCCCCAGCAGATTTCATTAACTGAAACATATTTATCTGATTATTTAAATCAGTTAATTGCTGCGCCATTTGGGGAACTTCTGGCATATAGTCAGATAATTTCATATCTAGTCCTCAAAGTCAGTCAAATTAGCCATATCACTTATGGAAACCATTTTAAGTATCGACTCCATTGCTTTCTCTTTTAATTTATATTGTTCCGTATGGGAGGTATCCCTAACAACTTCAGATTTTTCTTCTTTAATTTTAAGAATTTCCTCATGAAGTATTTGAATCTCTTGGTCTTTGTCGAGAATAATCGCCTCTAATTCAGCTTCGCCTGTCCCAAAAGTAGCGTTCTCTAAAACACCACTACGGGCGGCTTCTTTAAGTAAGGCAATAAATTCACCTTCTGATAAGACGGTTACTGCTTCACTATCATCGGGAACCTCTGCTTCTGCATCCATCAGTTTTATATCTTCATGCCATGTATTTAATACACGCCATGTTCCTGTCTCATCTTTTGCGGCGACATACTGTTGATCCATGCCGTCCAACATACTTCCAATAGGCATACTACTCTCCTACGTTCTCTATTATACTGTTATCTTAGTGCTTTCTCTAATCGTGTTGGGCTAAAGCCCACAATCATTTCTGATCCTATTATTGTAACAGGTGTTACTCTAAATCCCATACGCATTAAATCTTCTGCATATTTTACATCATTTGATATATTATACTCTGTAAAAGTATGACCTTCTTTTTTTAACCAAGACTTGGTTGCCATACACGGGCCTCAACCATTAGATGTATATACAGTTATAGAGTCAGCCATATTACTTTATCCTCCCCTTCAATATTTAAACATTCGGTACATTTACAAATTTTATTACAGATACAATTATTCTCTGTAACACAGATACATTCAATTGGCCCTTCCTTTCCTTTAGGAGCCTCAACACAGTCACACTCATCATTCCCCCACATTAGAAGCGTCTTGCCCCATGAGTATCTAATTCTAGTTTACCTTTACGAACTTTATGTTCACATACGTAGCATAATCTACGTTTCTTTTTAATGTGTAGTTTAACACCACATGGACATTTTGTCCAATTTCTTCGTGCCATTTAATTATTTATAAGAGTTGTTAAAATTATTGTAATAGATAATCCTATAACGGACACAAGAACTACTAGCTGTATTAAACAACCCCATACTTCTGAGTTCTTCCCCCCCATTTTGTATCACCCTTATTCGTTAGTTAAAGTGCTTGTAGGTGCAGCAGTAACGACTTCAACGTTATCGGAGACATTCCAGTTGGCTGCTGTGACAGATTGATGGATTTTAAATTCCTTAGTAGCAAATCCATCTGAGACACCAGCATTACCACCACCACCTATTTCATTAAGTTTAATAGTTAATGTGCCAATTTTCATCCGGTCAAATACACACGCCCCCCCTTCAGTAAATAAATTACTTAGGGTTAACTTATCTATCTTTCCATTTTTCGATGAGGTTGGTGCGTCAATATGTATTCTGTCATATGATCCACCACTGGTCAGCATAGCTTCAGCCTGATGATGTCCACCTCCAATAGCCCTCATTCTTGAGGTTCCCGGTGATTGATTAATTGACTGCCCAT
>TARA_R110000824_G_scaffold4308_11_pt1 | contig 18313 bp, 16 predicted proteins | sample TARA_R110000824 | Tara Oceans TARA_R110000824 (sample SAMEA4397747) | marine metagenome | biome: Polar Biome; feature: [MES] marine water layer (ENVO:01000295) within the mesopelagic zone...; material: water (ENVO:00002006), including particulate matter (ENVO:01000060) such as......
GTCTGCATCAGATCGGTGATACCAGCCGCCACCCAGGGGTCGACGAGAACACGGCTGCCGTCAAATTTGCTCTGATACAGAATGTCGCCCTTCATTGTTTGCACCTTGGTGATGCCAAATGGGGTGATTGCGATACCTTTCGCACTGATCGAGGCAAAGGCTCGGGTCATGTCGAGGACCCGCACATCGGAAGTGCCGAGCACCATCGAGGGGTTGGTATTGATTGGAGTGGTGATGCCAAAACGGCGGGCCATATTGGCGATGGACGAAGTCCCGATATCATTGCCGATCGCTGCCGCGACGGTATTTTTGGAAAAAGCGAAAGCGGTGCGGACATCTATCTCGCCGGCATAGCGATCACCGCTATTGCGAGGCGTCCAGTCACCAATGGTGATCGGTTCATCAGTCACCGTATCATTGGGCGTGTAGCCGGCTTCCAGTGCCGCCATATAGACAAAGACTTTCCAGGCTGAGCCCGGTTGACGGACGGCCTGGGTCGCGCGGTTATAATTGGAGGTCACATAATCGGTTCCGCCGACCATCGCACGCACGGCGCCGTCTCTGTCGATAGCTACCAATGCCCCCTGGGCACCGGCTGGCACGCTTGACTGGATAGCCGCGGTGGCCGCGCGCTGCATGTCGAGATCCAGCGTGGTCCAGACTTCTATCGGCTCGATGGTTTCGTCGATCAGCAAGTCAAGTTGCGGAAGGGCCCAGTCGGTGAAATAGCGTACGCTATTCTGCCGTGGTTCGGGCGCGAGTTTCACTGATGCCGGATTGCTTTTAGCCGCTTCTGACGCTGTGATCGCGCCAGCATCCTGCATCACTTCCAGAACCACGGTGGCCCGTCCGATCGCCGCTGTGGCATCAGCTGTGGGTGAATAGCGGGACGGAGCCTTGACCAGACCGGCGATGATCGCCGCCTCGGCGAGGTCGAGCTCTCGGGCGCTATGAGCGAAGAAGCGGCGTGATGCGGCATCAATACCATAGGCGCCGCCGCCATAATAAACCTTGTTCAGATAAAGTTCGAGAATCTGTTCTTTGGAAAATTTCCGCTCCATCGCCAGCGCCAGCAGCATCTCACGGCCTTTGCGGCCGAAGGTGCGGTTGTTGTTCAGAAATATGTTACGCGCCAGCTGTTGGGTGATGGTCGAACCACCCTGGGCCCAATGGCCGCGCTGCACCCTTACCTGGAGAGAACGGGCGATGCCAATGGGATCAACGCCAAGGTGACTCTCGTATCGCCGGTCCTCGACGGCAACCATCGCGGCTTTCATGACATCCGGGATGTCTGCATAATGCAGCCACTCGCCGTAGCTCGGCCCCATCGAAAACAGTTCCTTGCCGTTCACATCCAAGACGCGGATCATTTGGCCGTTGGGAGAGGATTTCATATCCTCGAAGCCGGGCAGAGAAGAACGGACAACCAACACCGCAACCACCAGGGCAATTGCCGCCAGAAGCCCGACGACAAGACCGGTCTTGGTAAGTCGCCACAGCCATTTGCGCACTGGGCCTTGCTTGTTGCTGCGTTTTTTGGCCCGCGCCATATTGATCCACCCACTAAATACTGACTAGAGATTTTCTAGCGTTTTGATGCCTTACTGCAGGCTGAACAGGGAAGCACAGAAAAAAGTCAGTCTGCCTTGGGCTCGAACGCCATCGCGGCGCTGTTCATGCAATAGCGGAGACCCGTATCAGTAGGTCCATCGGGAAAAACATGACCAAGATGACCATCGCATGTGGAGCAGCGTATCTCGACCCGGCGCATGCCAAGGCTATTGTCTTCGATCTCTGTGACCGCCTCGGAATCTGCTGGCGCGGAGAAGCTTGGCCAGCCGCAACCGCTGTCGAATTTGCTTTCTGATTCAAATAATTTGCTGCCACAACCGGCACAGAAAAACTCTCCGTCGCGATATTCGGTGTTCAACGCTCCGGTGAAGGGCCTTTCGGTGCCCGCTTCACGCAGCACATGATATTGTTCTGGCGATAGCTGTTGCCGCCATTGTTCGTCGCTCAATATTGTTTTTTCCATATTGGGTAAATGGGCGCTTGATTGCCGACGGTCAAGGGATCTGGCGCAGTTGGCAATCGCGGATATATGTGGTGCTTAATTTGATATTAAGCATGTTCGGGCAAATTGTGCAGCGATGAATATGGTGATGAAATCCTTGCTGATCTGGGTAATAATGGTGGCGTGCTTTGCGGTTCAGCCGGAAGAGTTGCAGGCGCAATGCCGCCTGTGTGCCGCCAGTTCCACATCACATAGTCTCTCCAAAGCGGTTTCCGAAAAGACGGAGATTCCCTTGCAGATTGAAATTACCGCCAATCTCGACTTCTCCCGCATGGCTTTGCTCGGCAATGGCGGCGGCGTGGTCAGTATCGATCCGATGTCCGGCACTAGGCAAATAAGCGGCAGCATCGCCAATCTGGGTGGAATGGCACTGCACGGCGAAGGGCGGCTGACGGGCGAACCGGGCCGGAGCGTGCGCGTCTATCTGCCGGAACGGATCCAGCTGAGCGCACCCAATGGTTCGACGGCAGAGCTGGAACGGTTGGAAACCAATTTACCAGCGCTTGCGCGACTGGATCAATCGGGCCGTCTGACCTTTGCTTTTGGCGGTCAATTGCGTGTGCGGGGAGATGCCAGTGGGCAGTTTCGCGGCAGAATTGCAATCACCGCCGACTATGAGTGAACTTTGGGGCAGGACCCTAACGGCCGCTGGCGGCCTTCCGCGCTATCAGCAATAATTCCTCTTCCAGCAGCACATTGTCTGGCTGACCACTGCTTTTCAGCGCGATCTCCAGCTGCAAAACCCGCTCGATCAGCCGTGCGATACGCGCCGACGGCCATATCCTCAGCTGCCGCTTGAAATGTTTCTGATCTTTGAAAAAGACGCTGGGATGACCGGCAACGGAATCGACATTGCCGCCATTGTCGACCTTGCTGCGGAGTTCGGCCAGCTTTGTAAGATGACGCAACATGATCCGTATCAGACCAATCTCGCTGATCCCCTGCGCGCGCGAAGCTGCTATTTCCTGCGCCAATCGGGCAGCATCGCCGTTGAGCGCGGCGTGAATCAGCAAGCTGATATCCTCTTCGTCATTCTCCGCGCCGAGCAAGAGGAGAATATTGTCTTCTGGTGCCAATGGATTTTCGGGTGTCGCATCCAGAAATAATGCGATTTTCTCGACTTCCATTCGCGCCAGAACCAGATCATTGCTGGTCAGCGCGGCTATTTCCTGCGCCATTTCCCGGCTTAACCGGAGACCTTCGGTCTTTGCCATGGTCTGGATGGCGGCGGCCGCCTGTTCCGGTGAAGTTTCATAGCAGGTGGCGATCAATGCATCCGGCGCGGCTGTTATCGATTTCGCCAATGCGGTCTTGTCGCCCATGCCGGGGGCAATGACGAACACCGGATCGCCCGCGGTATCGCTCGCCAGCAGATTGTCGATTGCTGCAGTCGCCCTGACCGCTTCGCCGCTATTCAACCGCAATACGAGATAGCGTTTGTCGCCGAACAGGGAGGCGGAATTGGCTTCGTCGTTCAGCCGCGCGGCGCTGTCGCTAATATCGGCGATGGTCAGGTCCACTCGCTCTGCGGATTGGACCAGCGGTTTGACCAATTCTTCCACGAGTGCCTGGCAGCGTGTGACATTGGGGCCACATAGAAGGATCAGTCGATATTGATCGGAACCGGCGTGAAAGCGCCTGACAATGTCTTCCGGCTTTGCCTTCATGGCTGCGGCGACGCGTTGGCCTCTTCCCGGGCGAATAGAGAAAGCCGGGTTACGATCTGATTGGCGACACGGGTTGCCAGATTTTCCAGGGCGGTATCCTCCGCGGCGAGAGTTGCATATTCCGAAGACACCACGTCGATACCGGCATCTGAACCTGCTGTAGCATCGAGAACGACGACAGAGTCGGACAGACGGACCAGCTGATAGCGGGCCCGCAGGGTTCTGCGCTCGCGCGTGATCCGGTCATCGCTGCGCACGCCAAATCCGGCAATCTTGTCTTCCAGCGCGACCATCAGGCGATATTTTACCTGCTGTCCTTCAAACGCCTCGAGTTGATCCTTCAGCGCATTGCGCGTCAACCATCCTGCCTTGCCGGCAATCGGTTCAATCTCGACATTGCCGAGTTGCTGAGCGACCACGCCATTGGTGCCACCAGCATAAAGCGGTCGCAAATTGCAGCCGGCCACCATTGCTGACAGTGCCACCACAAGAGTGATCCGGGCAATCATGGTGTTCATATTACGATATTTACCAGTCGGTCGGGCACGACAATCACCTTCTTAATTTCCGCTCCGTCGAGACTACGCTGCACCTTCTCGGACGCCAGAGCAAGGTCTTCGAGCTGCTCTTTGCTGCTGCCCTTGGCAACGGTAATCGTATCACGCAGCTTGCCGCGTACCTGAATCGCTATGGTTACTTCATCATCGACCAGCAGGCTTTCGTCCACCTCCGGCCATGGCGCATTGGCTACCAGATCGCTTTCGCCGAACAGCGCCCAGGCTTCTTCGGCGATATGCGGGACCATCGGAGCGACGATCCGGGCGAGCGACTTGATTGCTGTGGTCCGGTCCGCTGATGGCTGGGATTTCTCGATCAGATTGACCAGTTCGAATATCTTTGCGACCGCTTTGTTGAACGAAAGCGCTTCGACATCGCCGGCAACACCGGCCACGGTCTGGTGGAGTTTGCGACGAAGCGCCTTGTCTTCGCCGGTATCATCATTTTCAGCGACCGTAATGAACAGACGCCACAGCCGCTGCACAAACCGCCAGCTGCCTTCAATACCGGCCTCGGACCAAGGCAGATCGCGTTCCGGCGGACTGTCGGAAAGCATGAAGAAGCGCACCGCATCGGCGCCATATTGTTCGATGATCGGATCGGGGTCGACGACATTTTTTTTCGACTTCGACATTTTCTCGATGCGACCGATATCGACCTTCTCGCCATCATCTAAACGAAAGGCGCCGTCTTGTTTTTTCTCAATTTCATCGGGAGAATAGTAAATTATTTGTGCAATCGGCTGCCCATTATCATCCAGAGCTCCTGCCGTAGAGTAATGTTTACTAGAATAAGTTTCGTGCGTCACCATGCCCTGGGTGAACAGGCTCTCGAACGGCTCGGCAAAGTCCAGCTTGCCGATGCTCGCCAAAGCGCGCGTCCAGAAGCGCGCATAAAGCAGATGCAGAATCGCATGTTCGACGCCGCCGATATATTGCGTCACCGGCAGCCATTGCTTGACCACTTCGGGGTCAAAGGGTCGGTCGTCCGGCTGGCTGGCAAAGCGCAGGAAATACCAGCTGCTGTCGACAAATGTGTCGAGCGTATCGGTCTCGCGCCGCGCCGCTGCGCCGCATTTCGGGCAATCGACATGTTTCCAGGTCGCATGTCGTTCCAGCGGATTGCCCGGCGTTTCAAAGTCGATATCCTCGGGCAGCACGACCGGGAGCTGATCCTTCGGGACCGGCACTGGACCGCAAGCATCGCAATGGATGATCGGAATCGGTGTGCCCCAGTAACGCTGGCGCGAAACGCCCCAGTCGCGCAGCCGCCAGGTGGTCTGCGCCTTGCCCCAGCCTTCGGATTGCGCACGATCGATGATGGTCTGCTGAGCCGCTTCGATGGTCATGCCGTCGAGAAACGCGCTGTTCACGATCTTGCCGGGACCGGTATAGGCCTCGTTTCCGACAAATATAGCGTCGGTGTTGTCTCCATCGGAAACCACGCGCTTGACCGGCAGGTCATATTTGCGAGCAAAGTCGAGATCGCGCTGGTCATGGGCGGGCACGCCAAATACCGCACCCGTGCCATAATCCATCAGCACGAAATTGGCGACATAGACGGGCAATTGCCAATCCGGATCAAGCGGATGGGTGACGGTTAGGCCGGTATCGAAGCCTTTCTTCTCCATCGTTTCCAGTTCAGCAGCGGTTGTTCCGCCCGCTTTGCAATTTTCGGCAAAGGCCGCGAGAGCGCTATTGTTACCCGCCAGTTGCTGGGTCAGCGGATGGTCGGCGGCCAAAGCAATGAAACTCGCTCCGAAAATCGTGTCCGGCCGTGTCGAAAAGACCTCTACCGTCGCAATATCGCCTTGCGCTTCGGCCAAATCGAAATGAAATTGCAGGCCCTGCGACTTGCCAATCCAATTTTCCTGCATCAGCCGCACTTTTTCGGGCCAGCCCTTGAGGTCGCCCAGTCCGGCTAGCAAATCCTCGGCAAAATCGGTAATCTTCAGAAACCACTGGCTGAGCTTGCGCTTTTCAACCTGAGCGCCGGAACGCCAGCCCTTGCCGTCGATCACTTGCTCGTTGGCGAGCACGGTCATGTCGACCGGATCCCAGTTGACCGCGGATTCCTTGCGATAGACCAGACCGCCTTCGAACAGATCGATGAACAGCGCCTGTTCATGGCCATAATAATCCGGATCGCAGGTCGCCAGTTCGCGGCTCCAGTCAAAAGCAAAGCCCAGCGTCTTTAGCTGGCTGCGCATCGATGCGATATTGGCGCGCGTCCATTCGCCGGGATGGACCTTCTTTTCCATCGCTGCATTTTCCGCTGGCATGCCGAAGGCGTCCCAGCCCATCGGGTGGAGCACTTCATAGCCTTGCATCCGCCGGAAACGGGCGAGCACGTCGCCCATCGTATAGTTGCGGACATGGCCCATGTGGATGCGGCCCGATGGATAGGGAAACATCTCGAGCACATAGCTGCGCGGCTTGCTGCTCGCGTCATCCGCCTCGAACACACGCGATTCGGCCCAGCGCGTTTGCCAGCGCTTGTCCGCCGCCAGTGGATTGAATCGCTGATCGGTCATTGCGGCCCCATTATATGGCAGAGAAAATTAGTTGGAGATCGCACCGCGCCGCAAGTCGCGGGCCTTGGTGAGAATGATCTGTTCCAGTTTTTGAGTGGTCGCAGCCTTGACCGGAGCATCCACCCAATTGCCGTTGGTGGCAACCTGGCGCGATGCCGCGACGCGCAAGGCATCGGCGCGCAAATCCTGATCGAGGATCGAGACATTGATCTTCATCCGTTCGCCCGGATTTTGCGGATTCACATACCAGTCAGTCAGGATCACGCCGCCATTGCTGTCGGTCTGGGTCAACGGCATGAAGGACAATGCATCCAGCGAAGCGCGCCACAAATAGCTGTTCACGCCGATGGTCGTGACCTGCGAAGCGGCGATATCGGCTTTTGGCCGTTCTTTGCCACCGCAGGCAGAAAGCAAAGATACTGCCAGCAGGCTGGCGGTTGCAGATCGCAAGAATAGAGATGGTTTGAGGCGGGACATGAAGCGCTCCTGGTTGCATTTTGCGCCGTTACGAAATCTTTTTTGCAGGATTTGTTCCGGACATGAATATATTTCAGCGCTCTCTATAAATGCTTTGCCGCAAGGGGCAAGCACAAGCGCATGAATCGCTCTTGTGCAGGATCGAGTGAACCCCAGTTGAATGGCCGCAAAATCATGTTCGGTTCATCTTGATTACGCTAAGATATCGCAAAATATTCCGGACAAAAGCGTAACCGAACTGCAACAGTAAGGCGCTAGTTTGGGAAAATCGGACAAAAACAACATGTTGACTCGTGCAGATAGGCAGATTTTGTTATATTGAAGGTCATATAAAGGGGAAGCGGCTTCATCATGAAGAAAAAGGTCAGTCATTTCGGTTGGTTAGCGACGGGACTCGCGATCTCCGGTCTTGCCATGACCCCTGCTCTGGCAAAAGTGCTTTCCAGCGATGACGGGATTGTCTCTCTGAAAACATTGGGATCGATCGGTTCCTTTACCGTGGCCGGTGCCGACCCTGATCTCGTCGCAAAGTATAATCTTAATGCCTTGCGCGGAAATGCCAGCTTCAAATTTACACCATCTGGCGGCACGCGGGACGGAGAGCGTTCGGTTACCGTAGTGGTTCGCCAGAAAGCGGACGCCGTTTCCATTCGTGAAAATATTCTCGCTGCCGCACCCGGATCGGGCGTGACAACCGCGGCGAAAATTGCCCCTGTTTCTTATAGCCTCGGCACTGCAAAAGGGCTGAAGAGCTTTGCGATCCCGGTCAAGAAGCTGGGCGGCAATCTGCCAGACCTTTCGGAAATTGGCGGCGAAAGACTGCTGGGCGAGGAAGATTCGGGCAAGAAGAGCCGTTTCAATCCGCACATGTCTATCGATGCTTCTGCACCGATCAACGCGGCACCCCGCGCACTGGATGCGAGCCAGAAAGATTATACGCTTGATGTCGGTGGCAGCTACTCGCTGACCCGCAATCTGGACGTGACCGCTGGTGTCCGCATCAACAATGAGCGTGACCGGATGGCGCCCCTGACGGACAATCGCCAGGACAGCCAGGCGGTCTATGTCGGAACCCAATTCCGCTTCTAAAAATTGCTGTTCAGCTTAAAGCGTCGATCGCGGCCCAGCCGTGGGTCAGGTGATTTTTGCGCGTCCGATAGCGATGCTGGTTCATCCCGCCCAAATATATCACAGCGCCATTGCAAAGAGCCGCCAAGCGCCGAACCTGTAATGGATTAAGTGGCCGCTCGCCGGGATGGGACCGGGTAGCAAAAACCGGTGACAGGAAATAAATATCGGCGCCAACGCGATTGGCTTGCTGGATTTCCCGGGCATCATGAACCGGAGCGCTGTGCAGCAGCCCTCCACTTCCAGGCCGTCGCAACACCCGTCCGTGAACGCCATCGGCTCCCCAAAGCCGCGCCAATGATGGTGATCCGGCCAGAAACAGCATATGCCCGTGCCGTCGGGCAAGCTTCTTGACCCTTTCAAATCGCTCGCGCCGCAAGACCTCCGGCAGATGGTAATGACGAAAAACGATTCCGCTGCCGCTCGGCAGTCGCATGACCGCCCGCTCGAGATCATCATCATTTCGTCGGTCGGTAAACAACCATATCCGGGGGAGATCAGCACGCGCCGATTCAGGCAAAACAGGGCAGGGCTGGTCTCGCAACATAAGCAGGCCTATAGACGCAAGCTTGACGAAAGAATATGATTGAGAGAGATTCACACTTGGCAAATCCACTCCTCGAGGACATTCGCAGCAGAATCGAAAAATCTGCCAGGATCGCGGATCGCAAGCCATCCGATATCACCCTTATCGCGGTGTCAAAAACCCGCAGCAGCGATGAAATCCTGCCCCTTCTAGCGTCTGGACATCGCGTGTTCGGTGAAAACCGGGTGCAGGAAGCGATGGAGAAATGGCCCGCCTTGAAAGCGGAATATCCCGATATCCAACTGCACATGATTGGTCAGTTGCAATCCAACAAGGCCGCGGAAGCTGTCGCCCTGTTCGATTATTTCCATTCGGTTGACCGGCTTTCGTTGATCAAGGCGCTGGCCAAGGAAATGGACCGGCAAGAGCGCCACATACCTTGTTTTGTGCAAGTCAATATCGGCGAAGAATCCCAAAAAGGAGGCTGTGACATCAAGGCTGTTGCAGAGCTACTCGGCCAAGCTCGCACAGCCGGGATACCAGTCGTCGGTCTGATGGCCGTCCCGCCGGACAATGCGAATCCGGTGCCCTATTTTGCCCTGCTTGCCAAACTTGCCCGCGATCAGGGTCTTGATGGACTCAGCATGGGAATGTCGGGAGATTTTGACAAGGCGATCAAGCTTGGCGCTACTCATGTCCGGGTCGGCACCGCCCTGTTCGGGGAGCGGGCGACCCAACCGGGATAATCAGTTCTCGCCGTTCTTTTCACCATTTTTTTCGCTGTCTTTCGCCGCACGGTCGGCTTTGCGTTCTTCCGGCGTGTCGGCTTTGACATAGCTGATGACGACATCACCGTCTTCGATGACCGGGCGAGAATCGGTCGCGAAGAATAACAACCGTCGATCGCGCTTCAAAACAGCCAGCGGTTCCTCGCCTTCTTCCAGATTCTTGCGATAATCTTCGGCAGTGAATTTCTCGGTGATATTGGTTTTGCTGAAACGCCATCCCGCCAGATCTCGATCAAGCAAAGTACCGAAATCCGCGCCGGATTCGAACAATAGCCGGCCATGACCGACCCGGCTTTTGCTCTGACTATCATTGGCGAGGCGACTGATTTGTTCATAACCCATTTCCGGGCCGAGATCGGCAGTGATCAACTGATTCTGACTGTCATTGTCGGTGGCTGCGATGAGATGTTGAAATTCGCCCATGTCTATATTGTCGTCATGGGCCTCTTCGAGCACATCGCCGTGGCGGATCGCTAGACCTTCGCTGTGCGCACGGCGCAAGGCAAATTTGCTATTGTCCGTAACCAGAACATCGATATCGAGAGACTTCAGCATTTTGCCCAGCGCAATTGACCAGCGGTTGGCGCCGGCGATCAAAACGCCTTCGCCTTTCCCTTCCGAAATCCCCAATCGCTCTGCCACCCATGATGCGGAAAAGCCGTGGGCAAAAATCGTTGCGATAACAACGGCGAAGCTGAGCGGAACAAGCGCTTCCGCTCCAGGCAATCCGTAATCAACGAGTCTTATGGCAAACAGGCCGGTGATCGCGACCGCGACAATACCGCGTGGTGCGATCCAGGCGATAAACAATCGCTCGCGCCACGGCACGGAACTGAACAGCAGCGCGACCAGCACCGAAACGGGGCGCACAACGAACAAGAGCAATATCAGGAAAATGATGAATTGCGGCCGGAATTGCTGCACCGTTTCCCAGTCGAGCGTTGCCGAAAGGATGATGAACACACCGGAGATCAGCAGCACTGCCAGATCTTCTTTGAAACGGTAGAGCGCCTGGCTGGAATAGATTTGCCGATTGGCCATGACGATGCCCATCACCGTGACGGTGATCAATCCGGTCTCATGCTTGATCAGGTCGGCGACGACAAAGCCGGCGATAACAGTTACCAGCAGAAACGGAGCCTTCAGATATTCCGGCACCAACCCTCTGGGAAACAGCCAGGTGAGCGCGAAGCCGAGCCCAGCACCGATTAAACCGGCAATGAAGCTTGCGGCAAGAACATCCATGCTGATGACCGCAATATTGGCATCGGCGCCTTCATAGGTGATATAGGCATAGATGCCGACCGCGAGCAGCGCGCCGATCGGATCATTCACAATGCCTTCCCATTTCAAAATGTTGCGAACCCGCGACGGCACGCGCAGCGTGCGCAGCATCGGGCCTACCACGGTAGGACCGGTGACGATCATGATGCCGCCGAGCAGGGCGGATATTTCCCAGGACAGACCAGCACCATAATGCGCCGCTGCCGTACCCAGCCCCCAGGCAATCGGCCCGGCCACAAATACCATCGCCAATACCGCGCCACCTGCTTGTCTCAGTTCGCGAAAGTTCAGGCTGAGTCCGCCTTCAAACAGGATGACGGCCACCGCCAGTTTGATGATCGGTTCCTGCAATGCGCCGAAGTCGCGCTCGGGATCAATGATGCCCAGAACGGGGCCTGCGAGAATGCCGACAATCAGCATCAGGGCAATGGCTGGGCGGCCCGTTCGCCAGGCAATCCATTGCGCGCCGATGCCGAGCAGGCCGATCAGCGCAATCTTGACCATTAGTGAATCTATTATTTCCATGATCTATCCTTGGCGGGTTTTTCGCCCTTATGCAAAAAACTTTCCGGGGCCCGAGGATCAGGCGTTGCCGAAATGGCCGATCGCTTGCTCAATAACGTCATAGATGGAATCCAGTTCCTCGCGACCAATGCAATAAGGAGGCATGATGTAGATCGTATTGCCCAGCGGCCGAAGTAAAATGTTGCGATCTCGGAAAAAGCCGAGGAGTTGCGGGCCGAGACTGGACATATAGTCGCCCGCGCCATCGTTGATTTCAAGGGCCAATATGGTCCCGCACTGGCGCAATCCGCTGACGTTCGATCTCTGATTCAGCCGATCCGAAAAGCCCTGATGCGAGGCAATGATGCCATTGATCCGGTCCTGCACCGGCTCGTCGCGCCAGATCGCGAGATTGGCATTGGCCGCCGCGCAGGCAATCGGATTGGCGGTAAAGCTGCTTGAATGGAAGAACATCTGCGCGCGATCTTCGGAAAAATGCGCCTGATAAATGGCATCGCTGGCAGCGGTCACAGCGAGCGGGATGACGCCGCCGGTCAGTCCTTTGGCCATGCACAATATATCCGGCTCGACGCTTGCCTGTTCGCAAGCAAAGATGGTGCCGGTGCGCCCCCAGCCGGTCATCACTTCGTCAGCGATGAACAGCACATCATGCGCGCGACAGATAGCCGCCATCTGGGCCAAGACTGCGGGACTGTAGATTTTCATCCCCCCCGCCCCGAGAATCAGCGGCTCAACGATCAGCGCTGCTGGCGGATGATCTTTGTCCCGGCAAAAGACTTCCAGCTGATCGAGCGTTTCCTGTTCCGCCCCGGCTTCCGGGAAAACTATCGTCCCAACATCAAACAGCAGCGGCGCATAAGCCTGATTAAACACGCCGCGCGCGCCAACCGACATCGCGCCGATCGTATCGCCATGATAGCTATGCTCCATGACCAGGATCTTCTGGCGCGATTCCCCGCGATTATGCCAATAGCCGAGCGCCATTTTGAGCGCGACCTCAACCGCCGTAGAACCGCTGTCTGAAAAGAAAATATGCTCGAGTGAACGGGGCAAAAAGTCGAAAAGGCCCTCGGCCAGCTCGCGGGCTGGCTCGTGCGTCCATCCGGCAAAGATCATCTGGTCCAGCTGGGCGCTTTGATCCTGAATGGTAGCCACGATTTTCGGATGGCAATGGCCATGCGTCTGCACCCACCAGCTCGATATCGCGTCAATGATCCTGGTGCCGTCGGCCTGATAAAGGCATGCGCCTTCGGCCCGCGCAATTTCCGGGATCGGTTCGCCGAGACCATGTTGCGTGAACGGGTGCCAGATATTGATGCTCATGATCCGAAGTCCGCAATATTGAAATGGGCGTCGAAGGCGTCCCGCAACGACTCTGGCGTGAGATTGTCGACCATCGGCAAACGCCCGAGATGCGGCACGGCACCAATCCGGCAGATGGTCTGTTCGCTGTCGACATTTTCCGCGCCAATGAAGGCGATGCCATGGATCGGCACGCCCCGGCGGCGCAATGCCTCGATGGTCAGCAGACTATGGTTGATTGTTCCGAGACTGGTCGAAGCGACGATGATGACCGGCAGGGCCCAATGGGCAAAGAGGTCGGCGAATAGCAGTTCCGGATTGATTGGAACCAGCGCGCCGCCAGCGCCTTCGATGATCAGCGGACCGTCAATCTGCGGAATACCGAGATCGTCCAGACCAATGGTAATCCCCTCCTGTGCCGCCGAAAAGTGCGGCGAGGCAGGAATCTTAAGCCGGAAGCGCTCGGGTAATATCCGGGCAGGATCGACGCCGCCGATCCGCGCTACCGTCTCGCTGTCGGTTCCCTCTGCCAACCCGGCCTGGACCGGTTTCCAGTAGCTGGCACCCAAGGCCGAAGTCAGCGCCGCTGCAAAGACGGTTTTGCCGATATCGGTATTGGTGCCGGTGATGACAAATTGCCCGCTCATGCCGCTTCCGCCAATGCCAGCGCTGTGTGCAATGCGGTCGCCAGATCCCGAATATCGTCCTGCGTCGCGTTCAGGGTCAGCGAAATGCGCAGGCGCGCGGTTCCTGCTGGGACTGTCGGCGGGCGAATGGCCCGGACGTCAAATCCCTGATCCTGCAGCATGGCTGCTACGCTCACCGCCACCCGGTCCTCGCCGAGGATGATCGGGAAAATCTGGCTATCCTGATGGTCGCCCAGCGACAGGCCGTCAAAGCAGCCCCGGGCAAGGGCCATATGCTCCGCCAGACGGGTCTGTAGCGAAGGATTGTCCGCGACATGGGCGATGGCATGTTGCGCCAGATGTGCGGTCAGCGGACTCGGCGCGGTGGAAAAGATGAAGGGGCGGGCACGGTTGATGAAAAATTCCCGCAGGATATTCGGCATGGTCAGCAGGCCGCCTTCGCCGCCTAGCGCCTTGCCACAGGTCCGCAATATGATGACATTTTCCTGGCTGCCAATAGCGCCGGAAAGACCGATACCACCCTCGCCAAAAACCCCCACAGCATGGGCCTCGTCAATCACCAGCATCGCGTCATGCGCATCGGCGATTTGCGCAAGATCGGCCAGTGGAGCCCGGTCGCCATCCATGCTGTACAGACTCTCCACCGCGATCCACACGGTTCCTGTCCCGCCGGATGTGCGCCAGGCCTGAATTTCTCGCTCGACAGCGTCGCAGTCATTGTGCGGAAAGGGCCGAAACCCGGCACGGCCCAGCTTCATGCCGTCATGTACGCTGGCATGGATGAACTCGTCATAGAGCAGCAGATCACCGGTCTGCGGCAGGGTCGCAAACAGCGCAGTATTGGCAGCAAAGCCGGAGCCGAAGAACAGACTGGCTTCTGCGCCATAATGGGCTGCGGCAAAGGCTTCGAGCGCTTCATGTTCGGGATGGTTGCCACCAAGCAGTCGTGATCCGCCGGATCCGTGGGCAATGCCATTGGCTATCGCGGTCTGAGCAACATCTTTCAGATAAGGGCTGTGGGCGAGTCCAAGATAATCATTGGATGAAAAATCTTTGCCAGCCGGAACCAGAAGCCGCCGCTTGCGCCCTGCCTTGTCAAGCGCATCCAGCTGGTCGCGATAGGGTTTGAATCGATCCATCAAGCGCCGTTAGCAGTCAGCAGCCGGTGGTGGCCAGAGGCAATGCAAGCTAGCCTTCATCGACATTCTCTATCACGGTGTCGTGAAACGGTAGCGGGAAATGAACTGGCTTCTCCTTCAGCCCTATGATCGCTTCTGCCGGTCCGCCGACGCAGGCCTCGATCACTGGATCATGCGCGGCCATACCGCCGGTCAGCGCGCCGAAAGCCGGCATGATCAGGTGATGGCGGCCTTTGACAAAGCAGCGCCGCGAAACATGACGGCCGCGCGCGGCTATGCGGATTTTGGGATGATAATGACCCGATATTTCCGGCAGCAGGCTGCCTGAGGTAGCCTCGTGCCGGAGCGCCAGGCCCTCGCCGGTCCACTCGTCGACCACCGAACCGCCCCATAGTCCGGCGACATCGCGGTCATGATTGCCGGTAATCCAGATCCAGTCGAGAGCGGCGGTCATCGCCGAGAGCTGCCTTGCGGCTTCCGGTTCGAGCCGCGCTTCTCCTCCGTCATCATGATAATTGTCACCCAGACAGAACACCCTTGTCGCGCCGGTCTCGCTCACCAGATTGGCCAGTTCTGCCAATGTTGCCTGACTGTCATAGGGCGGCAGCATCTGCCCCTGCTGCGCAAAGAAACTGGCCTTTTCGAGATGGAGATCCGCCACCAGCAGCGCATTTTTCACCGGCCAGTAGAGCGCGGCCGGAGCCACGATATCAAAGCGATGATGGGCGAACAGAAGGGGAACCATGGAGCCGCTATGCGATGAACATAAGCGCTATGCAAGCCACCGGGTTGGAATTTCTCGCGCAGCCGCCCTATATGCGCTCCCATGACCGAATCTCTATCTCCCGTAAAAGTGGCTGCGCTCTATCATTTTGCCGTAGTTGACGATCCTGCTGCCCTGCGCCTGCAAGTGCTCGCCTTGTGCGAGGAGCATGGCCTCAAGGGCACGATATTGCTAGCCCATGAGGGAATCAACGGCACCATCGCCGGCGCATCGGATGATATTGATGCGGTGATCGACGGACTGCGATTGCTGCCCCGTTTCGCCGATCTCGAGGTCAAATATTCCGAGGCCAGCGCTATGCCCTTCCTGCGGATGAAGGTCCGGCTGAAGAAAGAGATCGTCTCGATGGGCGTCGAGGGTGTCGATGCCGCCACCGAGAAGGGCGCTTATGTCGATCCGGCAGACTGGAACAATCTGATTGCCGATCCGGACACGATCGTTATCGATACGCGCAACGCCTATGAAGTGGCGATCGGCAGCTTTGACGGCGCGATCAACCCCAACACCGAATCCTTCCGCGACTTTCCGGCCTGGTTCGACGAATTTTCCGAGAAGCTGCGGCAGGATTCGGACAAGGCACCGAAGATCGCGATGTTCTGCACCGGCGGTATCCGCTGCGAAAAGGCGACCGCTTATGTCAAGGCGCAGGGCTTTGACGATGTTCAGCATCTCAAGGGCGGCATCTTGAAATATCTCGAACATGTGCCCGCAACGGACAGCCTCTGGCAGGGTGACTGTTTCCTGTTCGATCAAAGAGTCGCCGTCGGCCACGGGCTGGTCGAAGCCGATTATGGCCAATGCTATGCCTGCCGGATGCCGCTGAACGCCGAAGATCGCGCCTCGCCTGACTATATCCCCGGCGAAGCCTGCCCGCATTGTATTGACCAGCGGACCGACGAGCAGCGCGCCCGCTATCGCGAACGCCAGCGCCAGGTCGAGAAAGCCGCAGAAGAGGGCAGGCAGCATCTGGGCTCCGTATGACCGATGTGACTGAAATGCCGGTCCTCTACAGTTTCCGGCGCTGCCCCTATGCGATGCGCGCGCGGATGGCGTTGCTGGTCAGCGACACTCCGGTCCGCCTGCGCGAGGTCGTGCTGCGCGACAAACCGGCAGAGATGATCGCTGCCTCGCCCAAGGCCACGGTCCCGGTGCTGATATTGCCGGACGGACAGGTGATCGATGAAAGCCTGTCGATCATGCACTGGGCCTTGGAACGCAACGACCCGGAGAACTGGCTGCAGGGAAGCGCTGCCGAAACGGAATTGATCGCGGAAGCCGATGGTCCGTTCAAAAACAGTCTCGACCGCTATAAATATCCCAGCCGCTACGAAAATGTCGACGTGCTGGACCATCGCGCCGCTGGACTGGGCTTTCTCGAAAAGCTCGAAGGTTTGCTTCAGGGATCGGGGCAACTCATGGGAGTGAAGCCGACTTTAGCCGATCACGCCATTTTCCCCTTCGTCCGCCAGTTCGCCAATAATGACCGTAGCTGGTTCGACCAATTGCCCCTGCCAGCGCTGCAGAAATGGCTCGGCGATCATCTTGCATCTGCGTTATTCGCCACGACGATGGTAAAATATCTGCAGTGGATGAGTGGAGATGCGGAACCGGTTTTTGCTTTGGAAATGGCGGCGTCGCGCGGCTAAATATATGGTCGGGGAGTGGCGTTAATTCGGGCGAAGCCATCGTGATTTGGGAATAGTTGCACCGGTAAGCGCAATCTGGACTCGCACAAAGCCACGAAGACGCAAAGCGGCACGAAATTGAAGCGGGATTGCGCTGTATCTTATCGCCTTCGTGGCTTTGTGTCTTCGTGCGAGCCTGACCATTGCTGCGTCATGCCGAAAAGCTGACAGCGAAGACCTGGTTTGTTTTCTGTGACCTTTGCCCCGAAGCCGCATATTTCCGGAATTTATAGACCGAAAGCCGGGCGCCGAGTGTGACCTTCCATTTTCCAGCATCTATTCAGATTGTCAAAGAGCCCGTCCCGCGCCTGTCGCGCAAGCGACAATAAGCGATCGGGCCGGATGTAGGAAAGCGCTTTTGCAGCGATCCCTTAAGGGAGAAGGATACGAAATCTTGCCACCGAAGCGCTAGCGCAGGCGGCTAGATGAAGTTGGATGAGGGTGCTCCGCTGGCTGGTTGCTGTGCCACACAGGTCCGGTAAACCCTCACCCAGCTCCGACTAGGCAGCAAGCTGCCAAGTCTGCACAACCCTCTCCCTTGAGGGAGAGGGAGAAAGGAGTGTTCCGGGTGCCGGTTCCACAACTGGTGTACTCTCACAGCAATTCCTTTGGACATTCTATTGAGAGCGAATCCATAATCAAATCCCGACCCGAAGCTTCAGCCCGACCCGCGTGTCCGGCGCGGCATCCGACAGGCCGACAGCGCCATCGACACCGATCCGGACCGAGCGGGTCAGATTGGTGCCAAAGCCCATATTGAAACTCTGGCTGTCGCCGATGCTCGACGATGCGGACTGTTCGTAGGAATAAGAGGCGGTCAGCGCACTGCTCTTGCCAAGCAGGAGATGGCTGCCGGCGGTTCCTGACAGAGTGTTGCGGGTTTCGAAATTATCCGGTTCTCCGATGATCGTATAACCCGCGCCGACGAACGGCACGATCGAGCCCATTTTCCTGGAGAGCTGGCCGTTAACACCATAATCGACCTTGCCGGTTCCGAGGCCCTTCTCCCGCGATGCGGTTGGCAGTTTGACAGAAGCTCCGATGCTGGCGTTCATGCCAGAGACGGGCAGCTGATAGGCAGCGTTGAGCGAAAGGTCTCCGATGCCTTCGCGCTTCACCTGACCCGTCTGCGAACCGCTCGACGCCAGCAACGGCGTGCCGAACAGCCCGCCCTGATTGATGATCACCTCCTGCGG
>TARA_R110000824_G_scaffold104360_13_pt1 | contig 18273 bp, 14 predicted proteins | sample TARA_R110000824 | Tara Oceans TARA_R110000824 (sample SAMEA4397747) | marine metagenome | biome: Polar Biome; feature: [MES] marine water layer (ENVO:01000295) within the mesopelagic zone...; material: water (ENVO:00002006), including particulate matter (ENVO:01000060) such...
CTGCTCGGCGAAGGGCGCGGATTCGAAATCTCGCAGCTTCGCCTGGGTCCAGGGCGCATTCATCACTGCATGCGCTCGATCGGTAAAGCAGAACTGGCGCTGGAACTGATGGTAAAGCGCAGTGCAACGCGTGAAGCATTTGGTAAACAGTTGGTGAAGCTTGGCAAAAACCTTGAGGTGATTTCCCGGGCACGGATTGAAATCAACGCTATGCGGCTTTCCGTCTTGCAGGCTGCAAAAGCCATGGATGTTCTCGGCAACAAGGAAGCGCGCGTGTATGTCAGCGCTGTGAAAGCCATGGTGCCCGAAAAGGTTTGCGAAATTATCGACGCGTCGATCCAGATGCACGGCGCCGCGGGTCTTTCACAATGGACGCCGTTAGCCGATCTCTATGCGGACATGCGCCATCTGCGCTTTGCCGATGGACCAGATGAAGTCCATCACATGGTCGTTGGCCGTGCAGAAGTGCAAAAATACGACCTCTGGTAAGAATTAGTCTGGAGAATGTGGGCGAGCTCAAGGCCAAATCTGGTGATTGATCAACAGGCTTTGAGCCGCCCGACGGCAAGGCTGGCGAACTTCCGGGAGCCTATGTCCGGCTCCGCAATCGAGCATCGGTTGACGAAGAACTCCTTGTGGCGTTTGTCGCCAAAAAAACAAGTGAGCGTGCGGCAATATCGAAAGCAGTCTCAATTCCTATGATATTTGCGGCTCAATCTGCGCCCGGTCATATGGCCTGCGTACCGGCTGGATCGATTGGCTAACAGGCAGTTCAAGGAAAGTCGATTTTCGCCGCTATGGTTCGCTGGATCACAGTGATCACGCACATCGCCGAATAGATCGCTGCTATGACGGCAAAATAATGCGGCAACAGGCACATCAGGACAAAGCTGATGATTGTCTCTGTCCCTTCGGCCAGGCCTGTATTGTAGAAGAAGCTCTTCTTGCCATGCGCGTCGGTTTCGCGGCCCGCCTTGACCGCCATCACCGCGTAAGCGAGAAAGCTGATGCCGGTCAGAGTGAAACTGGCGATCAATATCATAGCGAAGGGTAGATTGGCCGAGGCTGCGAAACCGAAACCGAGCGGGACCGCGACGTAGAAGGCAAAATCGCTGACGATATCGAGATAGCCACCGAAATCGGATTGCTTCGTTGCGCGGGCAACTGCGCCGTCGAGACCGTCGAGCAGCCGGCTCAGCAGCACCAGAGCCAGACCGATCAGATAATAGCGATGGCCGATGGCAACGCCCGCACCGATGCCAATCACTACGCCAGCGATAGTAACCTGATTAGCAGTAATACCGGATCGGGCCAGCGCTTTGCCGATCGCATTGAGCGGCGGATCGATCAGCGGCCTTAGTCGGGAATCAAGCATCTTCGCTCCTCACGCAAATGTAATCAACCCGATCACCGCCCCGGTCATCGCGGTGGCACAATTGCCAGCGATCCAGCTTTTCGTGCCCAGCCCGGCGACTTCGACACGGCGCGATGGTGACAGGGTGCCGATGGTCGATACCAGCAGGCCAACGCTGGCGAGATTGGCGAAGCCGCAGAGCGCGTAAACGACGATCAATTGGCTGCGTGGATCGAAAGTGCCGTCCGGCAGCGCGGAGAGATCGAGATAGGCGACATATTCGTTGAGGATGGTCTTGGTGCCCATCAGCGCACCCGCGGCAGGCGCCTGATCCCACGGCACGCCCAAGGTCCACATCAGCGGTGCGAACAGCCAGCCGAAGGCGCGTCTGATCGTTATCGCCTGACCGTCGATATAAGGCAATATCGTCAACATCTGGTCGACCAGCGCAACCAGCGCGAACACCACCAGGATGATGCCGATTACTGCTAGAAATACCTGTACACCTTCCATCGTTCCACGCACGATGGCGTCGATGCTGCCATCATATTTGAGGCCTGGCTGCTCCTCGTCGCTGGTCTCGGTCTTGCCGTTGCCCGGCACCATCAGGCGGGCCAATAATATCGCGGCCGGCAGCGAGATCAGGGATGCCGAGATCATGTGGCCGACAGCATTGGGGACGGTGGCCGAGAGGGTCGAAGCATAGAGGACCAGGATCGCGCCGGAAATGGTCGACATCGCCAGCACCATCACCATGAACAGTTCAGCTCGGCTCATTTTTTCGAAATAGGCGCGCAATACCAGCGGCGATTCCACCACGCCGAGGAAGATATTCGCGCCGCCGCTGAGGCCAACGACGCCGCTGACACCCATGGTCTTGCGCAGCGCCCAGGACAGGCCGCGGACAATCCACGCGAGCACACCCCAATGCCACAGCAAAGCGGATAGCGCCGAGAAGACGATGACCAGCGGCAGTATCTGAAAAGCGATGATCAGCGGCGGCTGCGCGCCTTCCTTCAATACAAAGGGCAATTCGGCCCCGCCGGCATAGCCGAACATATAGGATGATCCGACCAACGTAGCCTTTTCTATCGCCATCACGCCCTGATTGGCGAGCCCGATAATATCCCAGACAAAGGGCACCCGGACGATCACCAGCGCGATAGCAAATTGCAGCAACAGCGCGCCGCCGATCCATTTCCAGCTTGGCCGGGCCTGCCGGTTTTCGGATAGCAGCCAGACGAACAGGAGGATCAGCGACAGGCCGATCAGACCCTGTCCCTGCTGCAGGATGCCGATCATCCGCGCATCCAGTTGTGATAGCGCTCGACCCAGCGCAGCAGGCCTTCCGGCGCATGGGCGCGTTTCCACTCGCCCGCAGCATATTTGTTCGCTTCTGCCATGGTCGGATAGGTGTGGATCGTCCCCAAAATCTTATTGAGACCAAGTTTGTATTTCATCGCCAGCACATATTCGGCAAGCAGCTCCCCGGCATGGTCGCCGACGATGGTGACGCCCAATATCTTGTCCTTGCCCGGCGGGGTCAATACTTTGACGAATCCCTGAGTGGCGCTGTCGGCGATCGCGCGGTCCAGCTCGTGCATCTGGTAGGTCGTGACCTCATAGGCCACGCCCTGCGCCTTGGCGTCCTGCTCGTTCAGGCCGACCCGGGCAATTTCGGGATCGATGAACGTGGTCCACGGGATCACCCGATAATCGGCCTTGAATTTGCGGAACTGGCCGAACAGGGCGTTGACCGCCGCAAACCAGGCCTGATGCGATGCGACATGGGTGAATTGATAGGGCCCCGCCACATCGCCAGCGGCAAATATATTGGGATAGAGCGTCGCCAGATAGTCATCGGTGACCACCGTTCCGTCGGTTTCGATGCCCAGTTCCTCGAGACCAAATCCGCTCAGCCGGGCGCTGCGACCGACCGCAATCACCAGCGCGTCAAAGGCGATGCTTTTCTCTTCGCCACCTGCCGCGAGGATCAGGCGTTTTTCGCCGTCTACCAGCTCGCAGCAGATCGCATCATGGCCGGTCAAGACTTCAACGCCCGAGCTTTGCTGCGTGCTCAGGGCTAGGTCCGCGACGTCGTCATCTTCCCGCGCCAGCAGTCGATTGGCACGTTCCACCTGGACCACTTCCGCTCCCAGCCGGGCAAAGGCCTGGCTGAGCTCGCAGCCAATCGGGCCGCCGCCGAGTATGATCATCCGTTTGGGGATATCGTCCATCTGCGCGAATTCTTCCCACAGCGTATCGCTGGTGACATAGCCGACGTCGTCGAGACCGGGCAGATCGGGCACAAACGGCCGGCCGCCGGTCGCAATGACGATGGAGCGGGTGGTGAGCCTTTGTGTCTCACCATCCTCGCGCTTGATCTCGACCGTCCACGGATCGACGATCGTGGCATAGCCCTTCACCACATCGACACCGAGATCGGTATAACGTTCGACGCTGTCATGCGGTGCAATGTCCGCGATAATGCCGTGGATGCGCTGCATCACCGCTTTGAAGCTATATTTCGGTTCGACCTTGTTCAGCCCGTAAACATCACCGTTGCGCATCTGCTCGGCAACTTTGGCGCTCTTGATCAGCGCCTTGCTGGGCACACAGCCATAGTTGAGGCAGTCGCCGCCCATTTTCGATGTCTCGACCAGAGTCACCTTGGCCTTCACCGTGGCCGCGATATAGGAGGATACCAGACCGGCCGCACCGGCTCCGATCACCACCATATTGCGGTCATATTTTTTTGGCCTGGTCCAGCGTGCATAGACTTTCCGGCGCTTGATCAGTCCGACGATCCACTTGCCGATCCAGGGCGTTATGCCGAGCGCGGCGAAAGACAATAGCAGGCCCGGCGAGCCGATATCGCTGATCTCGTCGATATTGGCGAGCTGCGTTCCGGCATTCACATAGACCAATGTGCCGAGCAACATGCCGATCTGGCTGACGATATAGAAGGTGCGCGCCTTGATCGCCGTCAGCCCCATCAGCAGGTTGATCAGAAAGAAGGGAAAGACCGGCACCAGACGGAGGGTCAGCAGGTAGAAGGGACCGTCTTTTTCAACCCCTTTGTCGATCGCCTTCAACCGGTCGCCAAAGCGGGATTTTACCGCATCGCGAAACAGGTAGCGGGACGAGAGAAAGGCGATTGTCGCTCCGATGGAGGAAGCGAAGGAAACAATGATCGTGCCCGTTACCACCCCGAACAGCGCGCCGGCTGCCAAGGTGAGGATCAGCGCGCCGGGCAAAGAGGCTGCGGTCGTCACCACATAGACCAGAAAGAATATCGCGATAACCAATAAAGGCGCAGCCTGATATTGTTCGTCAAAAGCGGCTTGCTGTTCCTTCAGATTGGCCAGTGTCAGTTGAGAACCGAGATCAAAATAGAAAAAGCTCACCACGGCAATGGCAAAAAGAACAAGTATCAGTATTTTCTTCATATCAGTCTTTCTGCCCGGCGGGGCTCGGCTGCATTGGCCATCTATTCTCCTATATGGAGCTTCTGTTCGCTTTGAAACCTAACCTGATTAGCGGGTCAGGAAGATTTTCTTGTGTAACCGGCACGCTGTTCAGACCGATAGCGATCATGAAACGGTAGCAGCAAACTCCACCATAATTCGGCCGGATGACCGGATTGATATGCGTCCAAACCAATGACCATATCGTCATGTCCAGCAGCGGGCTGCGCCGTGTAGGTGTGGAATAGCCTGTCCCACAGGGCAATGCTGAAACCATAATTGCTATCGGTTTCTGCCGGCAAGACAGAATGGTGAACCCGGTGCATGTCGGGGGTAACGAGAAGCCAGCGCAGCTTCCGGTCCAGCCAGTCGGGCAGGCGCAAATTGCTATGATTGAACATGGCGCAAAGATTGAGAATCAGAGCGAACACGAATATCGCGAAAATGCTCGGGCCGAGCAGCAGCACCAGAACCGACTTGTACAGCATCGACAGGATGATCTCGACCGGGTGGAAGCGTATGGCGGTGGTCACGTCCAAATCCCGGTCGCTGTGATGCACTTTATGCAGCGCCCACAGTAGAGATATTTTATGACTGGCAACATGCTGTCCGTAAATCGCCAGATCCAATATTATCAGTGCCAGAATGAATTCCAGCCAGGCGGGCCAGTCGATCCAGTTGAACAGGCCGATATGATGTTGCGCCGCATAGCCGGCAGCGGCGATCGCAGCGATCGGACCCATCAAGCGGAGAGCCAAGCTGTCTACTATGATGATCACGATATTGGTACACCAGCGCTTGAAGCGCGGAAACGAACGCTTTCTCCGCGGGAATATGGCTTCGAGCGCCACCAAAAGGACGAATAGAAGCGCCGACAAGGCCATGCCATATTGCGTGAGACTATCGGTCATGACAAATAATTCTTTTCACCGTGGCCGCTTTCTTGTTGCCGAGAGTCTGATTGATCAACCTGTAACAAATAAATCAGCCAAAAATGAACTGAAAAAGGCTTATTGAAGTAACATTCGGCATGTGAATATATAACAGCTAAATGAGGTATTTGTCTCAGGGTTAATGAGTGATCCCAGATTGATTTTGCAATTTAGGCTTTTGCAGCCGAAATGAATATTAGATGAGACCAACGCAACCGACCAATTCTGGGGCACCAGCTGACCGACAGCTTCGAAAGGCTGAATGTTGATCTTGCACTGTGTCAATTTATCGAGATCCAATCGTGCCGTTCGATATAAGATAAACTTATCGAACTTGGGCGAATGTCCGCGACGCGCCAAATTTCCGACATAGCAGCGCGATTTATTAGCCCCGAATAGATGGCGCGCTTCATGGTCATTCCGGCCAGGGAGAACAACAATGGGAATATCAAAATTCGATCCGGCGGCGAAAAACCGGGCAACATGGAACTTTGATGCCAGAGTCGGCCCGAAGAGGCCCTTCACGCGGAAACAAATCTGGGCGATCAGTTTATTTCTCGATCGCGAACAGGGACTGCGAGGCAGGGCGCTGTTCGACGTAACGATCGACAGGTGAGATTCAGTCGGCTGCTATTGGGCCGATGGCTAACTGTCTGCATTTACTGGTGCGACTTGCGACAGCGGGCGTTGTAAAGCACCCAACAATCCATGCCGCCGATATCTCACGTACAGTTGCTCCTGCTGGACTGCTCAGATGTACGCTATGACCGCAGAGACACTAACCGATGCTAGAGGTTTCGAGGAGGAGGCGATAGGACACTGCTGAGGGATGGCCCGTAAAAGTTATGATCGCGCGACGTGAACGGCCTATATGTCATCAGCCGATCGGTATTCTTCCACATCGATCTCTCCGGCCATACGGCCGACGGCAACTGCCACGGTTGCGTCACCTGTAACGTTAGTCATGGTCCTCATCATGTCCAGCAGATGATTAATCCCTGCAACGAAAGCTATTGTTTCTAGCGGCACGCCAATTGACGAGAGCACAAGACTCATCATCACAAGTCCAGATCCTGGTACGCCTGCGGCGCCGATCGCGCCGAGTGTGGATGTGAGAGCGATTATCACATAGGAAATCCAGGTCAGTTCAATACCGTAAGCCTGAGCGCCGAACAGCGCGATTACGCCCAAGTACATGGCGGTGCCATTCATGTTAATGGTGGCCCCTAATGCTACGGTAAAGCTGGCTATCGAGTTGGACACGCCAAGGTTTCGTTCAACGCATCGCAGTGTCACTGGTAACGCAGCATTCGAGGAAGCCGTGGAAAAGGCGATGGCCTGTGCATCAATAATACCGCGATAAAAATCAATCACCGATAGCCGCGCAATGAAACGAATAATTAGCGGATAGACGATCACGAGGATAATACCGCAGCCGACATAATTCAGCATCACTAATTTGCCCAGTGGTAGTAGTGCTTCAAAGCCAAATGTGCCAGCGACCCAAGCGATCAGGGCAAAAACGCCGAAAGGTGTTAGCTCCATCACAATCATCGTCATTTTCTGCATGACTATAGAACCGGCATCCATCGCTCGCGCTAGCGGAGCACTTTCTTTACCTGTCGCAAGGATCGAAATCCCAAACAGCACTGCAAATACAATCACCGGAAGGATGCTGCCCTGCGCCATCGCCATAATCGGATTGTCAGGCACGAGATTAACAATCATATCGATCACCGACTGATCAGGCGGAGCGGGTATTTCGCTTCCCTCGGGCAGGCTAATGATCAGGCCGGCACCAGGTTGGACCAGTTCGGCAAGCGTCATGCCCAGCGAGACAGAGATGGCCGCTGTGCACAAGAACAGTCCGATAGCTCTGCCCCCTACCGAACCCAGTTTTCCAATATCGCCAATGGCGGTGATACCTGAAACAAGAGAGAAAAAAATCAGCGGGACCACAAGCATCTTAATTGAACGTATAAAAAGGTCCCCAATCCATTTAATTGCTTCTGCGTCGTCGCCGAGCAACACCCCTGCCAAAACGCCCAGAAACAGCGCTAAAACAACACGTTTCCAGAGACGAATGGTGAACCAATACTTTATCATACCCAATTTTGGTCTCCGTAAATTTGTTCCAGCCTAGCAGCAGTCAAATCTCAAACCAGAGGCTTTTCCGTGCTTGGCTATAACCAGAAGCTATATTGGGGTGAGCTATTTTAATATTGTCTTGGTTTAGCAGAAAACGAGTCCCAACATAGCAGTGTACACCAACAAGGGCTTCGCCTAGCAATATATCCGTATAACCGATTTATGAGGGTAATTGTGGCCACCGGTCGCTCCCAGTTATTTTCGATGCGCTTTGCGAATTTATTGGCACCAATTTACTGTTGTAGGTAAGAATATGCGTTTACGTCACATTGAGATATTTCACGCCGTTTATCTGCACGGCACCGTCAGCGCAGCAGCGCGAGCCCTCAATATCTCCCAGCCAGCCGTAACAAAGACTTTAAAGCATGCAGAGCAGCTATTGGGCTTTCCTCTCTTTGACAGACGAGGTGGCAGGCTGGTTCCGACCGACGATGCCCATACGCTTTTCATTGAGGTCGCGGATGTCCAACAACGCGTCTCCTCGCTCCGCCAGGTGACCCGCAATCTTCGCAAGGGTAGTGGATCGTTGCGGGTTTCGGTTTTACCTTCGCTGGCACTGGATATTCTTCCACGGGCAGTCAGCCTTTTTTCCCGGAAACATCCTGACGTCTATTTCGACCTTCAAACATTGCATCACGAGGAAATTGCGCGCGCGCTATACGAACGGGAAGCCGACATCGTCATCGCCTACAAAGCGCCACCGGGGTTGCCGGTCATTTCCAGCTGGCTCGGCGAGGGTGAACTGGGGCTGCTGTATCGACGGGAAGACCTGCCCAATATACCGGAAAGAGTTTCCTTGAAGGAAGTCTGTGATGAAAGGTTCATAAGCCTCGCAGAAAGTGGCCCGATCGGCGATTTGCTTCGCCGCGAATTGGGTAGAAGCGGTGTCGAATTGAACGAAGTTCTGTCGGCACGAACATTTTATATAGGCTCCGCTCTCGTTCGAAAAGGAATTGGTATGGCGGTCCTGGACAATTTTACTGCACAAGCGACAGTGGACGACACCCTAGCATTTAGCCCGCTGCAACCGGCGCTGGCTTTCGACGTGTTTGCGATAAGCTTGGAGAGCAGACCCTTTTCCCATGTCGCGCAAGAGTTTCTCAATATATTCCGCACCTGTATTGACGAAGCATAAATTGGCAGGGACGGTCAATGCCGCCCCTGCAATTAAAGACATCAATCTAGAGGCTAGAAATTGATCTTTGCGCCAATCCGGAACGACCGTCCGAGTAGGTCATAAAGTGACTGGTTGGTTGCTGGCGTTGCATAGGCGCTTCCCGCAGGCCCCGAAGCTACTACCGGAGGGTCCTTGTCTAGAAGGTTCGACACAGAAACGAACAAAGTGAGATCAGATGATCCTAAATTGAAATCGTGATAAGCCGAGGCATCAAGATAGAACGCACCATCGATATGGTTGTTGTTTATGGTACGTGCAGTTGAAGTCGATTCCGGACAGTCATTGGCGCACTCAACAAAACTGTTGTCATACGTACCAGAGCTGATTCCACGTCCAATCAGGTTCAGGCGCAGAGGTCCGTTCGCATAAGATGCAGTTAGCCTGTACAGAAATTCTGGATTGCCACCACTGCTGTTTTCTCCAACGATATCAATTGCTGGGTCCAACCCATTGTCGATGGTGTTTTCAAGATAGAGCGTCGCGATTCCACGCAAGGTTAATGAACCTGAGCCAATAGTGGTGCGATAGGACGTCTCAAAATCAAGCCCGCGCGCGCGTTGCGACGCAAAGTTGAAGGGACTTTCAAAAATCTGCAGGTTGGTACCGAAATCATTCGGTCCACGCACAATAGCACTGCAGTATTGGGTAATACCTTCGAAGCACCGGTCAATGATGGTTTGAGCGTCAAGTGAGTCGATAGCATCCTTGATTTTGATGTCGTAATAATCGACAGAGGCAGAAAAGCCCGGCAAGAAATCTGGCTGGAAAATTACGCCCACGCCCCATTGATCTGCCTTTTCAGGATCCAGATTGGGATTGCCAGTGGAAGTTCCGGCAAACGGCGTCGACTGGTTATTGTTGAACGGATCCAAGACCGTATTTGATCGAGTGGAGCCTGCAGTGAACAGTTCTGCCAAATTAGGTGCACGGATATCTCGCGACCGGGTAGCGCGGAACCGCAGTCCATCAAACGGTTCGAAACTCGCACCTACTTTCCAAGTGGTAACAAATCCCGACGTAGAATAATCAGTCGCGCGAACGGTACCATTCAGGTCCAAGCTCTCAAGAACCGGGACCAGCAGTTCCAGATATCCTTCAGTTACCGAATAGTCGCCAAAGCTTGGCAGGTAGTTACCAGTAAACCAACCGGACTGATACTGTTCTTCGACATACCCGGAGACCTTTTCGGTGCGGTGTTCACCGCCGATTGCCACCGCTACTACACCAGCCGGCAATTGCACAGTATCGAAGGACAAATTGGCCGCGTAGACGTTTTGCTCGAACCGCTGCAGACGATAGAGATCACCCAAAATCCAATCGACCGCATCAGGGTCAGCCACGTTTGTTCCGAAACGATTGAGGGGGATACAGCCATTGTCAGGGGATGTTAATGACGAACGACAAACGATCGTGCCTGCGGCTACACCCAGACTGTTACCAGCCGGAGCGAACACAGCGTCAGTTGCTTGCGTTAGTCGCGTGTTATTTGCGATACCGAGCGCTGATTCCCGTGTTTTGGCAATTCCTTTCTGGATATATGCGTCCCAGCGAGCAACATTCCCAAACAGATTAAACTCACCATCTGCACCTACGACATATCTTTGTACTCCGCGCTTTGTCTCGTTGGTGCGAATGCCAAGATCGGCGTTTGTCGTACCAAATTTAAACGAGGTTTCATTCGCGGCAAGGAGCTGGGTCTGGATGCTATCTGGCAGGAATGCATTATCGGCCTGGATCGTGACATTGCCTTGATTCCGGTGGATGCCCAACTGCCCGCTATTGACTGATCGAGAATAACTCGCTTGCGCAAACACGTTCAGCCAAGGTGCGACCTCATAGCTAATCCGCCCAAAGATGTTTTTGCGGTTTTCTTCCGGATCTAATGACTGGGTGTTGTTGACCTGAGTAAGTTGCCAATCCCCGCCGACAAACCACGGGTCGCTAACTGTACCGTAATCTAGCTGCCCGATCGTACCACCATTTCCAAAATAAGTGCCGCGCAAAGACCCTCCGGTAATAAGACCGCCGGGTGTCGCAAGGCTAAGACCAGCCTTATCGGCAATTAGTCGCTCCGACTGGCCGTTTCCTGGTGCATATGCAGGGTTAGTTATCTGATACCAGCCCTCATTATTCCAGTCTCTCGGTACGCTATTCAGACCATCGCGAACCGCTATTTCACCATTCAGAAGAATATGCCCCCGTCCATCGGCAAATGGCGTTCCAAAGGTGGCGTCAAATTTGCGATTTGCGGCATCGCCATATGTCGAAATGCCTGTCTCCACGCTGGCCTTCAAGCCTGTGTATTTTTCATCAAGAATGAAGTTTACCACGCCGGTGACGGCGTCCGAACCATAAGCGGCAGATGCGCCACCAGTCACAACCTCCACTCCCGAAATTAGACCTTGCGGAAACGTATTAACGTCGACCTGTCCACCAAGCGCCGATCCGACCGACCGCTGCCCATTGAGCAGAACAAGTGTTCGGCTGGAACCCAGCCCGCGAAGATTGATGGTATTGAGGCCGGAAGTACCCGAACTCATGTTGAGATTAGAGTTAGCGGGAGTGGCGCTGCCAACCACTGAAGGAATCTCATTTACGAAGTCCGCCACATTTGCTGGCGCGCTTGCATCGATATCTTCCATACTCAACGCGGTCAGCGGCGTGGGCGCGCTATAACCATCTCTTTGGATGCGCGTTCCCGTCACAACTATCGGGGCAACACCCTTTTCTTGTGCTTCCTGCAAATCATCCTGCTGAACCTGCGACATGGCATTCGGCGCAAATAGTAGACCTGCTGCCAGCGCTATGTATGAAGTGATTATTTTTCCCGCCATTATAAAAGCTCCCTTTTTGTTATTTGGATGTCATAAGCACCTCCCCAAGTTATTTGGGTTAAGCGCTTCTATTAAAATATGAATTATTATCGATCTATCGGCCGTTTCGAGAGATAATTAGCAGCCGTCGCTGTTTGATTTTCGCGGCAATGGCCGACCGGCAGCCTTGCCGGTAGGCACGCCTTTGTCGATTGCCAGAACCCCATTCACCAGCACCGTCTGCACGCCCGTCGAGAAAAGCGTCGGCTCAATGAATGTTGCTTGCGGTGCATAATTTTCCGGATCAAATACAACTACGTCCGCGAATGCGCCTTTTGACAGCGTTCCTCGGCCTTCCAGTGAGAATAATTTTGCAGGCACCGAACTACTCTGGTCGATAAACTGCCTGAGATTAATTACATTCCGATCCTTCACATACGTGTCGTACTTTCGTGCATAGCTGGCGTAGTACCGCGGGTGCCCCAACGACGCATCCGAACTGGTCACAACCCAAGGCTGATCCATGAAAGCAGCAATGTCTGCTTCATCCTGATTGAACGAGGCGACCCTAACATCAAACCGGAGCAGCACATCAATCGCCGCCTGAACAGGGTCAACTCCCGTTTCTGCAGCGAGCTCCGCCAGGGTTTTGCCCTTAACGTCGTCTGGGCCGCTGGTAATCAGCAACGAATCCGGTCCACCACGACGCCGCAGGTTATCAGCCATCTCTGTTCTGATTTTTGCCATCTGCGGAGGGTCGTCAAATCGCTCCAGAGTTGATTTACGCCCCCCATCTTGGGCCCATCGGGGCAGGAGCGCTGCATCAAGCCCTGTGCCGGAAGCTGACCAAGGATATTGATCGGCATGAACGATCTGCCCTGCCGACCGAGCTTTCTCGATCTCTGCAATTATAGCGGATGCCTTACCATGCACATCGACACCCAAAGCCTTGATATGCGCAATATGTACCGGAATTCCGGCCTCTTTTCCGATATCGAGCGCCTCGGATACCGCGCCTTCGAGTCCAATCGTGTAACTGGATTCATCCCTGATATGACTGTCATATATTCCGCCGTGCCTAGCCGCGACCTTTGCCAAGGCGACCACTTCACCCTCCTTGGCGTAACTCTGGGGCGCGTAGAACAGGCCTGTCGACAGTCCGAGGGCACCCTGACACATGGCCTCGTCGACCAACGTCACCATATCGTTCAGCTCTGCTTTCGTCGGGACACGATCTTCGCTCCCGATAACTTTAACGCGTAACGCCCCCAGGCCGACATAGCTCGCGAAATTGATCCCGTAGTCACGACCGGCACCCTCAGCGAAAACCGCTGATATGTCGGTGGCGCCTCCTCCGTCGACGCCAATAAATGCGGTGGTGACGCCTTGGGTTAAGAAGGGCATTACCAATCTCGCAGCAGGAAGATCGGACATTAATGCATCACCGACATGTGTATGAGTGTCTATGAAGCCTGGCGACACAATCATGCCCTTGGCTTCGATCGTTCGCGAAGCTATCCCGGAATATTGCGGTCCGATAAAGACAATCCGGTCTCCCGAAATGGCGATATCACCGACATATGGAGCCGCTCCACCAGGATAGATTGTTCCGCCTGTTATAAGAAAGTCAACCGACGAGTCAGCATCAGCCGCTTGTGCCACCGCTGGAATGTTGAAAAGCAAACCAATCGCCAACGAGCTTGCCACGACACGTGCGGTTTCTGAAATCTTATTCTTCATAATGGCCCCGATTGATTATTATATTATGGACAGTGTGAACATTAGCGATGTTTAAGCCAATGATTTTTGTGCAGTGCAGTATAACCACTGTATATACCTACCCCCAAAAGCCCGGCTCTGGAGGAGCCATAGTCCCGCGACTTTCAGTCACGCCGTCGTTGAGGTCCTCCATCAGCCACGTCGGACCATCGAGATCGACAAAGGCGCAACGCTGCGCGATTATCAGGGCGGGAGCGATGGAAAGCGAGCTGGAAACCATACAGCCGACCATCAGGCCAAGCCCCTCGCGTTCAGCCGCCTCCAGCATCGCAAGTGCAGTAGTAAGGCCACCTGTCTTGTCGAGTTTAATGTTCACATAGTCATAGCGGCGGGCCAACTGCGCAAGATCATCGGCTACATGGCCGGACTCGTCAGCTGCGAGCGGAATAAGCGCCTCGAAACCTTCCAGTTCCGCGTCATTCTCGGCGGGCAAAGGTTGCTCGAGCAGATCAACCCGAAGGTCTACAAGCTGTTGCTGCCACAATGCGAGCTGTTCGATGGACCAGCTTTCGTTAGGATCGACTATTATTCGAGGATTGGGCGCGACTTCACGGACCGCGCGCACCGCGTCTATAGGATCGGAAGCATCGACCTTTATTTTCAGCAGCGGCACATCTTTCAACTGCCGCGCTGCCGCTGCCATGTTCCCGGGAGTATCCAGGCTCACCGTAATGGCCGTAGAAACGGGTTTTAGCTTTTCCCAGCCGATCCGTTCAACAACAGATACGCCTGTCTGTTTCGCTTCCAAATCCCAAAGCGCGCAGTCAATGGCGTTGCGGGCAGCGCCCGGCGGCATGATCTCCAACAGCCGTTCACGATCAGCGCCCGCCTCAATTTCTCTGCGAGCGGATTCGATCTGGGCAAGCACTCCATCAATCGTTTCATTATAGCGGGCGTAAGGCACGCTTTCCCCGCGCCCTATATTCTTGTCCTCGCGAATTTCCACGAAGATTGTGTCGGATACCGACTTGATCCCCCTGGAAATACGGAAAGGCCGCTTCAGGCGGAAAGAGACGTGGATGGCCGAGAGATGGCGAAGCATTTTTCAATCCTGTCAATTATGGGATCAGCGCCTTGTGCGTATGGATCAACGCAAGGCAAACCAGTCGTTTCCGTAATTCTGTCACACAGAATATGAGCTTCCTTTTCAGCTAGCATGGAGGTGTTAACCGCAACCCCCGCGGCCACCACGTCCGGGCTCGTAAGCCGCGCCTGTTCGAGGTTCGCGGCGATTGTGCGTTCAAGGGAAGGCATCGGATAGTGCGGAAGCCCGCGCATATGTGTCCGCATCGGTTCATGGCAGATAACAATCGCGCTGGGTTGGGCGCCATGGAGAAGCCCGGTTGATACGCCAGCGAAAGACGGATGAAAAAGCGAACCCTGCCCTTCGATTAGATCCCATCCCCCATCATTTCTCTCTGGTGCAAGCTGTTCGATCGCACCGGAAATAAAATCGGCGATAACCGCATCAACCGGCACGCCGGACCCGGCTATCATTATGCCTGTCTGGCCAGTGGCGCGGAAGTCCGCAAGGTAGCCGCGAGCCCGCATCGACTTTTCAATGCAAAGTGTTGCAACCATTTTTCCAACCGAACAATCGGTGCCGACGGTAAGAAGACGTAGCCCTTCGCGGCGCACCCCGGTTCCAACCTTCAAATCCGTGGTGGGATCGCGCACATCAATCAACCTGCGCCCATTGCGGGCGGCTATTTCCGCAAGCTTGGGAATGTCCCGCAAACGGCTGTGCAATCCTGATGCAATGTCCAGCCCTGCGTTCAGAGCGGCTTCCGCATCTGATATAAGTTCTTCGGTAAGCGCTCCGCCTGCACTCGCAACCCCGAGGACCAGTGTCTTGGCTCCCGCTTCCACTGCTTGCGAGAAGGCCATTTGAGGTAAGCCGAGAGTCAGAGGACTGCCTTCATGCACGAATTCGCCTACGCAATCGTCTGGACGAAACATCGCAATCCCACGGGAGGTTTTGATCGATAATGGATCCGATGTGGATCCGAGATAAAGTAAATATGGAGATTGTATCATAGCGCCGACCGTTGTTAGAGTTCGAGCCTTATTAGGATATTGGGCTCCAGCGGTAATATCATATGCCGAACCAAGGGTATAACCCTACCTTATAGGTAGAACGAGGGCGGAAGCAGCCATTGCCTCACCTAAATGTACAATGGCCGCACTCGGGCCAAGCCTCCTCGAAACCGGACAGTCCGTAGTCGGCCCTTTTCCAAACGCTTTGTGTTTTGCCGACAAGGTTGATAATTAATCAGTATGTTAAGTATCTCAAATATCCGGCAACCTCAATTAGCGGTCGCAGGATAGCTTCGCATTGAACTGGCCACTCGCAGCGAGCCATCTGCAGCCAAGCGCGGTGATAGCTTCTACCGGCTCCGAGCGCTCTGACCGCACCGACATGACGACTACCTCCGCCGTTGGCAGCCTGACTTCACTGGTTACCATAGCCGAAAGGATGTACTCGGTCTTTTCGGATGGCCTACGCCGCAAATTAGCTAGAGAGATAGAAAGGCCGATCCGATCACTTCACCACGGTTCCTTCACGGTCCCGGACATTGAAAAAACGCGGCAATTTACTGAGGACTGGGCGTCCTAACGGCGGAGAAGAACGACGATCATTTTGTCATGCAAACCGGCATTTTGTCATGCAAACCGCTGGCGGCGATGCATGGTGCTACAAGGCCGAACGTGGTGACCACGGATTTAGCGCTCTGGGATTTTCGGTCGACAGTGAAAGTGATCTGGAAGATGCAGTCAAGCATCATGGCGCGCGAAAATTGCGTCACTCACACATATGAAAAGCCAATGCACAGCATCAAGGTTACCACCGCTATCCAACCGCGGTAGAGCCATTTCCAATGACTTTCGGCGAGCGGTGCTTCCATGAAATGATCAAGCACAAGCGACGCCTTGAACGCAGCAATGATGAACATGCCGACGACGGCGGCTTGTGTCAGCCCGCGCTCTTCGCTGATGGCAGCCGACGCCAGGGTCAAGCCAACCAATATCACGCCAACGAGCCATGGCTTGCGAGTTAAAATACCGGTCATTGAACACCCGTTAGATAAAGCATCGGAAAGATAAACAACCAGAGCAGATCAACAAAATGCCAAAATAGGCCTGTGTTTTCGATCTTCTTGCGATATGCGAATTCGCTTCCTTCCACCGCAATCCGCATCCGGCAATGGCCAAGAAAGCACAGGCCGCCGATGACGTGCAGGAAATGCAGGCCGGTGATCAGGAAATATGTCGTTGCAGTGACTTAAGGAACGAAGATAAAAGCAAAATACTCGAAAGCCGCTGCGTAAGCGATGGCCAACAACATCCGCAGAGCAACGCACAAACAGTATAGCGCGTAAGAAAGGATACGGATCGTGCTGGAATGTCAGAATCCCGTTTTGGAATTCCGGGGCATGACGGGGACTTGCTTCAGCCAGTCAATCACCGCTTTGATCCGCCCGACACTGCGCAGGTCACGATGCACAACAATCCAGAAGCTGCGCCTTATTGCGATTTCCTCCGGCAGAATGTGCATGATGGAAGGATCATTTCGAGCCATGAAATAGGGAAGAATCGCAAGCCCCAATCCTTCGGCACACATGGAGCGCTGCATATTGATACTGGTGCTGCAGGTCTGCGGTACCAAAGCGGGATCGATTTCCGAAAGATAGCGCAGTTCATCGGCGTAAATGAAATCGGGAATATATCCGATGAGAGGAAATTTGTGGAGATCCTCCGGTTTTTCCGGCTTGCCCATTCCACTGACAAAGCTTTTGGCAGCGTAAAGGCCAAGACCATAGTCACTCAGCTTTTGGGCAATCAGCGGACCCCGGCTTGGCCTGGCCAGCATGATCGCGATATCGGCTTCCCGCTTTGACGGACTCAAAAAGCCGTTGGTCGTCACGATTTCCAGCGAAATTTCCGGATGCAGTTCTGAAAATTCCCTGAGTTTCGGGCTCAACACCCAGCTGGCAAATCCTTCCGACAGGCTCAATCTGACCGTGCCTGAAAAGCGGCTTTGCTCGCCGGTCAGAATGTCATTGGCATTGATTATCGCGCGTTCGGCATCCTCGGCATGGCGCATCAATTCCTCGCCCCGGGAAGTTAAAAGATGACCATTGGCTGCAATCTCGAAAAGGCTGGAGCCCAGACTCTCTTCCAGACGTATGATCCGCCGACCGACGGTCGTACCGTCCACGCCCAGTTTTTTCCCGGCCGCGCTCAGGGTCTTTTGGCGAGCGACAGCCAGAAAATAGCGGAGATCATCCCAGTTCATATTCGATCCTGCATAAATGCATGTTGATAGTGCGAGTCTGCCCATTTCCCTGCAAAATAATATCTGCCAAGAGAGAGGTATAAAAGCAAGAGAGGATCACAATATGCGCCATATACAGCATGTAATCGTTGGCAAGGCAGGCCCGGCAACTCGCCAGAGCGAAATTTTCGACCCCAATAATGGCGGTATCCAGGGCAAAGTCGATCTTGGCGATGCAGCGGTGCTCGACAAGGCGGTTGATGCGGCGCTCGCAGCGCAGCCGGCCTGGGCAGCAACCAACCCTCAGCGGCGCGCGCGGGTGATGTT
>TARA_R110000824_G_scaffold107299_3_pt1 | contig 18263 bp, 29 predicted proteins | sample TARA_R110000824 | Tara Oceans TARA_R110000824 (sample SAMEA4397747) | marine metagenome | biome: Polar Biome; feature: [MES] marine water layer (ENVO:01000295) within the mesopelagic zone...; material: water (ENVO:00002006), including particulate matter (ENVO:01000060) such...
CGGATCATTGTTCACGAAGTAGACATTACCATTTAAGGTAATGGTGTCGCGCTTCGCAAGTTCTTGTGTCTCGATGGCTTCGTTTTGCCATTCATCACACATTTCGTTTAACTCAAACACTTCTTCGCAACTTAGTTCATCAAATGTATTATTCATAACTCCACTTATTAAATCATAGTTCGTATCGACAGTCAAGCTTTATTCGCCATGTGCTCAGCCCATTCTTTTTCTCGTCTTTTACGATCTTCCATTGCAGCGATTGGGAAATCTCGATCTCTTGGCGTTTGTGGCAAAACGAATTGACCACGCTTAAAGTTTTCCCATGTAGGGCGATCAATTGGGTGAATGTTTTCCCATGCTCGTTTTAGTTCTTTGCGTCTCGCAATCTCTCTCAGTTGTTTTATTTCTTTTTGCATTTCTATAATTAGTTGGCAGTCATCATTGCTGCGGCCTCTGTGATCTACGTTCATTGTATTTGTCTCACTCACTTGGGTTAGTATATCAGGTTTTTTGGTAAAGTCAACTTATTTGTTTATTCTGTCAGCACAGCGATCAAAGCTAGCCTCGAGTCTTTCACCCAAGGCAACCAAGCTATTCTCGATCCATTCACCCAAGGCGATTAGGCGATTGATTGTATTTTCGATTCCGTTATTCAGTTTGTCTATCACGTTCAACATGAATATATTAAACCATAGATCAGCCCGAAAGTCAAGAGTTAATTTCACTTTTTTTTCTGTTAATGAGACTCATTCTCAAAGCGCGGGGGCCCCCGCCAAACTGGCGGTGTGTCAAGTCATTCAGCTTATTTTTTGCCGAAGCAAGCAGGGCATGACTCAAAAAACTTGCACCAGCAAACCTCCTCCTGATCTTGGCTGATCATGGCTTCTTTTTCCCATTCATCGCACACACCCTCGAACTCTGCCCGTGCATCTGCGTCCGCCTCAAAAACCTCTTCACATGTGATATTATCTCTCATAACAAAAACAGTATATAACAATTAAATGTAAAAGTCAAACAAATTTAAAATTGTCTTTGACCACATCATCTGACGCTGCCCAAATGACCTCGTCATCCAAGGTAACCGAAGTACCTTCTGAGAAGGCCAAGGTGATAGCCTTTTCCAGACCATCGTGAGAACGTGGGAAACCAGCAGCATCACCAGAGTTGGCGATCTGAACCTTGTACATATTATCAAACATATCTTTCATAACGTGCATATAGAATAGCAGAACCACAGAAAATTACAAGCTTTATTTTCATTTATTTTACATGATAATGAGACGCAGTCTCAATCGCGCGGGGCCCCGCCCGAAGGCGGGTGTGTCAACTACTTTTTATAGTTTATAAAAAGCGTGCTGACCAATCACCTTGACGGGCTTCTGTCCCTTTGCCCAGTATGGTTTCTTCTTCATCCATGTGGCGTGGTAGTGGTTAGCATATCCAATGAAGTTGCGTGATAATGTTTTAACATTCTTTGCAACAGTGATTGCATACTGACCTTGTGGTGTCTTGAGTAGATGCTCAAGATCTTTAACACTCTTACCATTCCAACAACTGAACTGCCATTTCTTTAAACAAACTTCTGTTGGTGTTTGTTTACGTTCGAATGCTCGCTGTGCTATGCAAGCACCCACCGCATACATACCAGCCTCACCCTCACCTCTAGCTTCTGCTAGTATGGTGATAGCTACCACCTTAACTTCTTTAGTTAACTGATAGCTTTTATGTGTGTGATTAGCTTCGACGCTAGTCCACCATAACAAGCAACTGCTTACAGTCAACACCGTGAGACAAGTGCGTGGCATCTTGTAACCTACTTTGATTAGCTTCAACAAAACCTTGGGAAACATAGTAATTCTTTTTTTTAAGTTTATGATTTTTTTTATTTATTAAAGCGAAGGCAGGAATGTCTCCACTTACCATTGTTAACAACCAACCAAGATCAGAGGATATAGTCATCCTCCTCTTCCTCTTCTTCGTTGGCGTACTCGTCGTACAATTCGCGGAAGGCGGGAGACAATGCATTCATGTCACTTGTTTCTTCGTCGCGTTCGTCGAACCATCCATCTTCTGGTGTAGTTCCCATAAGTTCGCGTTCGCAATCCATTTCGTCTTGTGAAGCATATGTCACAGCGAAATCCTCTGTTGGTTCTATGTTATAATCTTGCATAACTCCGTTTAATGTATCAGAAAAATTGTTCATTGTCAACTCTTAAAGTACTCTCTCGTGCATATGTTCGTTGATTGCTTCGCGCCATGCGTCGCAAGCTGCGTCCACGTCCAACTTATTAACAAAGGCCCAGCGAACTACTTCGTATTCCATTTCAGCATCGACATCGCCAAAACCTATTTCCCAGTAATTGCAGCACTCTGCAACTTCGTTGAAGTACTCTTTCCAATTGTTTGTCAGAATGTCTGATTCGTATTTCATCTCTTTCATATTTCTCTCACTCACTGGATATATTAAACCATACTTTCACCAAAAAGTCAAGGCTTAATCGCATCTTTTTTTCAATTAATTTACCTACCCAGCTGGCAAGTGTCGTGCCAAGTACCCCCGTTTTTTCAAAAAAATTAGTGTGTCGATAGTGTGCGCGCGGGGGGTGGGCCCATTTTTCAATATCGAAAACAGTTTCTACCAATTCAAATAAAGCTAAACAAAAAAAATAAAAGCAAGCCCTATCTTAAGAAACAAAACATAAATAAATAATTAAAAATAAATAGCCGCGAATACTCTGGAATATTTTATTAATAAAAATATTATTTTATATGTCAGATAAATGCTTTGAATGTAACGCTCCTGCAGAATGCAATCATCATGTTGTGCCGAGAAGCCTCGGAGGAACTCAAACAATACCATTATGTTTAATTTGTCACGGAAAAATACATGAACGAGATTTCGTTAAAGCGAAACGACTACAAAAACAAGGATTTGCCAAGGCAAAAGCAGCAGGTAAACATATCGGCAGATTTCCGTCTACCACGCAATGTCAAGATAGCGAAATAATTGAAGAATATCAAAAAGGTAACAAAAGCTATGCAGAAATTGGAAAAAAATTCAATATTAGTCGTACGAGCGTTTATCGCAGATTGAAAGAAGCAAATATAATAAAAGATCCCAGTCTGTCTAAAAAACAACACTAACAACAAAATTAATTCATACATTACATGAAAAATAATAATGGCATGAATATTGCTAGTATGTTTTATGTATGATCGAGCTCAAGTTCATAGTAGATAATCTTTGGATATTAATATCAGCATTATTAGTGTTTATAATGCATTTAGGATTCTCTGCATTAGAAGTAGGACTAACAAGACAAAAAAACACAGTAAATGTTTTGTTTAAGAATATGTTTATTATAAGTATTGGATTAATTAGTTATGCTCTTATAGGGTTTAATACTATGTATCCTGGTGAATTTAATAATATATTAAGCATTGGAGGGCCAATTGGCTTTGTTGATGCGACAAAAAATCTCACACATGCATATGGTGACTATACATATTATAGTGATTTTCTGTTTCAAGCAATGTTTGCAGCCACAGGAGCAACAATTGTCTCTGGTGCAGTAGCTGAACGAGTAAGATTAAGTAGTTTTTTGATTTTTGCTACTTTGTTAGTCGGATTAGCATATCCAATCGCAGGAGCATGGAAATGGGGAGGTGGTTTTTTGGATGATATGGGGTTTTATGATTTTGCTGGTAGCTCTGTAGTGCATGCATTTGGAGGATTCGCAGCTTTAGCGTGTGCGTGGTTATTAGGTCCGCGGGCAGATAAGTATAAAAATGGTAAAATAAACGCTCTGAACGGCCATTCTATGCCATTAGTGGCTATCGGAGTGTTTTTACTGTGGTTCGGATGGTACGGATTTAACGGTGGCAGTGTTTTAAGTGCTGATCCTGCAGCTGTATCACTTGTTTTTGTTACAACTTCATTGTCTGCAGCATGTGGAGTACTGTCATCTATGTTTATTTCATGGTTTATAAATAAAAAACCAGATTATACTATTACTGCGAATGGTGCATTAGCTGGTTTAGTAGGTATCACAGCAGGCGCAGATGTTGTTTCTATATGGAGCGCATGTATTATTGGGCTAATCTCAGGAACTTTATTAGTTTTTGGCAGCAGCTTAATAGAAAAAGTCATAAAAATCGATGATCCAGTTGGAGCAATCACTGTTCATGGTATTTGCGGTATATGGGGAACTATTGCTGTTGGTATTTTCAGCGCACAACACAGTATTTTAACTCAAACTATCGGCACATTAACAATTAGTGCGTTTGCATTTGTTTTTTCTTTGACTGTTTTTGGTATTTTAAAGAAAACTTTGGGTATTAGAATCAATGGAGAGCTTGAACAACAAGGATTAGACTTGTTAGAACATGGTCATCCAGCTTATCCAGACTTTCAAACAAACTTATGATCTTGAGGGGGCGCTTTGCGCCCTCTTTTTTCTTTGTTTTTCTTTTTTTTCATTTACCAGTATGGTACTTGCGCATGCAAACCATCCAACAAAACAAAAAATTAATATTTTAGCTAAAATTTCCATTATATAATTTCTCCTACTTCAATTATTCCATATTGTTTAAGATTTATTTTTTTCTTTTCTTCTTTATCTACTACTAAACACATACCTATACCGTTATTAAAAACGCTTTTCATTTCTTCGTCTTCTATTTCTCCTGATTTTTGAATAATATCAAATATACCAGGACGCGGAATATCGCCCCATTTAACATTCAAGCCTTTGGGTAAAATTCTGTTAAGATTACTCAAACCACCTCCTGTGATATGAGCTATGCCTTTTATGTTGATATTCGCATTTAATAAGCTCATAACTTTATTGACATAAATTTCAGTAGGTTTCAATGCCTGTTCAATATAATCTTTGTAAATATTATCATCTATATTATATTGTCTCATAATGCGAAAAACTTTTCTTATCAAAGAATATCCATTGCTATGAAAGCCATTACTTGGAAATGCTAATACAACATCATTCTTATTTATTTTGCTGCCATCGATTAAATTTTCTTTTTTAACAATACCAACACAAAAGCCAGCAACATCAAATTGCTTTTCTGCCATTAAAGAAGGAAGTTCTGCGGTTTCTCCACCAATCAAAGGAATATTTGATTGTTCACAGCCTTTTTTAATTGAATTTAAAACTGTTAAATATTGTTTTTCATCTATATTAGCTGACGCGAAATAATCTAAGAAAAATAATGGCTTTGCTCCTGTACAAATAATATCGTTTACGCACATTGCAACACAATCAATGCCTATTCCTTCTAATTTATCATATTGTTGGGCTAAAAGTATTTTTGTTCCAACGCCATCTGTTGCGCCAACTAAATAATCATCGCCCAAATCAAACAAACCACCAAAACCTCCAATATTGTCTACAAGACTAGAAATTTCTTTTACAAGACCGTCTGTTTTTGCTACGTCTACTCCAGATTTTTTATATTGATTCATTTTATGTTAACACTTGTATTTCTTTATCCCACGCAGTCATAGTGAATGTCACTCTTGGATCATTTTCTGTTCCAGATTCTATATCAAGCACACAATGTGCAGCTTGCGAATCGAAAACTATCAATCGATTGTACTTGTAAGGTATAGTTATCCAATTTTTTGTGTCTTTTTTTATTTTTTCAGGTTGCTGTTGTATATCAGGATTTTTATTATCTGTAAAATAAGTTATACCGTTTAAGTTGATAGCCAACTCTCCTCCAACAATTGAATTTTTAGGTCCAGCATAAAAAACTGACGTATACTTTGGCGGAACAATTTCTGAATAATCGTGATAATGCTTTTCGTCACAATCTACATGCAAATGTAATCCGCCTTTTCGCATCGAGTTAAACCAACATTCAAAACCACAAATAGTATTGTCGTTTAAAAAAGACAATTTGTCAAACCAAATATTGCTTATCACCTCATGAGCAATATTAGTATTGGAATTTAGTTTGTCTTTTTTGACAAAATGTAAAGGATTAGGAAGTTTTTGATTTATAATTTCTTTATTTAAAGACTCAACAAGATTTTCTTCAAGAACGTCGTCAAAAATAAATAAAAAATTATTTTTAAACATATTTATTTTTTTTGAAACTCTTGTATTTTGCTAAGGTCAATTGGCTCACGTATTTTAATAATAGTGCAACCAGTAAAGTTAATCAGTATAATTGCTGCGAACAATATAATGATAGCCATCTCTAGTTTATCGTATTCTTGTTTCATTTTGTTAACCAACTGCTACTTTGTATTTTTTCTCCCAAGCCATAAACAGGTTTTATGCCTAGTTGTTCGCATCTTATATGTTCAGGAGTATCCTGTTTGTTTGTACGGTCTCCTCCGTTGCAAAACATCATGTGTTTATATTTATTTTTATAAAGTGCTCTAATCCATTCTAGAGTATTACAAACTGTATCATCTTCATCTGAAGACTCTACAACCATAGTCACAGGTTTCAAAGACTCTATAATTTTTAGTCTTTCATTTAAAGGCATAAAAGGTTTGCCTTTTTTGCGTTCAAGAAAAGCGTCGTCATTAACAATTACAAATAAATCGTCAGCAATTGTTTTAGCTCTTTCAAAAAGTTCTAAGTGACCAACGTGAACAGGATCAAAGCCTCCACTAACTATTGCTAACTTCTTTTCTTGCATCTTTTTTATCTTTACAAAAATTAGAAATTATTCCACAAATTAATGCTAATGGTGCTGCGATTAATATATAAAGCGGATGAGGAGGTTTATCATTCATTTTCGAGTTTTTTGACATATTTGTTTAATTCACAGACTTCCACTAAAAGAGTTTTGTATAAATTTTTCCAATAATGATATCCTTCTCTTATTCTTTCGTTTTGTTCACGGAGAATTTCCATTTGTCTTTGAGCTTCGTCTATGTGAGGACAAGTGGCTTTGGGAAAAACAGGACCTTCCCTTTTAAGCCTGTTGTACTCTTTCATTTTTTTTTAAAGTCGTAGATTTCATTAAAGCAATCATAACATAACTGCCCACATCCCTCAATATAAAAATACCTCACATCGATATGATCGAACTCATCGTATTGAGTTTTCACTCCGCACGATACACATTTATCTTTTTTACATTCTTTATCCATATAAAAAAAACCCCGCCCCCGTGGAGGCGAGGTGTTAATTAATAATTAATCGTCTTTAGTCTTTTGACCTTCTCCTGTAGAAGCATCATCACCTGAACTTAACTGCCAGTTGTCTTGCGGACTAAACTTCTTAAGCCAAGCTTTAGCAATCATTGGCTTATCAATCTGACGAACGAAGAAGTTGATTGGAACTCCACTTTCACCAGCTTCTGCTTTTTGTACATAATCGTCAAAAGCAGTCATAAGAGAATTAACGTCAATCATTTTATTGTCTTTATCTTGAGCTTCTTTAACAGAAGAAACAACATTCTTGATATATTCGTTATTTAGTTCGATAAACTGTTTACCAGTTTTAGCTTTGCCATTTTCCGAAGAAACACTATTAACATCTGTGTCAGTTGCTTGTTGAATTGCAGACAATTGACCCATAACTTCTTTAGCGTCTGGTTTTAAAGTGCTAATAGAAGTTGTAACAAGATTACTTTTTAGAGTAGGTATAATGCCCATTGTAACCAATGAACAATGTGATGTAACTTCACTAGTACTAATCAAATTTTTAACGTTGTTGCTGAAATCTTTATCAACACCAAAAGATCCACTTCCACTAGCAAAGAATCCGCCCCATTCCATTTTACTTGCTAACTTAGCAGCAGCAGAGTTTGATTTTTGAGTGCTATCAGATGACTCGCTTTGTAGAACGTGAATCATGCCAACAAAAGAACTACCAATGGTCTGACCTGATAATAAACTTAAAAATTTATCTTTGTCTGTCTTGCCTTTACCGTCAGCATTTTTAATTGCAGCTACTAATGTCTTTGGGTCAGTAGTTTGAATTTGATCATCTGGGAATGTAGCATTCCAAGCGTAAACCGCTTTTTCTGGGTCCATTAAGAATGGAGCAAAAAGATCTGTGTTTTTGTGAGTACATGTAGCAGTGATAACAAGCGTACCAGCAATTTTATGTTTTGACGTTTGCTTTAAAACGGCTTGTTTAATAGAGGCAGAAGCTTTAGAAGAATACTTGGGCCCCCAAATACTTGAAAAAGTAGCACTTGCAGATGCTGCGACAGAGTTTGCATGAGCTTGACTACCATCGTCTTCTTCTTCATTTCTTAAATACTGAGCATCAGTAATCATCGTGTCAGAACTTAATGGCATTTTCTTTAATCCACTCTTATTCCAGTCAATTGGACTTTCTGGCATTTCTGTAATATCAATGTTGCCCGCAAAACCTTTTCCGCTTTTTTGAAGTGCGACTACTGCGTCTCCGTATTCAGTCGCGTCGTCAGCAATTTGCTCTTCGACTTCTATAATTTGTTTTTTAAACTGAGAAAGGCTGTCGACTGGAACGCTCATTTCTACCATTTCTTGCAAAGTCATATCTAACTTGCGTTTAGTGGAAATAGATTGATTTAGCTTGTTTTGAGCTACGTCAACTGGCTTCTTTGCTGTTGCGATTTCTTCTAGTTGTTTAATATCTTCTGGATGAATAAGGTTACCCAGAACCAATGCGGGATCAAATGGAATTGATGTTGCCATAATAATATAAATAGTTAATGGTTAATACTATAAGTTACACGTTTTTTTTAAATGAATATATAACAATTTGGTTAAATCATATGTAATTTTTGTTTTGCATGATTGATCATCCACCTATCCTTTTTGTCAAGGTGTGTTTTTAAGTGATTGTCAATTTGCTTGAGCATCTCTGGTTTTTCACCCATGTGTTCATCTCTAACTTTTTGTATGCCTTGTACAACTTTCAATAAAGTAGAGCTAGCTCCTCTAGCTGGTAAAGCGAACGGAGCAACCACAGTAACTATCTTGAGAGCGATCCCAAGAACAAACAAGAAAATAATTACTCCAATTATCCAATAGACTTTGCTCATCAAGCTTGCGTATTTAGTAGCTTGCAGAGCATTTTGTTGATTGACTTGGTCTAGCTTTTGTTGAGCGTCTCCAAGCTGGCCTCTTAGAATTCTATTTTGATTTTGAAGAGCTACTAAGTTTTTATCCATCGTAGCTAAAATTGCTTGTCCGTTTTTTACTTCTTCTGGATCAGTAGAAAGAAGTCCACTGACCATTTGATCAGACTTCATAGCATTTTCCATTTGAGGAGGTCCTAATGCAGTTACTCCTCGAGTAGTCATTTGCTTTGCTACTTGAGATTGAGGTGATGGAGCTGGATCTTTTTGAAGCGCTTGGTCTGCAGCGTATACAAATGTGCGACCACTTTCTAATTGCTTTTCTTTGTTTACGTCTTCTTTTCTTTGGATGTTATCAACAACTCCTTTTTGTTTATTAAATTTTCCAAGCGGAGTTTGGCACCCCGCAACAATAATAAGAATAAGTGCTGTTAAATAAAATATATCTCTCGAATGTTTCATTGTGCGTATTCTCTTGGAACCCATTTGCCAAAGTCAAACCATTCCTTTGCAGGCTCTAGTCCACCTATGACTGTGTAAACTGCAATTCCTGGCTTATTAGAGGTGTAGATTCCGCGATGCACAGTGTTATCTTTTGTTAGTAATCGGTTTAACTGTTCAAAGCCATGCTCCAAAGCTTCTTGTGGAACTTCGTCCATAAGACCATTGTTAACAACCATTACGCAGGCTGCTACATTGCCTGTAGAAATATCAGCGCCAGCCAATATATTTTTTTTGAGATTATTGCGAATTGCTTTACTTATATCTGTATCGTTCGCCTGTTCTGTTTTAATCGGCGTGGCGCCAAAAGTTATAATTCCAGAATTCAATACTGTGTCAAGGTCTGCCTTGTCAAATGTTGTATATGAACTGTCTTGTGCTGAAATCTTATTAAATAAATGAAATAATGAACACACACTGCTATTGGCAGTTGTCCAAAATTTATTGACAGATAATCCTGGATAAAGTTGTTTAATTTTTTCATTGTTCAAAACAATAAGCGGAGACAAAACTCCATCTTTTGTATATTCTACAACTTTTTGCATTGTCCTCTTAGTGTTTTTTGCTACTTGGTTTCCTTCTGCTTTTGTTGGTAGAGCAGAAACAAATCCAACAGTGGCACTGGTGTTATCTTTTATAATTTTAAAAGCTGCTGGACCTCCGCCTGCACCCGTGCCGCCCCCTGCGCCTGCGCAGACTAAAACTCGATCATAAGAAGTGCCAAGCTTTTCATGAAAAAAGTCCCAAATCTCTTCGGCATTTTCTTCAAATATTTTTTCTGCAGTTTCAGGATCTTTGCCAGCTCCCCCATGGTCGAGTAGTAATTTTCTGTCTTCTGGGATGTTGATGTATTTTAAATCCTGCTTTGCGGTGTTGATCACACAAACTCTCCTGTATCCAAGATTCCAAAATGTTTCTGCGATTCTTGATCCACCTTGACCAACTCCTACAATTGCAAATTTATAAGCTCCCTCAAACTCGTCTTCGATTTCTTGAAGCTGGGGATGATCGTCTGGCATTGGGATGTCTGGTAGATCTATGCCAATATCATCAATGTTTGAAACATCTTCATTAATGTTATTATTTTCCTCTTCCATGATATATATTATTACACTTAGAGGGCTTTTTTTCAAAAAATAAAAAAGTATGTGTATATTATTTTAAGGGGACAAACAGCTAATTAACATGACTAAAGAACCAAAGACAAAAATAACTTTCGCAGATTTAGATGGATTTTTAAAAATAGCTCCAATTATTGGACTTGCTGTATTAGCGTATCTACAAACTCTTTTTCCTAGTAAAGTCGAATTCGATAAGCTTGAGCAGCATTTAATCCAAATGGATAAAAAAATTACAGAAATGACTGTTTTACAAAAAGCCATCACAAGCAATACTTCAGATCTTAAACAAATAGATACTAGAATGCGTTTTTTAGAGCTTGAAGTTGCAAGGCATAATGCGCAAACAGATAAGAAAACTGGAGGGGGCAGATGATTTCCGTTTTATTGAGCTATATAATAGGTTTATTTATAGGAATGTTAGTGATGAGCATGTTATCAACAAGCAGATTATTCTACCATATAAATGTATTTGACCCAAATAAAGTAGTTAATCGCAAAAAACAACAAAAATTAAGTTGGATGTTGTAGACTTTCTGTGTAATTCCTTGACTTGCCTGTTTCGTACGGGCTTGTCAAATATATTATGAAAAAACTCACTATTAATAAGATAGGTGTAATGTCTCTCGCGAACTTTCTAGGATTGATGGGGGTCGTTACAGGTGCAATTAAGGCTATTATTCTACCTGTTCTCGCTCTAATCGGATCAGGCGGACTTGCTGACGTTGATGCCGCAGTGAAAAGTGTAAGTACTGCAGTTTCCGCAGATATCGCAAGTGTTGCCGCTTTCGGCATCGCTGGATGGATAGCTGGCTGGGCATACGCTTGGATAGCTAACTGGGCACTTAAGGCGACTAAGGGCATCGTTATCGAAGTTAAAGAAACTAAGTAAACCATTAACCCAAAAAAACTTAAACCCTCCACAATAACGTGGGGGGTTTTTTGTTACAAAATTGTGACTTGATGTTTGTTTGTGAAAATTGTATATATTATATATGACACTAGAATTTATTTATGTCACAGTTGGTTTTTTATTAGCGTCGTATTCTGTTATAGCAAACGACTCAGTCCAAACACTTGGAACGTGGATAGCTTCAAATTCAAAAAAATTTAAATGGCAGTATCTTTGGGCTGCTGCTAGCTCAGTTTTATTATTTACTATTTGGTATGGATGGACTGTAAATAATGGAGATATATCATATGGAAGACTAGAAAAAATACCTTATCAAACTGTTCAATGGTATCATGCTCTAGCTCCTTTGATATTAGTGGTATTAACTAGATTTGGGATTCCAGTGAGTACTACTTTTTTGGTTTTATCTGCTTTCGCGAGCACAATGGTTTTAGAAAAAGTTTTAATTAAATCAGCAATGGGTTACGCAGTTGCAGCTGCTGCAGCATATGCAATATGGCTAGCTGTATCTAAGTTTTGGGAAACAAATAAGGACGTACCAGTCAATCAAGAAAAATGGTGGAGATATGCTCAATGGGTGACGACAGGTTGGCTATGGTTTACTTGGCTATCTCATGACATGGCAAACATAGCGGTTTTTTTGCCTAGATCAATACCTGTAGAGGTCATGGTTGCAATTAGTATTGTTTTCGTAAGCGGATTGGGATATATGTTTTTTGAGAAAGGTGGCAAGATTCAAAAAATTGTTTTGTCTAAAGCTAACGTTAATTATGTTCGATCTGCTACTATCGTAGACTTAGTTTACAGTTTAATACTGTGGTATTTTAAAGGATATAACAGCATCCCTATGAGTACTACTTGGGTATTTGTTGGTCTATTAGCAGGAAGAGAATTAGCATTCTTAACAACAAACTCTTTAGGAGATAAACATAATATGAAAGTTGTATTTCCTATGTTAATTAAAGATTTTCTTAAAATGATGGTTGGTCTTGCAATATCTGTTGCAATTGTATTAATGATTCACTACTTATAAAAGTGTAAACATAAAACATGAAGCGAGTGATTTTTTGCGAGGGGATAGTAGAGCCACCAACAGAGACATTAGCGATAAGAGGGCTGTGCTTATACTTAAATGTTTTTGGGAGAAAGTCAGAAATACTTCTTGAAACTCAAAAACAAAACAGAGATCTATATTTCAAGTGGAGTAAACAAACAGGACTTTGGGACTTTATAGAAGAAATTGTTTATCCTGAATATGATATAAAAGGATTGAGAATATCTTGTGAAAAAACTCGATCTCCTTATATCAAAATCGACAGAATAACTTTTAATAACTTGAATGATATTTTAGACAGACTAAAAAGTGTATAATTTAATAGTATGAAAGCAAACAGAAGAAAATTTGTTGGCTCTTTAGGTTTATCATTAGCTTTGCCAAATCTTGAATGTTTTGCAGACTTTCAGGAAAATATTAAAAGGTTTGCTGCGGTCTATGTTCCAAATGGTATAAACATGAATCATTGGACGCCAAATAATTACGGTGATTTAATTGATCTTCCAAACATTTTATCTCCAATGCAAGAGTATATCGATCATATACAAATCATTTCTGGACTAACTCATGATAAAGCTAGACCAAACGGCGATGGTGCAGGAGATCATGCAAGAGCTTGCTCTACATTTCTTACTGGCACACAAGCTCATAAACACGAATCTAAGATTAGGTCTGGAAAATCCGTAGATCAGTACCTTGCAGAAAAATACAATGGAATCACAAGATTTGATAGTTTACAGTTTAGCGGCTCCAAGACCAGAGTAATTGGTAAATGTGATTCTGGCTATAGTTGTGCGTATCAATATAATTTATCTTGGAAATCCGCTTCTCAACCTATGGCGTCTATGCATGATCCAAAAGATATTTTCAATAGATTGTTTAATGTTAAAAAAATAGAGCAGAAAAAGAAATTGTATAAAAAGTCTATTCTTGACTTTGTTTTAGAAGAGGGTCGTCAACTATCTAATAATATCCCAGCAAGTGACAAGGCTAAATTAGACGAGTACATGTATTCTGTTAGGGAAGTAGAATTAGAGTTAGAAAGAAGAGACCAATTCAATTTATCCAATAATTTTGAATTTAACTTTGACATAGAAAAAAAGGCAGACAAGTTTAGATTAATTTATAATTTAATGCATTTGGCTTTTTTGACTGATACTACTAGAGTCATAACTTTTTTAACTGCTCATGATGGTTACAATGGAGCATATAAGGACATAGGAGTTAATGAGGGTCATCACAGCCTATCTCATCACCAAAAAGACCCTCACAAGCTTGCTGCGCTTGCTAAAATCGATTTATTTAACGTTAGGCTATTCTCTGAATTTGTAAATAAGATGAAAAATGATAATTTGCTAGATAATACAAATATTATATATGGCGCGGGAATATCAGATGGCAATAGGCACAATCATGATGAACTTCCTTGTATGTTGGTAGGCGGAAATAACAAAGGCAAGCATTTTAGAGTAGAAAAAGAGAAACCAATGAGCGACTTATTTGTTAGTCTACTACATAAGCATAATATAAATTCCTTGCACTTCGGAGACTCTGAGGGTGAGCTAAATGTAGTTTAATACTTGCCCAATGTATTTTATTAGTTTTTCCGCTTTACTTTTTTAAATAGCCATCTAACCCCTGCGACAAAAAGATCGCGTAAAATAAAAGGGGCCATTATAATCCATGCTATGACTAGTAATATTTTTTCTCCACAATTATTCACATTATTTTTTTCTTCACCTTTTATGGATTCATTTATTACGCGTAAAGTTTCTTCATCAGCGCTCCATCTTTCATCGTTCCAGGACATGTAATATATTTTTATATATTAGTGACAGCCGCAAGAAGAACCACAGCATACTCCAATAGCGTCTACGGGACAACCTTGCATAGCCTCTTCACACGCTTGCTCTTCTTCTTCATTTTCTGGTTGTTTATAGACGTAAGAGTATCCTTCTTCTTGTTGCCTCATAAAATTTTGAGGAGCAGTTTCGCGACACGCGTCACAGTCTATACATTCAGAATCTACAAAATACCTACCCTCTACATTCTCTGGAAGCTTATCTTCTATATTTGCCATATCGTTACCTTAGTCCTCCCGCTTCTTTACGATTTAATGGTGATTGCGGCATGAAAGGATGAGGTGGATTATGAAGTTCTTCTTGTTGAACTGATCTTATCCTTAAAGTGTCTACATGAGCCTCTATCATTTGCATGTCCTTTTCTATAAATCTCAATCTCATATTTTGTTCCGCATCATCTGGCAAAGCTCCTAGTTGACCGAGTGGCCATTTTACACGAAATTCTGAGTTCATTTCGACTGCATCTTTCATTCTCATAACATCTATTTGAAGTTGAGAAATTTTAGATGTAAGCCCAAAATAAGCCCATACCGCCAAAGCGGCCACTATTATAATTTGTACTAACCATTTTAAATTAATACCTAGGCTAGTTTCGTCATTTACTTTTGGATCCATAATGTTTTAAATTACACCATTTTCGTTTTTTTGCTTTAACATAAGTATATATACACTTTCTGGTCAAAATAAGTGTAATGAAAATAGGAAAGACAATCAGTTATGGCCAGGAATAGAGTAATATACGCAAATGAAATTTTAATGGTGAGTCCATACGCGACAGGATCACAATTTTTAAATCAAGACTCTAGTGATGCTGGCGGAGGAAATGCTGGAGAAAGCCTTTTAAGACAATTAAAACGTATACAAAGCATTAATTATTCTTGGAATGTCGGAAGGTCAGACATTAATCAGTTTGGTCAATTAGCTCGTATTGACTCTGTGGTTTTAAGCGCTCCCACTGTAAACTTAGATTTTAGCTATTTATTGACAGATGGTAAAAATGAGCAACTGTTAGGTTTGAACACAGAAGAAAATTTAAACCTTTTATCTGAAGATTTAATGTCTGACCAAGATGGCAGAAACTTTTTCGTGCTAACTTCTCCAGTTGGTACAGATGCAGCTCCAAACACAATAGCTAAAATAGAAGGACAAACGGATGCGGATAAAAGCGTTATAGGTCTTGGAAACTGTTATATTACAAACTACTCTGTTAGCGCAGCTGTGGGATCAGTTGCCTCTGTAAGTGTATCCGCTGAAGCATTTAATTGTCAAGTATCGCCAGGTACTAGTGGTACAACTCCAGGAATATCAGTTGAAGAAGGAAAACAACTAGATCATTTTACTTATAAAGTTCCAAGTGACTATATTGCTAGTGGTGATGGCGTGGCGGCTTTAAGACCTGGAGATATTGACATAAGCGTTGGTGGTTCAGGACTTTTGCATGTTATAACTGATGCTCATGGCAAAACAGCATCACACATTCAAAGTGTTTCAATTGAAGTCCCAATGAGTAGAACAACTTTACAAAGAGTCGGAAATCAATTTGGTTACTCAAAAACATTAAACACGCCGATAGCCGCTAGCATTTCATTTTCTGCGATAGTAGCAGACCAAGTTGGAAGAGAGTCGACTGATAGCGCTCCACTTAAATCTTTATTCCAAGAGTTGTATGCGAATAATAAAAACGATATAAAGGTCACATTCAAAAAAACAAGTTCAGCTGGAGCTAAATTAGGCGACAATGCAGCAGTGTTTACAATTAGCAACGCACAACTCGAATCAGAAAGCTATGGTATGTCAATAGGAGATAATCGAACTGTTGATTATACTTTTAGCGCAACAATAGGTGACCCAACGGCACGAATTACCAATGCTGGGGACTATAGCGTGGTTCAGTTAAATGCATCTGGTGTTTACGAACAATCACAAGTTTTTATAACTGGTAAAAGTACAGACGATCCGTGCGATTTTATTGGCGCAAATTCTGAAGATATGTTTGGCAATGTAGTTGCAGCAAACGATAACTATCTAATAATCGGCGCTAGTGGATTTTTACCTTTAGGCACTTCTGCAAAAGAAGTTGGAGCTGCGTACATTTATAGACAAGAGAAAGGTTTTTATACTCAAATTTTACAAACTTCTGGAGGAAAAGGAGGCGGACATGGAGATAAGTTTCAATTGTCTGGTGTTGGCGGTGTAGATATAACAGACTTAGCATCTGATTCATTAATACCCAGTATTGCTAAAGATTTTAATTTTGGCTGCTCAGCTTCAGTTGCACAAAACGATTTAATGGCCATAGGATGCTCTAACGTTACAGAAAATGGTTTTGTTGAAATTTTAGAGCCACATCCATTCGATAAAAAACAATTACGCGTAAACTCAATAGTTAGTGGAGCAGGCCCAGCGGGAGGCGATCTAAATGGTGATTCAGTGTGTTTTGACAAAAAAGGCGCAAGCGGAGATATACAATTTATAGCAATAGGATCAAAACGCACAACCATAGCAAGTTCAGGGAACATTGGTCAAATATTTGTTGCCTCAGGCAAAAAAGGAGAAATAAATTCCTTTAGAAGTCCAGTAGCGCTAATTGGAGCTGGTAATTCGTCAGATAAAGCTAATGTAAACGTAATTGGCGCAAATGCAGCAGCAAATGGATCAGTACCTTATACTGTGGACCAAGAGCTTGGTGACTGTATAGCTATGCATGACAGAGTTATTGTAGCTGGAGCTCCAAGAAGCAGTGGGCATGGTTTAAGTTATGAAGTTCAATCTGGTGCAGCTTTTGTTTTTCACAAGACTTCATACGGATCTCAAGGTGGAGGTGGATCAAATACTGACTGGAGTTTAACAAATGTTTTAACAGGTCAAGAATTTGGTTCAACGTCAGATGCTGCACAAAACGCTGCGTTTGGTTCAGACGTTGACATCTTTGAAAATACTATTGTCGTCGGGGCACCAAGTGGAAAATACAATGGTTCTGCTGCTGCAGGCGCGGTTTTTGTGTTTACTGGCGCTAATGGTGATGAAGTTGACAACGGTGGACATTATGGTTTTAATTATGTCGCAACATTAACACCTCATAATGCAGCTGCTAGCAAGCACTTTGGATCGACAGTATCAATGCCAAATGCACACACAATTGTCGTGGGGGCCGCGGGACTTGGTTCTGCTGGTCAAGACGGAAGCGCTTATGTATTTACTGGTTATGATGGCAGTTGGACACAAATTCAAGAAATAGCATTCACTGGCTCTGCGGAAGGCGATTCTTTTGGTCATCCTGAAACAGCTCTGGCAGCTAATAAAAAAGATATTTTTCTCGGAGGCCTTGAAGCTAGCAAAGTTATTCGTTACAGAATTTAATGTATTTTTAGTGTAATATATATTGATGGAGATTATACCATCAAAAATAATACTTACATTTAAAACATGGCCAGAAAAAGTTCTTCAAGGGCGGTGTCTAATGCTGATGTTAGTTGCGAAATTGACGAAAAAGTAATTTTGGATTGCATGAGTTCATTAAACAAAAAAAAGATTAAAACTAATCCAGTAAAATTTACAGAAAAACAAAAACAATTCCTCAAGCTTTCGATAGCTAAAGATACAAAAGCTATGTTTGTGAGAGGTCCAGCGGGAACAAGTAAAACTTATCTCGCAGTATATAGCGCGCTCCAACTATTCAATATAAATAATGATTATGATATTATTTATATTCGTACGATAGCCGAAAGTGGAGAAAAAGGGCTTGGAGCACTACCAGGAGA
>TARA_R110000824_G_scaffold72909_3_pt1 | contig 18259 bp, 15 predicted proteins | sample TARA_R110000824 | Tara Oceans TARA_R110000824 (sample SAMEA4397747) | marine metagenome | biome: Polar Biome; feature: [MES] marine water layer (ENVO:01000295) within the mesopelagic zone...; material: water (ENVO:00002006), including particulate matter (ENVO:01000060) such as......
CCCACCAACACCTGCATTTTTCACACCTCGTTTTGGTTCATATTGGAATCTACCAATTTTCCTTATTCCAAATGCTATATCAAAATCTGCTTCTAAATCTCTTTCTTGTTTTACTACACTAACTTTACCATTAGTCCAATCTGGTTGACCAGTTTCAGGGTCTATCATTCTTAAAGAATATCTATCATCTTCCCATTTTGGTGAAGTTAGATTGAATCCGGCATAGACCGTGGAATACTTAAAAAAGTTAGAAAAGACTCCTTCTAAGCCTTGTCCAAATAATGAAGTAGATAAAAGTATTCCAATTATTAATTTTCTCATTTTTTTCTCCTGCAGCAGTATTCTACTACTATAAATATCAAAGTTACTTATTTTTCATATTTAGATAGATCAAGATTTGCTAAAGGTTTTTCGATTTTTAGGTCTTTTAATTTAGAATTTGCTACGACCAATTTAGAACCACCTACTACTTTACCACCAACGATGTGATAGATAAAGAATACGGTTTTCCACATACTCACTCTTACTATTCTTCCAGGTTCCCCATCAACTTCGACAACATCATCTTCGTTGTAGTCGTTTCCTAAAAAGATCATAAAACCATCAACTGCTTCTCTTATGGTATTTTGAAAAATGAGTGTTACCACTCCTACTAAAAATAACCAACCATATTGTCCTATCAATCCCTCGACAAGACCCTGTGTTTGGCTGTCCACGATTGTTCTCCTATTTATTCTATAATAAATATAATATATATAGCGAAATTACGAGTCAAATCTTACTAAAAATGAAATAGGTAAATCTTTATCGTTTTTTATTGGATTTGAAATTTTGGCGATTGCCATTAATTCATTTGTATCATTGTATAAACCTATGTTTGTTACATAAGTTCCAAATAATGAATGTGTTGTAAAGTTTTTATATTCTGTTCCCGTTGAAAATGTTTGTTGATAAGAACTTGAACCCGGTGGCATCACTAAATTCATAGTATTCTCATAGCTTGGATTCGTCATATCATCATTATAAATAAATCTGGCCTCTTGAGTAACATTAACACTACCATATCTATCGACTACAGTACTTGGATTAGTAGTTGAATTAAATTGATATTCTGATATGTTACATAAATATGAATACTCATATGAAGTCTTAGTTGAGTTGAATTCCATTTCCCAACCATTACCGCCTGTTCCCGTTCCAACATCTATATATTGTGAACCTGTATTTGTTATGGCAACTATTCCGTGCTCATAAAATATGTTTCCAATACAACTTCCACTATCTACTGGACTTGTTGTTAAAGTACCAGCTGCAAAACTTGATGAGTAATTATAATCATATAATTGTCCATGTCCATCATCTCTAATATCTAATGTTACATCACTACTATCGTCAGTTAATTTAAATGAATAAGGTTTAACTTCCTCACCATAATATTCTTGTGGAATCGTTATAACATTTACTTGGTCATGTAATTCTCTCGGAGTTACTTCTCCCCAAGACTCTCTACCATATGGATATTTTCTACTCCAATTACCACCACTATATAATGGAAATCTTGACGTTGTTGATTTTGGATTTGGCACAGAATCATACCGATAGTAACTATGTTTTATCATATTGAATACAGGAATCTTGAAAAAAGTTCCATGTTGATACCAATGTCTATAACCTAAACCAAGTGATTTTGATTCTGCATTATACAATCCAAAACTTTGAGATGCTGCTGAACCCGTATTGAAGTTGTGAAAACTTCCACTTATACCTTCGAGCCCATAAACACCACTTCCACTATCTGAATTTGTAAACGTAAATTTTTTATAGGTTTTAAATTCTTTTATTGATCTATCATCTGGAGATATATCCTTAAACATGGGAGTCTCCTCTAAAAATCAAGTCTTACTTTAATAAGGGCTTCAGTATTTTGATCTTTTTTAAATGGTTTGGATAACTTTGCTACGGCTAATAATTCATTATTATCATTATATAGACCAACAGAAGTAATATAGGTGTTTGGTTCAGTTATAAAAGCTGAATTAACTAATGCGGCATTATCACCACTAAAAAATGATGGGTTTTGACTATGATTGTATTCACCCGAAAGGACATTACAAAAATAAAATGAACTTCTTTTCTGTTCTTCTCTACGTGCTGAAAAGTATGAACCACTTTTTATTGAATTAAATAATTTTCTATGATTAAAATCATTTGATGTAATAGAAGTACCAACTTCTTCAATATATTTAGCTGCTGCAACATTACCATTTCCACTACATAAAGCATTTGGATTTAAAACAATCATACCAGTTTCGGGATAGAATAAACCATACGAACCTGAATTTGTTGCTGTTGCTGTTGCGGCTGCAGTAGTTTTAATTCCATTTTGAACTGAACCACTAACTATATTAAATTCTCGTTTAGATGCACCAAGTTGTGCATTTCCACCTGCTCCACTATCGTCAATTAAACGAATAACATTAGAGTCGGCCCCACTTCCACTCGATAACTTTAATTCCCAATTGCCTGGATCCATCTTTTCTCTATACCGAGCTCGATTTGCAACAATAGCAAAAACATCATCCGACTTAAATGTTGTTGCATTACCACCACTAAAATCAAATTGAGTGGTTTGTGCCGGTAATAAAACTTGTCTTAATTGAGAATAAATACCTTGTGTTGGATTGGTTGTTCCAGTATCACTTGAACCCTCCGAACCTTTACCAGTTCTATGACCATAAGTTACAGCAAACTGCACTTCTGTAGATTCATCAGTTGATGTATAAACATCATTATAGTATTTTCCATTATTACTATTTTGAGTTGAACCAGTAAAGAAAGTAGTTAAAGTTCCTGTTGCATCTGACCACATTGGTTCGGCAACAGTACTGTATGAGTTTTCTATCTTTTCCTTTGGATTAAAAACTTTAAACGCCATTTAAAATCTCCCTTTCTTAAAAGTCTAATCGTACTTTAATTACAGCTTCTCTATCCCTCGATTTCAATAAAGGTTGACTTAACTTAGCAACTGCTAATAATTCATTTTGTTCATTATAAAGTCCAACTGTAGTTATGTATGATTTTGGATCTTGAACAAAAGTATTATTAGTTAAACTCGCATCAGTACTATTGAAATATGTAGGATTCTGACTAAAGTTATATTCATCGGACTTTACCCTACAAAAGTAATGTGAAGATTTTATCTGTTCTTCTCTACGAGCTTGAAATTTACCACCATCGACAATGGCGTTAAATAATTTAAGTGAATTATTCTGATTGGTATCTGATGTTCTATCTGTTCCAAGATTTACATCAGCCGCGATATTTAATCGAGTAGCGTTTAAAACAATCAATCCCAATTCAGGATAAAACAATCCATAAGAACCATCCGTAGCTGTTTCAGCAGCAGCTTGTTTTGAGATAACAGTTGTCCCACTTTGTATCGAACCACTAACAACATTAAACACTCTCTTTGAAGCGTTTATTGAAGAATCTGCAGTTGCACCACTATCATCAATCAATTTTATTTTCTCAAGGTTCGTTCCTGAACTACCACTTAGATGTATTTCCCAATTGCCCGGATCGATTTTTTCTCTGTAGCGAGCCCGATTCACATTAATTACATAAATGTCCTCAATGGCTGCCTGAGTATTATCTTCAGGAAATTTAATTAAAGATACTGATGTTGTATTTCTAACACAAATATTTCTAAATTGTCTGTATATTGCCTTAGATGGGTTATTCCCAACTGATGTGCTTAAAGAACCACTTCCAGCGTAATGACCATATGCTACTGCAAACTGAACTTCTCTTGTAGTATCACTCCCAGCTTTATCATACACATCATAATAGTAGTCTCCACTACTACCACTCTGAGTGGATCCTGTATAAAAGGAAGTCAAAGTAGCAGAACCACCCGACCAGACAGGGGACGAGATAACACTTGGAATGTTAGTCCGTTTGTCCGTTCCTGATAATGTTGTAAAAAAGTTAGTTGATTCGCTCATTATATTCTCCTATATGTATAAATATACATTTAATGTATTCTCGTTAAATTTTTAATCAATCTTGAATTTCCTAAAAATTCGAATTTCCTGTTCCACTGCCAAGGTTTCCATTTTGGTTTCCATTTTGGTTTCCATTTTGGTTTCCATTTTGGTTTCCGTTTCCACCTCCTGATGCAGGTACTTCTGTTGCAACAATTACTGTAGAACTTGTATCCGTTCCATTGGAATTCGTTACAGTTAAACTAACTTCCCAGACTCCCGCCTGAAATGTATGAGATGGATTTGCCTGTTGAGATGATTGACCATCTCCAAAGCTCCAAAAATATGATAATCCATCACCCTGTGATGTATTATTAAAATTAATAGTAACTGGTGCTACATTCTGTGTTACTGGCATCTATTTTCTCCTTTATACCCCACCATTAAAGACCTGATAATTAAAGTTTGCAATTGGAGGTGATTCAACAGGTATATGACCATGAGTAATTATTTCAAAATTAAAATCTGATAATGGAGGATTATTACTATCATACATCTCTACCAAGTTGTCATGTTCGAGAACGAATTCATAAAATTCTAAATTATCCACGTTCTCAGTAATAGGAGTGATATCTATCACATCCCCCTGACCCTCTAATACAATCTGTACAGGTATATTTGATAACTGACTTTGTAATAATACGGGCGGTGTTTCTTTTTGTATAAAAGAATTCATAATCTCTTGTTCACTAAGAAACGATTCAAGTATAGGTAAATTTTCTATAACTCTACCTCTTAAATTAGGTGATAGCGTTTCATCATATAAAGAGTAATCTATCTCTTCATCTCCAAGTGAATATTGTGTAATTATATATCCACCACTTGTATCACCTGCAATTGCATTTGCCAAAAGTTCTCTACCTCTTTTAGTAAAGTGTGCAGTTACAGTTTTTGTTGTTTTATCTATATATCCCATATTAAAAATTACCTGTAGTACTACCCATTTGATGAGTAAAACTGGCAATTGGTAAAACTGAAGTTGTGGTGATACTTGGTGGAGTATAATTGAGAGATTTAGTACCCGGGTTTACAATTAACTCGATATAAGATACTGCCCCACTTGTTAATCCAGTAATCTTTACAACAGATTTTCTAACTATTTGAACTTCTTTTGCCTTTAAGCGAACTGACGTAGCCCCATTTAGTGTTAAAGGAACACCTTTACCATCCATACCGTCTTGTGCCACCGTTACTTTCATTGGGAATTTCCTCCACCACCGAAGTGGGCTGTGGATCCACCACTACTGGCCGGAATTGGTGGTTCAACTTCTACTGTTTCTTGTTCTATTGTTTTAAATATTAAAGTTCTCATAATCTCACTATCAGTAGGTGTTCTCCAATTAACATTTGGTTCTAATACTACCATGTTATCTATTACTTTACCATATTGTTTTGTAAATGTTGTATCGCCGGCCTCTACCGTTTCGTCCCACAAAGAGTAATCTATTTCCTCATCTGATAGTGCAAATTTTGTAATGACGTGTTCACCATTTTGATTCTCACCAAATACCGCCCCTCTCAGATAATCCCTACCTTTATTGGTAAGTATTGCGTCTAAAACTAATTCACTTTTATCTATAAATCCCATAATTTATCCTTATCATGATGGTGTATTGTCTACATAGCTAACCAAAACTGGTAATACAAATATTGCCCCGGAGCTCTGTCCAGTTATAATAATAGATGTTTCTCTTGTTGTTCCAACTGTACTAATGGCAGTTGTTATTGTTGCAACTTTACCTAATACTTTTTTAACTAATCTTCCACTTTCTTCATTATAAATTGCACCAACATTATAGTTTACATCATCTCCTTGACCAACACCAATATCAATTACATTTTTATTCAATACTAAGAAACTATAATTCTCTCCTAAGAACGCTCCCTCGGCTCCTTGAGTGGTTGGATTTATCACATGATTTTCAACTGACCAATTAGGTTGAGTCTCTGAATTATATCCAGTAACTAATGCATTATCTCCAAGTAATGAACTCGGTGTTACGTTGGTAATATATGGTAAGGCCTTTGTCCCAACCGGCATTGTAAATAATTTATATTTCATCACCACTTCAGGATCAACACATGGTTCTAACATAGGAGTACTTTCTAACACTGCACCATAGTAATCAGTTCCTTTCGGATGTGCCGTATCCCATAAAGTATAATCCACCTCATCATCTGCTAACGCAAATTTTGTAATTGTAAAATTACTACCAGGTTTTGCAAGATATTGTTTACCCTTTTTAGTCAATACAGCATTTAAGATATATGAAGTATTATTTATAAATCCCATTATTTATCCTACTCGGTCGCTTCTGATGAAGTTGTGTAAGTAATTGTTATTGGAAATTCTATTACACATCCCGAAGATTGACCAGTTACTATAACTGAAGTGTAGGTATGTGCTGTTATCCGTTTTGGGTAGAGTGTTAATGCTTTTAAATTTTCACTTCCGGGTTCGCCTATATGTAATTGACCATTGTTTCCTTCTACTTGACAGTCTGAAACTGTCTGTGATATATGCTGGACATTATCTACGAAAGGCACCCATTTTAGGTCTCTTGCTGATAACGCCGCATCAGATCCATTTTGTGTATTAATCAAATACGCTCCTGATTCCAACTCTGCCTCTGGTGCCAATATTGCCACACTTGAATCTAACAAAGTTACCGTATATAGTTCATTTGTAAATAAATTATGATCTTTATTACCATCATCGAAGTTATTTACCTTGTCAATTGCAATTGTTGCTGTACCATTTTGACCACGACCAACAACTGTGGTCACACTATCATGATTTGTTGAAACTCTATTATTACCGGCATCGGTTGAGTGATATTTTAGGCCGACTAAAGTTGTTGCAGTATTTCCGGCATCTTGAATTAATTCCATTGCAGCTGTACCGTCTTGTCTCGTCACGAGTTTATACTTCATAATTTCAGAAGGATCATTGAAGGGTTCAAGTGCTGGTAGATTATCAATTACTGCACCATAGTAATCTGTTCCATTTGTATGTGTAGTATCCCATAAGGAGTAATCCACCTCATCATCACCGAGTGCAAATTTACTAACCATAAAGTCTCCACCACTGGACAAAATCTCTCGACCTTTCTTTGTCAAAATAGCGTCTAAAACACGCGTTGTATTATTTAAATATCCCATTGTTTTTTCTCCTATGTCACGGAATTATATTTTTTATAAGATTCGTTTTCTATAACTTATTACTCTTCACTTATAAATATAGTTCTTTTGAATTTTTGTTGTTTATTTGTTCTTAACTTCCATTTTTGTATTAGGTTTATCACCCGTTACCAATTTAGTAGGTGAAACGAGGAATGTTTCAAATGCAGGTGAATCTTCCAAATAAGTTGCACTTGGATCAACTATCGTTGTATTATCTGTTTGAACACACCCAACATAAAAAAGTCTATTTGTTCCTATTGCCTCATCCCATTTATTATCTAAATCTGATAATACAAAACTCGATGAATTTGGTTTATGTAGTGATGCACTCTCTGGAGTACCATAAAAGTACATTGTTTCCATATTGTTTTGAGAAATAACATTTTCTTCTATACGAGGCATCACCACTTCTTCAAATATTACTTTAACACTACCTTGTTGTATGGTTGAATTAAGATAATCACTTCCATACCACCCACTCTCGTCTATATCACCTATATTATATAATGAAGGTCTTTCTAAAATATGTCTCAATACAAATGAACCAGTTCCTGATGCCAATTGTGAAAAAGTCTCACTCGGTGCCTGGTAAGAAACAAGTTCTGCCGATAACTCAGCTCCTGATCCAGTTTTCTGTGTTTTATTATTTAATCTAAACGGATCATAAAAATTTAAAGGTATTGTATTTAATCCCCAAGGTGTCAATTCTTCTGCAGATGAAGAAATAAATCCTCCTGGTTCTGAACCACTTTGTTGTGTATAGTAATTAACTCTAAATGGATCTGTATAAGTTAAACTAGCCCCATATGATTCATATTGTGCTGATGAAGATAAGTATGAACCTGTTTCCATTTTATGTTTATTAATACCAAATGGATTAGACCAATTTATCTCTGAATCCAATGGTTCGTACCTTGCACTTTCAGAAATGTAACCTTTCGTTTCTATATATGTAGTATGGTGCTGTGGTTCAAAAGTAGGCTGTTTTCCAATAATAACTTTATCACGTTCAAATAAAGTTGGTTCAATTAAAATACCAACCGTGGCATTTGCACGTGCTGGAATTAATGCTCTAATTTGTTTATATAATGAACTATCATAATACTTTAATAATCTCAAATAATCCCAAAAATTATTAGGTCCTGCATACTTCTTCCAATATAAGTTTCGAACTTCCGACAATCTATCATATCTTTCTTTATATTGGTCACGAGGATCACCAATGTATTGGTCAAAATCTATGTTTGGAAAGGAAGATATAATATCCTCGTTAATTGCAGCTGATGGAGAAAAGAATACACCAAGTTTATTACTATCTATTGGTGCATTATCATATGCTGGTATAGTTATACTTTCTCCAAATTTTAATACAGGATTTCCAACCTTATCAATTCTCTCGTCAGCCTCAATTCTTATTTTTCGTGATGACATGGCACTTGGTCCAAAATTAGCAACTTTTAGTTTTGTTTCATCTACTACGGATGAAAAATGATTACCCATCCCACTTGTGTAATTATGTGGTTCTGCAGATGAAGTATATGTTTGGTCAGCTGATGCATCTTGAAACCATTGATTAGCACCTACACTTAAATCTTTATCATCATCAAATGAAAATCGAGTAACTAAATCCAAATAGGAAGCTGATGGTGAATTACCATCAAATGCTATAGGTGCGGCTACATGATTATCAAATGAAGTTTCACCAAGTGGTGTTGTCCAATTTCTAAACTCCATCATAGAACCACTAAATGATTCACCAAAGTAAGTATTTTCTTCAGGACCACCTATGGTTACTGTTGTTCCACTTCCAGAATATGCTATATTATAAGATGCAGAAGCTGCTGACATAGAACCACTTATCAATAGGACTTCTTCTGATTCATAAATTATTTTACTTCTACCTGAATCGTATTGTTTAGTATGTAAGGTGTAATTAACATCTTGACTACCAGTATCACTTGATAGGACACCACCACTCTTTGTGGTTCGTGTTAACATTACAGACCAAAAGTCTCCATCATAAACAGGTAATTCAGATGACGAAACTTCATTATATCCGTGACTACCACTCAACATAAATGATACATGACCATATCTATCAGTTGAACCATTATCTTTTAATCTAATTGCCCAATCTCCATCTCGTCTTACCAAAACTTGGTCTCCACCATCAGCTGCTTTAAATCTAAATTCTATTGTATCTGGAACTCTATCTGTTGGTGCATCACCCTGTGTCGATGTCATCCACGCATTATATTCTACATAGGTATTATTAGATGAACCAAAGAAATCTAATGCCTTTGTAAATTTCCGTGTTATCATAAAGTCATCTGGTTGTCCAGGTAATTTAGGCCCACCATATTCCATAACTCGTAAAACACTTGATGGGATTCCATAACAACTTATCAATCCTTTAATTGCCCGAGTAGTACCTTTTGTTTTTAAGAAGTATGGTATATTACTTACAATACGACTCCATATTTCTCTTGATATATCTTTATCGGGTGTTATTGAATATTCTACTGGTTTCTCTGAACCAGTTACACTCATTCCCAACATATATTGTGGTAGTGATATTAAATCTTTACCATCATGTACTTCCCACCCAAGAGATGCTGCTACTGGATGTAATAAATTTCTGGCAACACCTTCTGTTAATTTATCTCGTTTATCATGAACATCTGTCATTGCCTTAATAAATACCCAAAGGTCATCAAAATGATGTCCTACCATATCTATAAATTTTAACATTACATCATTTTCATTATCATCTTGAACAAACATTGGAAGATGACTCTTTAATCTATTTTTATTCGCCTTATCATAATCAGACGCAGATATTATTTGATTGTCATACCAAGTACTTGCTATAGATTGACTTGTTCTGTAATTTACATATGGTGATGAATATGTACCAGCTCCACTTTCTTTCGGCCAAGTATTATCAAAACTTAAACCAAGTGAAGAAGTTGCCAATGATGAACTTTGATTGAACATATATTTTTCAAATTTATCAAAGTTAGTAATTGTATCACGCCGTAAAGTTTCCCATTTTTGAATTTGAATTAATGAACCACTAACTGGTGTAAATGAAGGATTTGATGCTCCGGATTCAGAAACAATTAAATATGCACCTAATCCTGGATTCGCCTTGGTTTTATATCTACCAGTTGAACCACTACCTGCTCCTGATAATGACGCACTTCTATCAGTATATTGTTCTATTAAATCTAATTTATATTTAAAATTTCTAAGTCGCTGTTCTGCTGAACTAAAATGTATAAAGTTCCCGAATTGAGAATAATCAACATTAATATCTGCAGTCAAACTGCCACTAATTAATTCATTTTCAATTTCCTCTTTAACTCCGGGATCATTTGAAAGTAAACTACTATAACTTTGTAGTTCAGTTATACCATTTCCAATAGCTGGATTTACATTTTGCAATTCTGGACTTCTTAAAACTACATCACTAATAGATTCTTCAACAAAAGGAAATAACTGAACAGTTTCCTCAATGGGTGGAATCATCTCTCTCACCACAGTAGTAAAATCCTTTTCATTAATTGCAGAATCAAGTGGTTCATATAATTTATAAACTATTGAATGTGGATAATCCGTATAAGTCTGTGTATCAATTTTAAAATTGGATATTAAATTAAATGTGTTAGGTCCAGTTTTAAGTAATTTACTTAAATCTTGACTACTATCATTTGGATATTGAATAAACCACTTGTTAAATTCTGAGTCAACTTTTACATCTAATTCATTATTAAAATCATGATTAGAAGCAAAACCGAGTTCTGCATAACTATCAACAAGGAATATACTATTTCCAACTATCTTTTGTATATCACCTCTAAGTGAACCATATACTGGAACTGTTTCGGAAAATGATGATGTATAGTCAACATGAAAACTTGCAAAATCACTAAAAGATTGTATATTCAGTTCATTATTAGTTACCGTACCATCTGGTGCTAAATTTTGATATGTGGTATTTAATGTTGCAGTATCCCCATCAACCCCTATAATGTTTGCAACTAAATCTGCTGTTAATGGTGTTGTATCAATAGATGTATCCAATGTTGTTAATTCAATCTTTACATCCTCTACCCATACAATTCCTTCGGGTCCATAATGACCATATATGTAAAGAGAACTGGCCTTATGTAAATCCCAATCATCTTCAACTATTCCAGTCCACGATACTCGTTCCCACTCTCCCACTTTAGAAACTGGTTTATATCTACTAAATTCATATTCCCATGCTGGATTACTACCATCTTCTAATGTTGCAGGATTATTTCCTGAAATACGATCCTGAAGTCCCCAATACGGCCCGGATGTACTTTTTCTATAATGATGTAATCCAACCTGTGCACCTTTATTCGGAGTATCTGATTTTTGATTCCAAGAAACTGTAATGTTATCTCCTGGCTGTAATCCTTGAGCTGCCATAGAATGTGGTAATGTTTGAGAAATACCCATCCATCTATGTGCCAATGTAGTAGGTTGATCGGAAGATGCTGGTACATTTCCTGTTTTATGTATACCTACATAATCAATATGATTTGGTGCACCAAATTCAGAGTTTTGATCAATAAATTTAATGGCCATACCACCAAATTCTCCATCACCATCTACCCATTTTGCATGATGTCCTAACCAACCACTATGCCATTGTGACCGTGTATTGATTGCATCACTATTGGCACCACCCCAATTAAATGAATTGAATCCATCTGACCAACCTCGTGGTTTTACCGCATCAGAATATAAAACTGGATCTGGAAATTGCCAAATTTTATCTGTTATACTTTCTCCCCCTGCCCAAGTCCAATTTATAATTTGACTATCAGATAAATTATTTGACCAAATCCAAGAACAGTCTAATAAATCATCATCTACGGTAGTTTTCCACGGACCTTTACCTGCCTCAGATTTGATTTCCCATTCTAACACGTCATCTTCTGAATTTGATGTTATTGTCCAAGGACCAGTTCTTGATACTCTCGGTGGAACATCTACTTCATCGGATAAATCTCTTCTTGACCAATCCTTTGATTCACCCCCATATTCGATAGAACCATCACCTGTTTTTATTTCTTTTCCATCGTAAATTATTTTTGCAATAAATCCGGCAGGACCTCCACCATTTCTTGCCTCCAATCTTAATGATTGAATATTGGATGGTAAATCGAATGTCTGTGATGTTCTCCAATCTGTTCCTGAACCAATTAGACTTTCATTACCACCAATTGTTGCAAATAAATCAAATTCATTATCAACTTGTAAAGTAATAAAATTATCAGCTCCCGTTCCGTGATAAGGACTTACTCTAAATTCTCTTTCATTATTTCTAATATCTGATCCATCAGGATTTTTTAATGGAATATCATCAATTACAACTAATTGTTCGTTTTGTGTATAGGATTGATCTACAACATATGCATCCTTAATAGTAATCTTACCATCTATCATGGGTGTAGTAAAACCACTATCCGCATTAGATAATATTGTTTGAACTTTGTTATCTTCTATAAATCGAATCAATCCAGTTACAGGAGCATCCGATTCCTCAATTCTTTCTGTAATTACAAATGGACTTGGTTCTCCATTTACACTACCAGCTTCTACTTGAAGATTTGTAATATATCGATATGCCCCAATACCATAATCAGTAATCTCATTAGTATGACCTAACCATATTAGTAAATTTCCATCTGTAGAAGTTGTAGGTATTGTTATATTTTTATATAATCTTTGCCATAATCTACCATCTATCTCTTTTGTTTCGGCAACTCCTCTATCTGTATCGTCAAATGTTCTGGGAGTTCCCCCTGGAGCAGTTGAACCTCTAAATAATAATTTATGTGCTATCCAATCATCACTCCAATGAACCCAACAACTAAGTATATAACTCTCTCCAGGTATACCTCTTAATTGAATCCAATAATCATTAGTTTCTCCAGTCGAACCATCACTTCGTAAAACATATCTACTATTTCCTGGATTTGGAAAATCTTGAATTATGCCAGTAGAATCTGATTTCTTTACAAATTCACCAATATTATTTCCAACCCCATCAGAGTCTATATCTGAAAAATGTCCATTGGTTACTAAATTTTGTATCGCGGGTATCGGTATGGTGTCTACTACCGGAGTATATCTTGTTATTACTTCATCTATATTGTCATAGTCTATGAGAAATGCATCTCTTATTTTAAGAGTTCCACCTACCATTGATTGACTAAGTGAAATACTACCATTATTTATTGTTGCAACTTTTCCACCGTTACTAAATGTAATATATGATTCACCACTTATATCAGAATATGATAAACAAGTAAATCCTAATAATCTAAATTTTTCATATGCATCCATATCAACTATGGCAGGATTTGGTCTTAGTCTAATTTCAGTCCTCGAAGGTGAAATTTCTTGAATCCAAAATTTATCATCTTGAACTAATAGTTCTATTGATTCACCGTTCTCATCAATCAGGGGAATCTCCACATCGGGAGTAGGTGAATGACTGGCAAAAATCTTACCATTGGTCTCTATCATAAATTGACCGAGATAAATACTCTTATCTGATTTTTTAGTTAAAACAACTTTAGAAGAACCACCTATTTTTCTTAAAAAATTATATACTACTTTATAAGTTCCACGTTCGTAACCAAGTTGTCTAATGTGGGCACCAATGTCTAACTCTGTTGGTAGGGGACTTTCAATTTCACCTGATGCTAAATAATTATCGCCTGTATCATAAACACAATATTCAATTATATCACTTGGTGATGAACCAAATGGTAATACAGTATCACCATCGTGTAACCCATCAAGTGCAATTAATGGTAAATCTTTGCTTGATAATCTCGATAATTCTCCTGAAACTGGATCTATCTGTAATTGTTTTTTCTTTGCCATTAGAATTCCGTAAAGTCTCTTTTGATTATTTTGTTAATTTCTTCTGTCCGTTCATACTTAAAGTATTTTTCTTGCCATTGTATAGTATGATTCACGGTATGACTTGATTCATCAGTTCCCTGTCCTGTTATTATGTTTTCAAATAATAAAATTTTGTCGCCCGTCTTATTTCTTAAAGTCCCATCAACAACCTGACCACTATCAGTTTTCTCATTTATCATTTCTATATACTTAGCTTCGTCCCTACTGGCTATAGTTTGGTAAAATGGAAGATTATCTAACTCATCTTTTGAATATGGCATATTTTATCTCACTACCTTAAATGAATGCTTCTCATCATAAAACTCTACGGTTTCATCTGATGTTCCACTTCCACTAACTATTTTATAATTTATTCTGTAAAATCTTTCTGATTGCAATCCATTCATCCAAACATTAAAATAGTTTCCTGTTGAATCACAACTAAGTTTAGAACCACTTCCAAATGGAACAATCACTTCTTCAGTATATGCATCTTTAATTTCATAATATGAACTTCCACTCGGTAAAGTTTTTACGGTTGTGTATCCTGTTGAATATCCACTTGTGGAATACGACTTCTCAGGAAATCTTTCTCTACCATTAACTCTAAATTTTACCTTTGAACTTTCTTTATACTCAGGTCTGAGTCCCCTCATATACACTACCATATCTTGTAGATTGTCCGAAGTTAATGATGATAGTGAACCAGTTGTCCAAGTGGAATCATCCCAAACCACTTCTAATTTTGGTTGATAGATTGTATTTGTATCCCTACCAAAGAAGATAAAGTTACCATAATGAGTAGTATTTCCCTCTTCTACATTTGAATCTTGATTTCCAATACTACCACTTCTCTTTAACATGAAGCCCTCATTTGGAATTGTACCGTGATGCCATTTCCACACAATATCAGTTACATCCATTCTTAAATCGACAGGCTCGTATGTGAATGATTGAGATGTCTCATATTCACTTCCACTATACCAAGTTCCACCAGATTGTGAAACTGTATTCCATTGAGTTTTTCCAGAAACTCCATCTTTCCATTTCCAACTTGCCCCATCTTCTATAATAGGATTAGATTGTGCGTATCCGGATCCCATTTCCCAAGATTGACTAACTGGATATCCATATAAAGTTTGTGATACACTCAACGCTTCTGAATTGGCATCATATAAATTTAAATAAAATCTTGTTCTTGATGATGAAGTTATTAAACCTGAATTAATTGAGTCTGTAATAAAATCTGTATCGAATTTAATCAACGCCCTTGAGGTATAAATAACAGAACCATCATTATTCATATCTTTTCTAATTTCAAGAATCTCATCAAGACCAGTATTCATACTTGAACTTACTTCATATAATGTCGTGTCCTTTGTTGCGTACTCAAAATAATGCATTATATATCTCCCATCACTCTACCTCGTATATCGGTATCTGGATATTTAATTTCAAATGTCGCAGGATCTACTGGTGGGTAAACGACTCCATTAAACGTTGATGATGCTATATCATATATGTTATCAGAATAAACTACAGAATTTACTGTGCCCCACTTATTATTTACTTGAATTAGTTCTGGACTATCCTCTCGTGGTTTAACTGCAGTAGCAACACCATCAACTGACAATATCTCTGATACTACATCTGCCAAAATAATAGGTTGGTTGATTTGCCACTTATCTATATGAAAATATTCTTTTAATCGTTTCACACACATTAGTAATACTTCGTGTTTATTAAATCCTCGTTTGGTATAAATTGCAAAATCAAGTCCTATATTACAAACCCAGGCATCTTTAAGTTGAATTGCATCTGTCATCATTCTATATTGAGATAAATAAGTTTGTATATTTTCCTTGACAGCATTATTTAATTTAACTAATTTTTTATTACCATCATAACCCAACATATACATATTCAATGCCAATGGGTTTGACTGAAACTCTGGGTCTGCTTCATTTTGTCCAGCTGCTGCAACTTGTTCATCTTGCATCATAAATACTTTTGCAACATTACCATATTTTGCAGGTAATGAATATACACGAGTTATAAAGTCATCTTTTGTTACGGCCCTTCCTTGTGCTTGAAAATAAGCAAGTGCATTTGTTCTGACATCCTCAAGTGTTTCTGCTCCCCCACCACCAGTTGCCGGGTTTACATTTAAAACTGCTATCGAATTTAATGTCTGTGTTTTTAAACTAGCGTTTAGTGAAGCTGAACTATCTACTACCGCCGTTTTTTCAGTAATATTAATAATTGTATTAGAAGTTGTATTATCTTCTAATCCACCACCATAAGAATACTTAATTGTAAGTGTTGTATTGGTTGGACATTGACCGTATGTAGCAGTGTTCAAAAAGTTTGCTGGATCAAAATTAGTATCGAGAAAGCTTGGTGTTCCTGGTAATGAAGAACCAACACTTGATGGATTTGGAATAATTTCTTCGTCTGACGTGGATGATACTCCAGAACCAAATCTGATTTCAGTTTTGCCATCAGGCCTAATATAAGTTTTATATCGTTTAGATGTCTTTATAAGTTTTAAAAGAAATGGTGCAAAATTTCTACCTTCTACTAAATCAGGAGAATTTTTACTATTGTTTTGAAAATCTGAATAAACTGTATCTTGTGCTAAAAACGGAACTTGATACCAACTATTACCATCTCCATCTGTTACTGAAAGTATTTCTAATACTGGAAATTGTGCCAATGATATTCTTTTATATTTTTCAGCTGCTCCAAATGTTATATATTCGGTAGTAATATTTCCACTAACTGCCTTTGCAGATTTTTTTAATAACCATTTAGATATATTTTGTTCATCATCAATTTCAGCTATGCTTTCTTCTCGTGGACTCATTGAACTTGAATCACCAAATACTACATCATCTACGGTTCTAAACAAAGTTCCGTTCTGAGAAGTTACTTTCATACCTGCAGTAATATTAACACAATAATCCTCATTAGGTGGTCGTCTCCCATCCGAATCCTCAATATCTGTTCGTGCGGGTACGGTTTGATATACATCCAATGTTACCGTTGCAGGTGAAGATTGTCTTGGTTTATACCCATATCCTTGTGCCATTTCATATATGGTTTTCTTTTCTTCTGCAAAAGCTAACATACTTTCTTTAAATTGTTCATCCATATAATAAGACAAGGTATCACCCACATAAGATGCCATTTCAATAAACATCATACCTGGATCTGATTCGTTAAAATCATTGTATGTATTTGGAAAATACGTCTTAGAAAACTCTATAAGTCCATCTCTGAACCCAGAAAAATCTTTGTTTAAATATTTTACGTCTTTACTGACATTCTTCTTAGCCATCTAAATTCTCCTATTGTTTCACGGCTGATTCAAACTGGTCAAAGCTTATCGAGATATTTTCAAATCTATTTGGTTCAAATGCCAATCCAAAATCTATTGCAATATTTACTCTGTTTTCGTTGTAGTCTGGTTGTGTGATATCTATTTTTTTAATGTTTATATAGGGCAACCATGTTGTTAATGAAGTTCTAATTGAATCTTCTAATTGATCATTAAAATCTTCGTTCATTGGTTCAAATAATACACTATGCAAGTTCGAACCAAATGCTGGTTGTCCAAGTCTTTCCCCGGGAATTGTTTTTAATAAATTTATGATATTATGTTTTGCCTGTTGAAGTGTGGTTTTTGTTTGTTTGAAAAAACCAGTATCAGAATATCCCATAGGAAGTTCTAATCCGATAAAAATATCTGGATTTAAATCTTTTTCTCTTGCTCCCATTATTACACTCTCCTATTATACTGGTAGTATGGTATTTTCTACACTAACAATTAAACCATTTTTTACCTTAATTCTTTTATAAGTGGCTACTCCAAGAACTATAGCACCTGCCACTACAAACTCGGTATTTATTCCCTGTGAACCATCAGTTAATGATATTTCATCTACTACTAATTTACCATGTATCTGTACTTCGTTACTACCAAAAGTAATATTTAATTTATCAAATATTTTTTTAAAAATTATCATTTGTTTTGACGAATCAAGGTTAGCATTTGATATAGTTTTAAATCTTTTTAA
>TARA_R110000824_G_scaffold52854_7_pt1 | contig 18247 bp, 11 predicted proteins | sample TARA_R110000824 | Tara Oceans TARA_R110000824 (sample SAMEA4397747) | marine metagenome | biome: Polar Biome; feature: [MES] marine water layer (ENVO:01000295) within the mesopelagic zone...; material: water (ENVO:00002006), including particulate matter (ENVO:01000060) such as......
GGATATGTATGGACTTGTTATTGTCCGCGGTCTTGAATAAAGACTAGCATACTCGACGTAAGGTCAAAATAGTTAAAGCCCCGTCTCTTTTGAGGCGGGGCTTTCTATTTAGTAACAGAGCACACGAGGAACTTTAATGGCAATCCCCAATTTACAACCTGCCTCCACGTCTAATACAAATATTTTGCCGGTCACGGGATCCACAGCAAATGTGGGAGCTACATTGCCTTTTGGCATTTATGCTGCGTCCGCTGCCTTTGTTTCGGGAGCATCCGATCAAGTTGCTTATACGTATAAGAAGCTAGGCGGAGACGTTTTAGACATTGAATTAGCTGAAGGAAACGTTTACGCGGCTTATGAAGAATCGGTTTTAGAGTATTCTTATCTGCTCAACTTACACCAAAGCAAAAACTCCCTCTCTAACCTTCTTGGCGCTGCAACCGCCTCATTTGATCAGTATGGGCAAATTGAGGCCGGCCATGCTCTTTCCGGTTCCGATATAGAACTTCGATATCCTCGCTTTGATTATGGTTTTTCTCGCCGGGTATCAGAAAGATCAATCACCGAGGTCGGCCTAGGCGGAACACTTCCCATATATTCGGGCTCTATTACACGCGTTGATGGTCAACAAGACTATGATTTACAGGCACTTTTATCTGCCTCTTCCGCCACCGACACTGATGCATCTTACTTTGGACAAATTGAAGATAAGCGCATCGTCGTCAGAAAAGTGTTTTTTAAAACCCCAAGAGCCATGTGGAGATTTTATGGTTATTATGGAGGTTTTTCAGTAGTGGGAAATATGCGAACGTATGGACAGTATGCTGACGATTCTACATTTGAAATTGTCCCAGTATGGCAGAACAAGCTTCAAGCCATGGCTTATGAAGATGCACTCTGGACGCGCATATCCCACTATTCATATGAGATTAAAAACAATATGATGCGAATTTATCCGCGACCTCAAGGAACCTCCCCGGAGAAATTCTGGGTAGAATTCACGATCGAGCATCAGTTTGCTCCGTGGGAAGAGGGCACAGGGCAGCCCAAGTCTGGCATTGAGGGTATTAATAATATGAATACTCTTCCCTTCGCTAATATTCCCTACGAAAAAATCAATTCCATTGGCAAACAGTGGATTCGTAGGTTTGGTCTGGCGCTCACGAAAGAGATTTTGGGCCAAGTCCGCGGGAAATTTGCTACAGTGCCGATCCCAGGCGAGAGTGTGACATTAAATGCCGCCGAGCTGTTGGGACAGGCGAAAGCCGAACAAGATATGCTCCGCGACGAACTTAAAACTATCCTTGATGAACTCACCTATGTAGAAATGGCTGCTAAGGACGCTACCTTACAGGACTCTACTAAGAAAGTCGTGGAAAATGTTCCCACTGGCATCTATGTGGGGTAGGGGATAGACCATGGCACGTAAAGATCGTCGTACACAAAAGCAAATCCAAAACACGAAGGCCCAAAAATATGATTATATTGGGGACAAGGGCGTCGAGGACAAGCTTCATGAGATTGAATTTTCCCCTTCCTCTTTAGAAACAATTGATGGGGCAATGCTCAAGTTTCTGGATGAAGATCTTAATCTTTCTATTACCACCAATGAAGGATTTGAAAAAGTACCGGTATTGTGGGTGACCTCGGAGCGCGCGTATCAAATTAAGCACAACAAAGACCTCAGGGATACAGAACAAACCTTAATCTTGCCCCTCATAGCAGTTAACCGTGCATCAGTAACAAAAGAACCCGACTTCAAAGGAACCATTTTCGCTAATTTATATCCGCAGCAGGATCCTAAAGGAGGCGTTATTCAAGTTGCGCGACAAATCAATCCTAAAAAGACCGCCGAGTTTCAAAATGCACATTCCAAGCGAAAGCTGGGCCCCGACAATAATATTGCTTCCAAAAATTATAATACCAATAAACGCAACATGTCAACGCAACGTGTTGTCTATGAGACGATGACCATCCCTATTCCAACCTGGGTTAAAGTTCAATATGAAATCACATTAAGAACGGAGTATCAACAGCACCTTAACGAACTCCTGCGCCCCTTTATTACGGTCCCGGGGAACTCGCGAACTCCGCAACGCATTAATAAGGAAGGCCACTATTACGAGCTTTTTATTGATGGGTCTTTTGCTAATGAATCTAATGAGAGTGCCCTTGGAACCGAGCAACGAAACTATGAAACCACAATAAGTATTGATGTGTTGGGATATTTAGTTGGTGAAGGATCAAATCAAGAGAAACCCACTATTGTAATACGAGAAAATGCTGTAGAAGTTAAGCTTGGAAGGGAGAAAACCATCTTTGGAGAAATACCCGATACTATTAAAGATGGATTTTATAGAGAATAGTACGATTGAGACTAAATAATACTATTTACTTAGAAGATTCTGTAATCTAGGGAGAACCAAACGAATGTCAGTAAAAAATTTCAGATTTGTATCGCCGGGAGTGTTTGTCAATGAGATAGACAATTCCCAGCTTCCAGCATCCCCTGTTGGAATAGGACCAGTAATTATTGGTCGAGCAGAAAAAGGGCCTGCACTGCGCCCCGTTACCGTTAATTCGTTCTCCGAGTTCGTTCAAAAGTTTGGTACTCCTAGTCCGGGCGAATCTGGCGACGACGTTTGGCGCCAGGGTAATGATAAATCTGCTGCCACCTATGGCATGTATGCCGCGCAGGCGTACCTGCGCAATAGTTCACCTTTGACTTATATTCGTTTGCTTGGTGCCCAGACCTCGGCGGGAACTCTTTCGGGCGACGGCCAAGCGGGCTGGAAAGCCGATGAGGCTTGGGGTATCTTTATTAGTGAATCTGGCTCAGCCGGCACCGAACTAACTGGTGCTTTAGCGGCCATTGTTTACTCTAACGGCGCCGCTCGCCCTGTTATTTCGGGATCACTAATGAGTAATGGTTCAGCTACGGCAGCTACGGCTTCGGTTTCTGTTCTATCTGCCAGCGATGGTGGTTCAGCCGGCAGCTACATTGTACTTGAAGATGAAGCCGATGGTAATACCTACACCTTTACGGCAGTTAGCTCATCCCTTGACGTAGCTAGTTCCAATCAGTTTGCTGTGGGTGATCCGACCGATAGTACCCCCGGTACGTCTTTGACGTTTGCGGCCAACCTTATTGCTGTTATCAATGCGTCAGCTTCGGCCGACTTTGTAGCATCGTCTTTGGGCGCGAATGTTGTTCAGATCCAAGCAGCTGACGGCGGAGCACTTGCCTCAGCCGGCGCTCTTGCCATAACCGCTAGTGCGGGTGGAACCTCTACAACTCTTACACAGACTATCTATAGTGATTTTACTGGATTAGACCGCCTGGGCTCGGGCTCTGCCGGCAACGCAGGCACAAAGGAGAGCGTCCGCTTCGGCGGAGGCGCCGCAGCGACTGGAATTGCGGTTACTAATATCGCTGTCACCGGAACCAACTACGTTGTGGCCGATGATGGAACGCGCAAGCAATTCAAGCTCATAATTCAGAACTATAAGGGAACCGAGTCTCTCACCACTACTTTCAACTTTGATGAAAACAGTCCTCGGTATATCCGCAAGGTTCTTAACACCAATCCACAGCAAACAAATAGTGGAATTGTTGAAAATGAATTAAACTACTTCCTTGGGGAGAGTTTTGATCGGCACCTTGCTTCTAACATTGACGCAAATAGCGATCAGATTCGCACCATGGCCAGTGTTTTGAAGCTCTATAGGAGCACCGGAACGGTGGCCTCTGGGAGCGTCTATCAGGCGAATCTCCAGGGTGCTCAGACCCCATGGGTCGTTAGTTGTGATTTAGGCGAGGGCGCCAACAATCTTTTTAGGTTCCACGCTTTGGATGAGCCAGGTGACTGGACCAACAAGAACCTTAAGATCTCTATCCAGGACATCAAGGTGTCCACTAATGATGCAACAGAATACGGTACTTTCTCGGTTGTCGTACGACACTTAAGCGACACTGACAACGTGGTCCGCGTCGTTGAGCAATTTGATAATTGTGACCTTAACCCCAATTCTCTCAACTATGTGGGCCGCAAAATTGGCGACCGTTATCGCTCGTGGGATGAAGATGAAAGGCGTTATATCGAAAAGGGCGACTGGCCCTCACGGTCCGACTTCGTTCGCGTCCAGGTGACTTCAGATGTAGATGCTGCTATCGCCAATGCAAGCTTCCTTCCCTTCGGATGGAGAGGTATTGTGAAATATACTGACGAGACGAATCTCCAAGGCGCCGAAGCAGGCAACTGGGTGACCGGTTCCCTTGCAGACGTGTCCAATACCCAAATTGCTCGTGGCCCGGGAGACATCCTGGTTATGAGTGCGTCCAATGGAGTCCCAATTAATGCCGTTAACAGCACCCTGCTTTACCCTGCACCCGAGCTTCGCGTGAGCGCCTCGGCTGGTAACTTAAGTAATGTGACGGATGCTTATTTCGGCCTCCAAACTACCAAGACGTCAGGGGGCAGCGTATTCGCTCCCTCTACTATGGACACTCTGCGACCACGCGGTGGTGTCGTGGGTGAGATGTTCTCTCTCTCTCAAGGGAGTAGTGCAAGTAGTAAGCTAGAGGTTTCAATGGCGTTTAGCCTGGACGATCTGTCTGGCTCCGCCGCCGCGACCACTTCATGGCAGAGCGGCTCATTCGCCGCAGGAACGTCCTGGACGGCTGCTAACGGCTATATCACGGGCGCCCTAGACTTGGGCTTTGATCGCTTTACGGTCCCGCTCTATGGTGGCTTTAACGGAACAGATGCTACGGAGATGGATCCGTTTGCGAATCGGAACATTCCATCCGCCTCTCCCACAGATCAAAACAGTTATGTCTTTAACTCCATCCGCCGGACCATTGACTCGATCGCTGATCCAGAGGTTGTGGAAATGAACCTTGCCGCTATTCCGGGCTTAACTCAGGATGGTCTTACTACCAACTTGATTAATGTTTGCGAAGATCGCGCCGATGCACTTGCAGTAGTAGACCTTCCCAACGCAGGCTATGTGCCGCGCCAAGAAGGAACCGAAGCTAGTCGCAAGAACACAGGATCTAATTTACGGCAGGTCATCTCAGATTTGCGCTCTAGGGGTCTAAACAGCTCTTATGGCTGTACTTTCTATCCTTGGGTTCGTGCACGAGACTCCATCAACGGAGCCTTCGTGTGGCTTCCCCCCTCTATTGCGGCGTTGGGTACTTTCTCAAGCTCGCAGCGTAAGACGCAGGTTTGGTTCGCGCCAGCCGGCTTCAACCGCGGAGGACTCACAGAGGGTTCCGCTGGCATCCCGGTGACAGACGTGGCGCATCAGCTACGTCGTAAGGATCGCGATGACCTTTATTCGGCCAATATTAATCCAATTGCTAAGTTCCCTGCGGAAGGGATTGTAATCTTCGGTCAGAAGACCCTCCAGGTTACCCCCTCTGCACTGGACCGCATTAATGTGCGCCGGCTAATGATCTTTGTGAAGAAGAGGATCTCCCGCATCGCTTCGACGATTCTGTTTGATCCCAATGTTCCCACAACGTGGTCTCGGTTTAAGTCACGCGCTGTTCCTTTCCTTGAAGATGTGAAGACCAACTTCGGCCTATCTGATTTCAAATTGATATTGGACGGTACAACGACGACGCCGGACCTTATCGATAGGAACATTCTATATGCCAGAATTTACTTGAAGCCTACCCGTGCTATTGAGTTTATTGCGATTGATTTCAACATTACAAGAACGGGAGCTTCGTTTGAAGATTAATTAATTAAAAGTACGGGGGATACTCAATCCCCCTACTATTTAATTTACACAGGAGTACTAGAGAAATGGCATTTTGGACATCAGCAGCATCAGAACCGAAAAGACAACATAGATTTATTTTGCGTCTTCCCGGACTTCAGAGCACCAGCACGGGCAACTACGCAGAATATCTTTGTAAGTCGGTCACAAAGCCGTCTTACTCTATTTCAGAAACTCCTCATAAGTTTCTAGGAAATACTTACTATTTTCCAGGAACTGTGAGTTGGAACACGTGTCAGGCGACAATTATTAATTCTGTTGATCCCGATGGAAATGCTCTCCTTTACGAGGCACTTATTAACTCCGGCTATCTATTGCCCGATGTTCAGGCCTCCAAAGTTACTGATGCTGGCACTGTAAGTGCTGGGATTTCCACCGTTAATAAGAAGCAAGCCCTAGCCGCTCTGGGTTCCGTTGAAATTGAGGAACTAACCGGCGAAGGCCAGGTTGTGTCCATCTGGACTCTCAAAAATCCCTTTATCACAGAGGCCAAATTTGGCGATCTTGATTATGGTGGCGATGAAATGCTTAACTTAGAGGTCACATTCAGGTATGATTGGGCTCAGTATCAAGTTGGTGAAGGCTACGAACTTGTAAAAGCACAAAACGCTTAGAAAAGAAAGAAGGTAATGAATGGCTAGAAGAAATAACGCTGGGAGGCTTGGATCTCCCGAGGCTCCTTCTGATAGTAATCCCCCTATTCCCGCAGTTGAAGATCAAACAGACAGTCTGTTTTCTTTTGTAACCCCTACTGAATTTGTAGATCTGCCGAGTGGGGGAGAACCCTATGAAGAGGGCCACCCTTTACATAATGTAAAGTCAATTGAAATCCGCCACATGACAGCCAAAGAGGAAGATATTTTATCTTCTGAGTCATTGTTAAAGAAAGGGCTCGCTTTGGATAGACTCCTGCAGTCTGTTTTGCTGGATAAACGTATAAAAACTGATGATCTATTAGTGGGGGACAAGAATGCGCTGTTAATTGCAACGCGCATTACAGGCTTTGGGCCCATTTATGAATCTACGGTTACATGTCCCAGCTGTTTTGCGTCTGCTGCACATCGCATCGATTTAGATGAAATTGAAACCAAAGATCCGGACCTCCCTCCGCAGGTGACGCTGCGCGAAGATGGCTATTATGATATTTTTATTGAAAAATACAAATTAACAGTTACGGTGCGACTCCTAAAAGGGGGTGACGAGAAGCGTGTCACGCAACAACGCGACAAACGTAAGAAGATGAAGCGCCCCGAGGCTAATGTCACAGATCAGCTGGGTGCCATTATCATGGAGGTTGACGGTCATTCCGATCGCGAGACCATTAAACACTTTATTGACGTCGTCCCCGCTACTATCTCCCGACAGATTCGTACTGTTTATGATGGAATCGTTCCCAACCTAGATTTAACGGTTGAGTATGAGTGTGAAACCTGTAGCTACGAAGGAAGAGTAGGTCTGCCAATGACGGCAGAGTTTTTTTGGCCTGGGGCCTGAATATCAGGAAGGGATGTATGAAGAACTCTTCGCCCTTAAACATCACGGCGGCTGGTCTTTCTTAGAGGCCTATAACCTACCCATTCAACTGCGTCGCTGGTTCGTGGAGCGCCTTGTTAAAGAATTTAAGGCGCAGAACAAGGCTGTGGAAGACGCGAACGACACCTCTCGCACATAGGAGGTGCTCCTTTCTGTTTAAATAACTATTTACAAAAGGAGTGTATCTCAATGGACAATTCTCAAGAGCCAATAATTATTGATTTAACCGACAACTCGCTCAATGAGTATGTTTATAGTCAATTTTCTAATAAAGTTAATATACTTCTACAGGGTCTTTATCAGGCCGGCCTAGATATCCCCCTCTCAATACGGGGTACTCAAGATCAAGTGGATGCTTTTTTTAATTCTCTAAAAGGAGAGAAAAGATACATGGATAGCTATATGAAGAATGGTCTCAATAATTCAAAAACCATGATTGAGAAACGCTCCCTTGAAAAAGCCGTGAGTCGCTTTGAAACGGAAACTGGCTTACGCTGGCCGTTCAAAAACTAGGGGGCTAAAGGCACCAAATGACTGACGAGCTGACACCAGAACAGATAGGACGCCAACAAATCGCCCACGAGCTGAGGCTTGAGCGTCAGAAAGAAGAAATCCAAAATCTTCATGAACTCACCAAACAGCGCCAGAAGATGGTGCGCCTGGGGATAGAGGAAGGGGAAAGCTTAGACAAAATTAATGCGGCAAAAGTTGAAGCGCTTGAAGCACAAAAGGCGGAACTTGATTATAAAGAGAGAATCGGAACCCTCAGTGTCCAGGAAGAACGACAACAAGGGAAATTAATTAAGCGCATAAAGAAACTAACGAAAGAGACTCAGGAATACGCCAAAGCTCAAGAAAAGCTTAAGCAAGAAATGGCCGAAGGTGACCGAGTTGCCAAGAATTATGGGCAAGCCCTTTTCAGCTTGAGTGGCGAATTCGATAGCCTTTATACGAAATACGTTCCGAAGACTACGGGCGAAATAATAGGGATGACCAAAAGCATTGTTATGAGCATTGTGACGCTTAGCGCATTTCGTAAAGCCACCTTAAAAATTATTAACAGTTCGGTGAATTTAGCGTTCGCCCAAGACAAGGCTTCGTCTGCTTTTCAGCAGGCCACCGGTGCAGGAAATGAGTTTAACACTACACTATACGACATTGAGCGCGCCGGCGCAGGTGCGGGCGTGACAATGGACGAAGCCGGCCAAGCTACACTATCCTTGTTCAATAATTATAGGGATTTTACAAACCTTAACGCCGCCGAAGCAAAAAAAATTGGTACAACCGTCGCTCTAATGAACGAGTTAGGGGTCTCCACGGAAACATCTAGCAAGATTATGGACCAAGCCACCAAATCTCTGCGCATGACATCGGGAGAAGCCGAAGAAACCCTCAGAACCCTGGCATCAACCGCTAAACAAATTGGAAAGCCCATGTCTGAGGTAGCAGAAGACTTTGCTGCCGTCGCCCCCAAGCTGGCGTTCTACGGTACACAGATGATGGGCGTCTTTCAGAAGCTTGAACAGCAATCTAAGTCCACTGGCATATCTGTAGACGAACTGATGGGCATCGTGGGGGACCCCTTTGATACTTTCGAGGGCGCAGGCCAAAAAGCAGGGCGTTTGAATGCTATTTTGGGTGGTCCCTATTTAAACTCTATTGATCTGCTCAACTCAAAAGAGGGAGAGCGTCTGGAACTTATTAAAGAAGGTATTGAGGCAGCCGGTGTTAGCATTAATGTGATGAGCAAGCAGGAACAACAGGCTCTTGCGAGTGCGGCCGGCATGTCGGTTGACCAGTTACGCCGATCGATGGGCGCCCTGAGTGCGGAGGAAGAGCAGCAAGCCATGCAGCAGGAAAAACTAGCTGAACTGGCCGCCGAGACCAAGAGTGTCTTTGACGAACTTAAAAATGCACTGCGCACCTTAATCGTTGAAAACCGCGCGTGGTTTACAAGTTTTGCCGAGGGAATTTCGAAGTTTAGTAAATGGATTAAAGAGCTTGATAAGGGAACCGTTAAGGCTGTTTTCTTTACTACAATTTTGATTGGGGTTACATCCAAATTATACCTGTTAATTAAGGGAATGATGATCGCGAAATCCCTTTGGACTGCCAGCGGGCTGTCCTTAAAAATGTTCGGCTCTGCACTCAAGATGTTTACTGCGACTCAGAAGTCGGCTAGCATTGCGGTGAAGATGTTCGGCGTCGCATCAAAGGTGGCCTGGGGTCCGTATCTCCTCGTTGGAGTCGCCCTCGGACTGGTTATTGGCCACATTATAAATATGCGTAAGCAGGGAATGAGCTGGACTGCAGTTTTAGTTGATATGACACAAAAGGTACTATTGTTCCTTGGTCCGATCGGCATCGCCACAAGCTTCTTCATATCCTTTTTCAAACACGTAAAGGACGGAAGGGGGTTCGTGGACGCTCTTGTGGAATCACTTAAAGATTTGGCTAATAATCTGTCCTTCGGCCTCCTCGGCAAGCTTTTTGGATTCGGCACAAACATTGAGCGAGCAAAAGCCCGCAAAACCAACGATGTCATCGTCACCAGTAGTGGCGAAGTCATTGAGCCTTCTTCCGACGACACCATCATGGCCGGTAAAGCAGGAGGTCCTCTTTCAAAGGCCTTCGGTGGTTTGGGCGCAGCTGCAGCCAGTGGCCCCATGGGAATGATCATGCAGGGCGCCCTCCGTCAGGTTCTGGGCCCGCTCCTGCGGGAAGCGATAACGGACCCTGTTGTTACAGCGTTAAGGGGAGGCCCCGGAACCGGTGGGGCCGGCCAACAAAAGCAAGATATCAATATTGTTGTGAAGATTGGAGAGAAAGAATTGAACGACCAAATAATTACAGCAATAAACTCTCCGCAAGGAGCAATGGCAATTAGTCCATTTTATCAGGGGTAAGAACATGAGTAGAATTCAAATGAAGGGAACAAACTAAAATGGCAGCATGGGAAAATGATACTTTCGACCATGGCCCCGGCAACCCCCGATCGGGCCCAGTCACGATTACCGAAGCCGGCAAAGCCGCGGCAGCTAACTCCGCAGCCAAGGCGGCCGCCAACCAGCCGAGACCCGATCGGGGATCCCGCGGCCGGCCACAGGTAGGAGAGGGCAACGTGGGGACGCGTCCACCTCCGTCTGCTGAAATGATTCGTGCGCTCCAGGAGGGCGGCCATGGCGACCAGCGTTCTTTGGGGTATATAGCCCAAGGGCAGATTGCAAATCCGCGCAACAATAAACATTTTTCTATCACCATTGAGCATTTGCCAACAAATCAGGAGGTGCAGTTCGATGGCTGGGTCACCCAGTTCGCGGATAATTTTACTTCCCAATGGAACGGAACACCCGTTTACGGTCGGATGGACGATCTGTATACCTTTCAACGTACCGGCAGGAAAATAAGTATTGCCTTTGATGTCGTGGCCGTGGATATAAAAGAGGGATCTCTCAATCAGTGGAAAATGAACCGGCTGGCTCAGTTTCTTTACCCCGTTTATACAGATGCAGCCGACCCGGCGTTTCAGGTACTCTCCGCAGCGCCTTTGCTGCGTATCAAGTACAGCGGGTTAATACAAAATTCAACAAACAACCAAGGCCTCGTTGGCTTTTTGCAGGGCTTTTCTTACGCACCGAGTGTAGAGGCCGGCCCCATGCTCACGGGCGCCCCAAGTGGCAAGTCTCCCAATATAATATATAAAGAGCACTCAATTCAACTAGAATTTACTGTTCTTCACACCCATCAGACCGGCTGGTCGAGTGAAACCGCCACCGCCGGCGGCATGCAGTACAGTTTTGGAGGGCAGGGAGACTCCCAGTCCACTATCGCCAAGAATTTCCCCCATGCAATTCCTGAGAAATTTAATGTTGGCGCCGCCAGCACGAAGAAGGATGGGAGCAATCCCTACGTCGACGCACTTCCGATGCCTCAGCGCTCAGCAGCATCGCAAGCACTGGGCGAGCATTCCTCAGAACAAATTGCTAGGCTGAAAGAGCAACAGGAGCGTCAAGCAGAGCAAGTCGCGGCCCAAGAACAGAAGGTATTGCAAGCGGCCCAGAATCGTCAGCATAGGAAGAACAAGCGTTATAACGCCAACCATCCCAACAAGCCGCCACGCCTACCGGTCACCGCGCCGTCGACTCCAGCAGGCCCAGGCAACCCTGGCCGCGGCAGCGGCGGGAGCCCAAAACGGTGATGAGGTTAAATTATTATGGCTGATAGATACGCAAACAGGCGCCTCCTCAAAAATGACATGGAAATGTATTCCAAGGTTTTTGAAGACCGCGGAGTGAAGTTCGTCACACAATATGCTAGTGCCACCTTTAATTATCCCGACAGTAATAGTATTGGAAATCTTAAAAACATTCCGCACATTTGGAAAACCGGTGATCGTTATTATAAGCTTGCCACGAAATACTATGGTGGACCCACTTATTGGTGGGTGATTGCTTTATACAATAAGGCCCCGACAGAGGCTCATTTGCAACTTGGCGATGTGATAGATATCCCCCTTCCCCTGGAAACGGTGCTTTCTTATTTTTAGAAAAGAGATAAATTATGGCTAACGGACCTAAGATTACAAAAAAAACAATTGAGGCAGTAAAGGCGGAGTGGGACAAGCGCGCCCCTATCTTTGTGCAGACTGCTATTGACCTATGGTTTCAAGACGACATGTTGGAAGGCAAGAAGGAGCAGTTCATCGCACAGTTGAACTCGGCACCGGCGAGGGGGAAATGGTTTGTAATGGTCCAGGCGCCCGATAACTCTGGACTTATCGAAGAAGAGTTTACGATCACGCTAGCCCACTGGGAGAAGATTCAGAGTCTCGTTAAGGGTTGGCGCCAAGTGTTTGAAGGAAACTACATCAACGATGAATCAATTAAGGGTCGTTATAAAAAAACCGCCGGCGCCATAAAAGAAATCTATAAGAATCCGAAGTGGGTGTACGTGGCAGAGAGACATCGTAGTGAGGTGTTTAACGAGCAAATCGTCGCGGGAGACATCCAGGGGTTTGATGGCATGTCAGGTAAAATAACGGCCGGCAAATTGCCGGTATGGATTTCTCATATGGCTTATAGCCAGATGTACGGCCGGAAAGAGTCGGGGGGCAGTTTCGTTAGTGCCTATAGTGCGCCAGCTCCCAAAGGCTCGTTAGCGTGCCAGTATAAGGCCCAGAACGCTGCTAAGTGGCGCCAGTTTACCCCGGTGGCAATCATCCAACGCGACAGGCGCTCCGACCGGCTCGACCAGGACCAGTACGAATACTATGCCTGGCACCCTGCGGGAGGCGCCGCCCCGGCGACCCGGACTGACCGAAACGGCTTCGACCACCAGCTGTGGTATACCCCATCCGCCGGCACTCCGGACGGCGGACCGGACTGGCAGCAGTGGTACTCGGGGTTTCACACCAGCTTGACTTGGGGCGAGATGAAAGCCTCCGCCAAGAACCAAGGCCCGGGCTATCCTAAGCGTACTATCCACCAGGCCGGATCTAATGACAAATGGAAGACCGACGACGTGATCTGGATTGAAGTTGGCGGCTTGTCGGCTGGATACTCCAGCGCCTTAGGAAACTGGAACGCAAAGACCTCGCATGCGAATAACGGCTTCGTTCGCGCCATTGCGCGAAATTATCCGCACGAGTGGGAAAAGCAGCTGATGGATCACATCATCAAGCACCTGGTGGACGGCGGCGTTGATCCCTCTGTTACCGCCGGGGCTGAAGCGCCGGATGACTTGCTGGGTGAAGATAAAGATCTGGGCCCCTCCCCCGAGAAATTTATACAGAATCCATCCGACCTGGCTCCGGTTGACCTTCAGTGTTTTTTGTTTGAGAATATTAGAGAATTGACGGAGATGCGCCAGGGGATGGTCAACTCGGGGGTTGATCCGTTTAAAAACTTCTCAATGATCAAGGGGTCTGGCGGCCGCCCGGGCGATTTGATTTCATATCTCCAAGCCGGCGATGACGCAGCAGCCAAGGAGAGTCTGCTAAATATTTGTCCGGATATATATGCTTTATTAACCCCGTATATGAAATTTTACCGCGTAGATTATGATGGCGACGACAAGCTGCGCCCCAAAAGCGAAGCGCAGATTCCCTTCCCTAATTTTATTGACCCCAATGACATCGACAGCATCACAGAACATAAGTGGGGGCGGTTCCATGGCGCCGGCATCAAGTCGTTTTCTTGGCACCTAGATGGTGTCCAGCCGGCCGAGGTAGAGAATAATATTTCGGCAAACCTCAAGGTTTATTTCCAGACGTTGCAGGATTTATTTTCTTTAAACTGGAGCGGCGACCGCGCCCAAGCAGGCATCCCCAACCAGGCGGGTTATCTGGATCTTATCATAGGCTCGGGCACCTCTTTCCGCAGTAAGCCCCAAAAGATTAATACCGCCGCCAAAAAAGACTCCGGTGCTTGTGAAGTTCTTAATGAGAAATATAAGGGTGAGAATTTTAGAATAAAAGCAGTTGTAGGATGGTCGGTCCCATCTAATTTTGAGACCGCCGCCGCGGCGTTGGGGATGGGCAGTGATGAATCTTCGCTTCTGGCGCATGCATTAAGAGAATCTCAAACGGCATTGTTTTTACAAATTGTGTCTCATAACCTTACCTTTAACGAGAATGGTTCTGTGGAATTGTCAATTGATTATCAGGCTGCCCTCTCGGGAATTCTCCGCAGCCCCACCGCAGATTTATTTGTGGGGAGTGATGTTTATAAACTAGACAAAGAAAACATCGATGAAGAAATCAGCAAGGAACGAGAGAGAATGAGGCTTCAGGGCGCCTCGGAAGATACGGACAGCTTAACAAAACTTCTGGCCAACAAGAAAGATGTAGTAGAAAGGGATAAAGCTAAAAAGTATAAGAAATTTCTTTCCGGAATTTATGATAGTGGGAAAGTCTACATAATGCCCATCGGCAAAGAGCGATGGAAGGCTGGTTTGATTCGCCACATGGACCCTAAGCAACGTGCTCGCGAATCGGTGACGCGGATAAGTAAGTTGTCAAACCCGGCTTCTGATGTGGAAAGAGCGTACGGGGCCAATGAGCTTAATATGGACGGTATTAACTCATTAGCTTCCCACCAGGCCGCCAGAAGTGCTGATGAGGAAGAGGCCGAAGAGGCCATGACCAGTGAGAGTGATGAAGAGCGCATGCGCCGTCAGTTTGCTGAACGCTTTCTTCTTTCTGCGAGTTCAGATTTCCGTAATGATGTGATTAATATACCTTTTATATTTTTGGGAGACCTTGTGGACTTCATTCTAGAAGATCTTAAATTTTTGAGCGACGGGAGTAGCTTCCAGTTCTATATGGGAGAGACCGAAATGCTTGATCCTCTCCGGGCCTATCAACTCAAAAGTATAGGTATTACTTGTCCTAATTCAAGCGGGACAACGGTCCAGGAAGAGATAGAAAATCTAGATCCTATGCGCCATGGGCATCTCCTTCAACAAGCCGCGGGAGGCACCTTAATGTTAACCACCAACATTGCTAATATTCCTATATCTTTAAAATATTTTCAGGAATGGTTTGTAAATACGGTGGTTCGTCCTCAAAAAGAGTCATATCCTTTTTTGAGATTTATTAAAGATTTATGTTCGGGTCTTATTGGGAAGGCTTTTGGAAATATCTGCTTTAGTAAAAAATTGCCTACTACCATTAAATTCGATACCACTATTTTTCCGACTGAAATGAGAGATGAGGGAAGCGTCTACTCTCATCAACTTAAAGGGAATGTTGATAATGGTAGACAAGCTATGCGAAGGCCACTCCTGGAGGACGTCGCTGCGCCGATTCCTGCGCTTATTTTATATTCTGTGGAGTCTAAGCCTTTGACCGGCACTCGCTACGAAGACCATGATAAAGGAATTTTTCATTACGCGATGGGAGCGCGCTGCGGTCTTCCTAAAAAGATAACGTTTAATCGTGTAGACCAGCCCTTCCTGCGAGAGGCGCGCATTGCTCGCGTCGGCGCATTGGGAGCCGAACAACTACGCGAGCTTTATACCGTCCAGCTGGATATGATCGGGAACACTCTGCATAAAAATGGACAGTACCTGTACATAGAGCCCATAGGGATCGGTGCCTTTGATAATATCAATGCAGCCTCTACCGTTCAAAATTTGGCTACACGTTTGGGCTTTGGGGGGTATTATCTAATAACCTCTGTTGGAAGCACCGTGTCAGATGCCGGCTTTGATGTTCAAGTTAAGGCACTTCAGGAGGGGATAAAGTTTGGATCCTCGGGCCCTGAAGATACCCAGGCGCGCAACTTTATGGGGACTAGCACTATCTATACTGGCGACGGCAAGCCGCCTAATATTAGATAAGGGGGATACATTATGCGATATAAAAGATTTCCTCTGGGGGGCCCAATGGCTTACTCAGCCTATGACATGGCCCACCCGGCCGGTAGCAATTCTCTTACTGCTAAAGCTAAATTTTTCCAGCGCTCTCTTTATGAATCGACTAGCTATCCTCGCACCTTGACAGACCCCATGGATACATGGTATAGTAAGAACCTCTTTGGTAGAATAGACCGAAAACAGTTTACTATTATTCCCCGCGACGAGGGCCTAGCACAGGTGCTACATGCCCAGAATCCTAATGTTTATTGTTTAAATTTTGTGAACGATGCCTTTGACCACTTTGTGAGACACATGCAAGCAGCCGCAATTACAAACTGTTTAGAGCCGGGTAACGAGGCCATTAGAAACCCTATAGCAGTCTTTGCTTGGACGTCGCCCGTTGCTAAGTGGAACGCATATAAAGAAGGCATCATAGCCGCATTCATTAAGGCGTTCAGAGAGAACCCCGAAAAGCCAGTTAAAAACTATAATGATTTTAAGCCTATCTTTATTGCGTATCTTAAGCAGATTGCAAAGATGACGGCTCTTACCAAGACTAGTTTCTTTTTGACTAATCATGTCAATCCTTATATTGGGGGCCTCAGTATTGGTATTAGCGACGACAATTGTGGAGACGATAGCGTCAAATACGAAGAGTGGATAAGCGATCCTAATTTTAGATTTTATGTGCAGTCAGCCAAAAAGTATGGGTTGAGGGTAAATAAAAATATGCCATGGATCCTAACGGCTGACCTCTTCACGGGTGCTATTCAAAAATTTCTTTCTGCATATGAATTTTCCCCTTCTGAGGGTAGTATGTCCGCCCCCCCGAGCAGCGCCGAGCCCCCTTTTAGTATTTATGCAGACGCCGCGGGCCTTACCCCCTCTAATTTTTTTCATGCTTATTACACGCGTGTGTATAAAAGCGATCTAGACGACCTTAATAACTTTATCCTAGACGCATATGCAAAGTTGGTCGCGAAGTATGATACCTATGGTGAAGAGAAGACCCTATACCAACCTCACTGTAATAATGTGTTTAATAGGCAGAACTATCTTAGAGAGCCTCTTTATCTCCACCGCCCACCTCTTCCCGCCAAAGATATTATTGATTTGTATGTCGACATCAGATATTTTGAAGCCCGGTCCCCTGATGATATCTCATTACGCGTCGTGAGGCGCCGAGCATATGACGTATATCGACAGCGCCTAGGAACTGGCGTCACTCGCGCAGCTGCTTTAGACGCACCCCGGGATTATATTAATGGGGTTTTTAAAGCGTACATTTACCCGGTAAACTATCAACGAATTAATCCACACTATTATCTTGACACCACAGATACCGGTGATATAATAGACACAGCGGGTGAGATAAGTTTTGCGACGTCTACGACGACGACAAATATTCAAAACGGTCCCACCTCCTATTAGGGGAGAGACATTTGCTGTTTCAAGTATTAGACGCTAAAGGCGATTGCGCAGGCTATTATGCCGATAATTTGATCCGACCACGAGATTTTGCACCTGCAACCGGGAGCACTTGGGATTACACCCCCCATATCTCCGGCGGTCCCTACGAGTTAGCACGCCTCTATGCCAACGGGGCTACTCTTACAGATGTTTGTCCGACCGATCTTAAGGAAGAGTGGGATAAAATTAAGCATACGCTCAAAGCATGCCTTAAATCTTTTTCTACCTCTCAGCTTTCTCTGGAAGAGAATTGCTTTTATGATCTGGTGCCCGAGTATTTTCTTTATCAGTATCTAGAGGCCAAAAATAGAATAACGCAGCACGTTTTAGATGTTTGCCCACGACCAGCCAATTATGATTTCATGTATAGCCTTGTGGAAATGCTTTCTTCGATCCGCGCTCGCGAGCTACATATTAATATTGGATCCATTAGTCATCTTCTGAGTTCTGTGAAGGGACAAAATTTTCATCGCACATTGCAAACCGTAAAGCACATCTGTGATTATAATCCATGGGGTACCGTCACCGGAAGGCTAGCAACAACTCCCAGCAGTTTCCCAATTCTTACAATGAATAAAGAGTTCCGGGCATGCATCGAGCCCAAGAACGACTGGCTCGTGGAGTTTGACTTTAACGCTGCAGAGCTGCGGACACTGCTGGCTCTCACCGGCGCAGAACAACCCGAGAACGACATCCATGACTGGAACGTAAAGAACGTTTTTGATAGTAAGCTGACCCGAGAGGAAGCCAAGGTCAAAACCTTCGCATGGCTGTATTCTAGTAAGGAAAACAAGCAGTTAGAGAGTCTTTACAACAAGGATTTGGTGCGAAATAAGTACTGGGATGGCTGTAAAATTCAGACAGATTATGGTAGAATAATAGAGAATGTAGATGAGCACCATGCTCTTAACTACATCGTTCAAAGCACCACAATTGATATGGTTCACGAACAGGCTTCTAAAGTCTACGAGCTTTTGAAGGGGAGAAAGAGCCACATTTCATTTTTGATTCATGACGCTGTGTATATCGACCTCGCTGACGAAGATCGCAATGAGTTGCTGAATTTGCTTGACACCTTCAGGAAAACACGGTATGA
>TARA_R110000824_G_scaffold62437_5_pt1 | contig 18224 bp, 18 predicted proteins | sample TARA_R110000824 | Tara Oceans TARA_R110000824 (sample SAMEA4397747) | marine metagenome | biome: Polar Biome; feature: [MES] marine water layer (ENVO:01000295) within the mesopelagic zone...; material: water (ENVO:00002006), including particulate matter (ENVO:01000060) such as......
CCTCCATCTTACATTAGAGACTACCTTCTGGAAAAGTTCTCAAAAAACGGGAAAATTGTTTCGGATGGCATTGAGCTTGTTATACCTTCGATCTTTATTCCTGGGGACTACAAGGGCCACATGAGTATTAATCTAGATACAGGCCTTTGGCAGTGCTTTAAGAGTAAAGAGCGTGGTAACTTCCTAAAGTTATATACCATATTAGAGGGAGTAACTTACGGTAAAGCTAAGGGGGAAGTTCTTTATGAATCCTACGCATCTAAGAATGAAGAAAAGAGTAATAAACTTAAAAAAGCTAATGTAAAAAAGGAAAAATTTGATTTTAATAAGTTTTTAAAAGAAGATTGTACCTTAGTAAGAGATGATTTTACAGCATCTTCTGATCGTACTATTAGTAAAGCAGTAAAATTTCTAAAGGATAGATGTCTTATTCAAACTGGGAAATATTACCTGTGTCATACGGGGCCATACGAAGGTAGGCTTATTATACCTTTCGAGTTAAATAACAAGGTCGTATTTTTTCAGGCCCGCGCACTAAGCGATAAACAGATTCCTAAGTATTTAAACTTCAAAGGAATAAAATGCTCAGACCTTTTATACCCTTTTGATATAGATGCAGAAGAGCTGTATGTTACCGAGGGTGTACTTTGCTGTAAAACTTTAAGATCTTTAGGTATAAATGCAACGTGTATAAATGGATCCTACATCTCCAAAGAGCAAGCATACCAATTGAAGCAATTCGAAGGTAAGCTTATTTTGGCTATGGACAACGATGACGCTGGAAGGGAGTGCATTAATACGTTCGAAAAAACTAGGAAGGATCTTATGATACCACCTTTCTGGGTAGTCACCCCCGAGATAAGGTTTAAAGATTGGAACGAGCAATACGTCAAGGGGAGACCAATCAAGATGAAGCCTAAACTTTACGATTGGTCATACCCCATTCTTAGCGAACTATAAAGTGCATTAGCGGTGTTATTATTGTTTCGTTCAAAACAGTATACTTAACTCTAATCGCATAAGGACCTACTAAAGCTCCTGACTCACCAGTAGCAACAGATGCCATAGTCTTAAGTTGGTCTGTGTTCCAATTATAGACAATAGTGTTATCAGAGGTGATATCAACAGTAGATGAAGTGTCACCATACCCAGATACTGTTAGGTGCCCCGCCAAGCTCTCATTTTCGTTAATTTTAACGATTTGAACCATTGCACTAGTAATAACACTATCCTTAAATATCTCTCTAGTACCTTCGTCTACGTTTCTGTTTTCTACAGCTACCGTAGTACTTATCTTCAAGTTTACAGTAGATCCCAAAGTTACATGCTTGTTGTATAACTTATTATGGGTCTTAATAATAAGAGGTTCTGTAATGGCAATAAAGGTGTTGTCATATAAAGTGAAGTCTCTGATATACGTTGTATAGTTGGAAGACCCTACGTTTCTAACAGTCCAGACATCGATATAATCCCCGACAGCAGAAGCTTCATTACCAGTAGAACTATCGTGACCTCCAGAGAGATTTAAAGTACCATCCAAGACTGCAACATATTCACCAGTCTTAACACGATAAACACCACTAGCAGTAGTGCTTGCAGCATAATCAGAAGCAGCCTGAACTCCCCCTATTCCTTCTGCGGAAGGTTCGAAGTGCATTAGTATGTCAGATATTGATGTACTCGCAATAAGACTATTACTGTTTAATACTGTGCTAGGGCTAACATTTTTAGTTTTTTGAAAAATGCTAACACTGCTAATATCATTTGGGTCTTGGTAGACACCATCGTTAATAAAAAACATACGCAAACCGACTCTCTGGTTTACACCAGGGCGGTTGTGCCTATCAATTAGTTCTACTCCGTTCAATAGCATTGTTTTGCCTATCTATGTCCTCTTTAAATAGTTTTAGGAATATAGATCTGTCAGTCTTAGTTAGAGATTTAATATCAGACCAAGAGAAGCCTACTTCCTTTATAAGTATATAGGCTTCCTGGTAGAGAGAGTTTAAGTCTAATAATTGTTCTAACTCATTGTAAAAAAAGTTTCGTTAAACGGAACCTCCATTTGAGTCTTACTATTACACCCCTCGCATAAATATAAGAATTTAGTTTGCACCCCATAATCAGTTTGATTTAATCCCTCTAGTATAGAATGCATGTCTCGTAGGGGTAACTTCTGCAATACATCAGATATTACTTTTTTATCTGTACAGTCGTTAATACTTTCTACAAATCTCCACATATTAATAGCTAGGCCATCTGGGGTAGACACATACTGTGTGTCTGCTGATCTAGGAAACCTAACAACAGCTTTCTTATTACACACGGGTAAGTGAACTTCCCTAGGATCTTTAAAATCTTCTGGTACTTTATTTACTTGTAATTTTGATATATCAAGTGAGATAGATTGAGACTCTTTACATTTAGGGCATTCGATATCAGCGTTAAAAGACTCTCCGTAAGATATTTCTCTAATCTTCATTAGAATAAACATTTTATCCATATCTAAGAGGTGATTAACATTAATATTTGATGTACATCTCGATATCAAATAATCTAAGGACTTACCAGTTTGATTGGCACCCATAGAGGCTAGTCCTCTCTCATCCTCAAATGTCATTGGCCTAATTGTTACTGACTTAGACGGATCATCTAAGGTATAAAAAAGACACCTGGAAGGTAACTCGACCTCTACCTCTACTTCTTCAGGAACTGAACCCAGGATATCAGCTACAAGATCTTCTTTTGTTAATTGTTCTTTTTGTGTCATATTGGAACTCCATTAACTATAATAGTCGCGTGGAGATAAAAGTAGGAATTCAAAAATCAAAGATTATAACAGATAATCCTGAAATACTATCAGCACTTTATCAAAGATTTTCTTTTAGAATAAAGGGTGCTGAGTTCTTCCCCGCGTATAGATCCCGAAAATGGGACGGAAAAAAACACTTCATAACTCGTAATGGAGTATTTAGATCAGGACTCTTAGAGAGAGTGTGTAATATCCTTGACGATGCGGAAGTATCCTACACAATCGACAGGGAACACGGGAAAGACACTTTTAAGAGAAGAAAGAACATCAAAGGCCTATCTTACTACGATTATCAGTGGGAGGCGATACAGGACGCTCAGAGACACCTGAGAGCCGTTATACAGTCCCCTACGGGCTCTGGTAAGACAATAATCATGGCTGGTACCTATCTTAACTTGCAAGAACCAAAATCTGTATTCCTATTCAATAAGAAACAGTTAGCGATTCAAACTTATGAGTTCTTCAAGGACAACGGTATAGAAGATGTGGGAGTTTGTACTGGGGAAGGGTATATACATGGTCACACAATGTTTTGTACGGTGCAAAGTATTGATAAGATTTTGCCTACCCATTTAGACGCTGAAGCATTGTTTGTGGATGAGTGTCATGAATTTTGTAAGGGACCTATGACCTTAGCAGCAATTCAATCATTTCCAGAAGCAAAGTATAGATTAGGTTTTACAGCTACCCCACCAAAACAAAGTAATGATGCTATAGCCTTGTTTAACTTAGAAGGTTCTTTAGGACCAGTTAAAATTTATAAAACTACTTCAGAATTAGTGGATGAAGGTAAACTTTCAAAGCCTATAGTTCAATTAGTTAAAATACCAAGAGACAGTAAGATTGAAGATCAGGATATGTCTTATACAGAAGTGTATAAGGATTGTATAGTAAATAATGAATATAGAAATTCAAAAATAAAAAGTATTGTAGAGTTGATACAGAGAAATAATTCTCAAGCCAGGATACTAATTATTGTAGAAAGCTTAGACCATCTAAGTAATCTGGATGACATCGATAATGTTTACACCTTGGAAGGGGTGGACGATTTAACCCAAAGATATAAAACTATAGACACCTTTCTAAATCATCCAGAGTCTTCTTGCCTCATTGGAACTAAGATTATGCAAACAGGAATAAATATTCAAGAAATATCCCACTTCATAAACGCCAGAGGACTGAAATCGGAATCAGCAACTTTGCAGGCTCTTGGTAGGGCACTTCGGAAACAGGATGGTCAAGAGAAAGTTTTTGTATTTGATTTTCTTGACCCTTATAAATATTTGAAGGCTCATTCAGAAAATCGTAAACAATCTTATGAAAATGAAAATCATGAAGTGAAGGTTCTAAATGAAAACTAAAGAAGAAATCAATAAGAAAATCGGTGAGCTTACTCATACTGAAACATCCAAGTTGGATTTTATAGTTAAATACTGTGAATCCATAAGAAATAAACATATCATAGATGAAGACACTATAAAAGATCTATCCAATATGTATGCAGAAATATATATTCTTAAGGAAAACTTAACAAGAAGACTAATTAAGCTTTTAAAGCAAGATCACATGATTGATTGATGCTATTTATCAGCCTTAGGAACCTTAAGGGCAGGGTTTTCCATCTTCAATCGGAGTCCCCAGTTTTCCATGTCTTGTTTAGTCCAGTGATTTGCTATCTTTTCATCTATAGTTTGCAATTTATAATTAATAGAATCTAATTGGCTAATCATCCATACCACCCCTGAACATATAGCTAGAACCATCCCCAAGGGGACTAAAGTATCTTTACCGATAATTGTTTTTTTATCACTCATATTTAAACTGCTCCCCACCCACTTCCATTATAGAAATTTAGTACATTTGTAGTTAGATTATATATTAAACTTCCTGTAGCGGGTGAACCAATTGCATTTCTTTGTGTGGTAGTCATTCTAGGAGGTAAGAATGATTTAGTAGTACTCTCACATTCTAAGATAGCAGTATTCTCTGCTACCGCTGATTGTCCCACCGCTAAACTTTGTGGCATCCAAACATTCTGGGAAGTATTAATTTCCATTGCCACACCAGAGTCTAAGTTGTTTGCATCTGCAATTCGGAAATTATCTGATGCCGCATTAGCTAATCCCATACACCAAGATTGACCCCCTTGGATCATAAATCTCACATGAGGATCACCACCACTAGACCCAGCCACTTTGGCAATAAACCTAGCATCACTTCCAGCATTAGAATTATCCTTGTGTTCAACTCTAATACCAACACCCCCTCCAGCAGTATCATCGACAACATCTAGATACTGACCAGGATCTAGTGTGTTAATACCAACCTTACCCCCTGGTTCCATGGTCATAACTCTATCATCACTAGTTCTGAATATTATATTACCATCTGCGGTATTTTCTAATACAGTATTAACACCACTCGCAGTAAGGATAGCACTGGTAGTAGTACTTACAACACCTATTGTAGCTGTCGCTGTGTTACTGTGGAATAGGGCTATGTCATTTTGGGTGTCATATACGTCTAAAGATCCCGTAACGTTGAGATCCCCACCAGTTTTCATGTTAATGCCACCAGACACATTTAGATCACCTGTTCCTACTTTCTGTAAGTGCCAGTTAGTGTCTGTTCCGTCGAAGGAAATTCCAGAATCCAAACCTGTTCCAAAGTCTAGTGATTCGTTATCACCGTGAGTTACTTGTAATGTTATTTGCCCATCTACATAAGATTTAATGGACTGCTGGGTTGCTAACTTTGTAGCACTGTCAGAGGAAAAATCATCTTGATCCAAAACAAAGTCCATACCTGCTGTTGTGGAAAGTGACTTCATCACTGCGCCAGCATTAGTTACATTAGTAGCATCAGTAACATCTGCTCCTGGTTCAATAGCATCTAATTTGCTATGATCAGCATCAGTAAATGTATTAGAGTCTGAACCTGCTTCAACTGCTGCGACTATCTCTGCTTCACTTTGGTCGGCTGTTGCTGCTGCTTCAATACCATTCAACTTAGTATGATCGGCATTAGTGAAATTATTTTGAGATAACTCCCCATCCTGTATGGAGTAAGTGGTGTTGGTATCCGTTGCATTAATTGTAACTGTATCCCCAACGCAAGTAGTTGTTACATTAGTTCCACCAGCTATGGTCAGGGTATCTCCAGGAGTAAGTGCTGTAGAGCCAGCATTTGAAGTTACCGTTAGATCAGCAACTACGAAGTTTGCGTAACCAGGGTTGGTAGTATTATCACTGTAGGTTACCGCTATACCAGTTTGAGTCCCCCCAGTAACCATATAGGCTGCATAATCTTCTACTTGCTCTTGCGATAGCGTAGTGTCAGTACCACCAAACAAAGTAGCAATATCCACGCCAGCAGACACGATCATGTTTGTTGCTTCTAAAACCGTGGCAGATAAACCAATACTGTGGGCAGATGACTGCATATCAATCACCGTGTTATTAAACTTAGTTAATACATCGGTGCTAATAGCTGATACGTCTATATCCAAAGCTTCCGCTAAGGTATAGTTCCCATCAGACTTTAGGGTTAGAACGAGTGGTTTACCAGTTGCTGCCATTTATCCCCCTACTTGAAAGGAGGTTTAGGCTTCTTCTTCTTTACCTTGAGGTCTCTCTTAGGTGGCTCTTCTTCTTCAACATCGACATCGCTTTCTCCGTCTCCGTCAAAATCTACACCCTCTTCTTCGTCTTCCTCTTCAAAATCCTCTTCCTCGCCTTCAAACTCCTCTTCGCCATCTTCCATATCGTCTTCCATCTCTTCCTCACCAGAGGAGATTTCAGCAGTCAAATCTTGAATCAGAGCATCAAGTTTAGATAGGTTTCCTAGTAAATCATCTTTATTAACTTCGGTAGGATCTTCTTCCATACCTTCTTCACCGCCCATCTCTCCCTCTGCGTCAATCTCAGCATCGGCTTCGGCGGCTGCTTCTTCAGGTTCCATCATGGGGCTATCCATATCATCATCAGCTTGAGCAGGTATCCCTTCCTCACTGTCTAGCATTTCATCAGAATCATACTGCTCTGGGTCCATCTCTGGGGCAGCATCAGGTTCCATCCCTTGTTCCATTCCAGGTTCCATCCCTTGTTCCATTCCAGGCTCTTCCGCGCCAGCAACATCAACTCCAGTCTGTTGTTTGAGCATTCTGAGAATATCTCCAATTTGTCCCAAGTCGCCTGCAACCTTATCAAAATCAAGATAGTTCATTAATTCCATCTCAGTTAAGAGATTATCGTAACCAGCATTATGGAAGATGTTATAAATATCCTCGCTAACATCTAGACTCTCAGACCCAGATTTCTTACTCAACATCTTCGCAATCTCCTGGAGGACACTTTTCTGAACTGAATCTTTTGGAGAGATCTTACTAAGAGTCTCAAAAATAACAACTTGAGTTTTAACTAAATCCTTGAAGGAAGGAACTTCCTTAAGATTTTGAATACTAATACCATATTCTTCATTTAAGATCTTGGAAAGGTATGATTTGATAGGCTTCTTCATCTCGTAGATCTTGGAAGAAAAAGCCCTAACATCTGCTAAAGGAACAACAGCCTCACCATCTAAATCTAATGCTTTGGAGAATGATTCAGTCAGGCTCTTCTTAGTAGATAAAGACAAGTAAGGAATATCGACGATAGCCTCTCCAAGACTCATCAGGACCTCATCATCATCAGACTCATAAACTTTAGAGGCCAACTTAGAGATAACTGGGCTTGATGCCCAGGCACCATCAAAATTATTCTTAGCTTCTAAAAGTTCTCTTTTAATTAATTCTTGCTTACAAATAACTTCGTAAATGGACTCATTAAGACCTTTCTTGATTTGATAACTGCCGCTCTTTTCCAAACCAGCTTCATCGATCTTAGGGAAATTAAATGCAGTAGATAGAACATTAAGAAAACGAACAGAGTTTTTGATCTCTGGGATAGAGAGGATCTCTTCTTTGTTTTCCTTAAGGAACTCAACTAAGCCTTCCTTTATCTCGCTTAGCTTTTTATATTCCCCCTCTCCAGTAATACTCACCTTCTCGTTAAATTTTGCTTTCTTCTGACTGAGTTTCTCAACAGTTTTATCAAACTTTAACCTAGTCTCCCATAAACCAATAAGATCGGTAAATGAGCAGCTAGTCTCTGGGTAATCACTCTCACTAAGGCTTTTCAGGAAAGACATAGCTTTGTGAGATACAAATTTATCAAACTCCTTACCTTCTGAGAAGAGATTGGCGGGGGTAACCTCAATATCAATTAAATTTATATTACCTTTATCTAAATCTACCTTCCCTTGGATGATGTAATTGTTTTCAGTAACAAAAGTAGCAGTGTCACCTTTCAAATCAAAAAGCTCTACATTACTTCGTAAAGATCTTGAAAGATAATCACCTAACTTCAAGATAGAAGTTACTTTTTTATTTCTGTTTTCGAATATATTCGTAAGCATAGTCCTTTCCTCTAAGTTTATATATGCTTTACCTATGTCGGCAAAGTTCTAATTTCTTAATTTCGCTTTAATCCTTGCGATTCTTCTTGTTAAAATACCAATGGTATCAGAAGGCACACCACCTTCTGTACTTTCAATTATAAGCTTTTGTCTGAGTTTCATAAGAGTATCTACTTCCGTAGACTCGGTTGGAGGTTTATTCTCCATAGGTTCTCCACCAAACTCTGGACCACCCTCCACTGGGGCTTCACCACCCATAGGAGGTGCCATACCCCCACCCATAGGAGGTGGAGGCATTCCGCCGCCCATAGCAGGATCCATCATCCCAGCTTGCATCTGCTGCTCCATTTGTTTTTCGATATCTTCTTCAACTTCTTTTTCAGTCTTCTCAATTTCCTTGTCAGTCATATCATAGAAGTCTTTATAAATATGTTTTTTAGAAAATAACTGAAGGGCTAATACTTGACTAACAACGCCAGCCTTTTGCATCTCAAGGTCAAGCCTTCTTTTCTCAAACATATCGGACGGAACTGGTAGTTCAATCCGCATATCATCAATGAGAGATCTTGGGAAACCTTTAATTTGGAGATGCCTTTTAGCTATGCTCTCCATACCAATTTCAATACATCTCTGTACTCTAGTAATAACCTTAGCAAACTTAACATCTAACTGAGCTAGGTTAGCTTTTCTCTCTGGAGCTTGGTCTTTTTCTACAATAAAATCTTTTGGAATTTTTAGAATAGAGAGAAGCTTGTCTCTAAAGTATTTAACATCATCCACCTCACCTAGATTTTGCGCTCCCTGTAGGGTGTCAACTTTAGTAGATGACCCTTTCTTCATAGGAAAGAAAAAGTCTTCATCAGCAGATAATGGGTTATACCTAGAATCAATCTGATGAGTGTTAGAGTTGTAGAACTTTTCTTTCTTAAACCTCTTCATGGTCTCTTCGATATGAGCCATAGCTTTAGAGGTTGGCAAGTTTCCAACATCAATATAGAAAATTCTTCTTTCGGGTGCTCTCGATAACCTATAGATTAGCATAGCATCTTCCATAAGCTTAAGACTTCTATGGATCTGCCTAGCATTAGCAGCAATAGACTTACCATAAGGGTAAAATGTTGGGTCACTGGTATGGAGACGGAAATGAGATATTTGATTTCTATCAAGAGTAATATATTGCTTCCCTTTCATACCATCAGCACCAAAACCATAAGCTGCCCAATCATTCTTCTGAGGAATCTCTTGAAGGAAGTCTGTCAAATACCCATATTCATTTTCAACACGATAAAGATAATTTGGATTAAGAATCTTTATTCTCTGAATACCTGCTTTAGGATTTTCTAGATTTACAATGCTTTCCGTAAAGCAATCACCATACTTAACAGTATTCCTAACGATGTCCCAGTAATAACGATCAAACTTTATGTTGGAGAATAACTTCTCAAGTTCATCCTTTACTAAATCATCATCAGATTTTATAACCCATCGCCTATCCTTAGTATCTCTTTGTGTTGAATCATCAGCGTAAATATCAAAGGCAGCAGCAATTTCAGGATAATCATCCATGTTCTCAAACTCAGTATAGCGTCTTCTTCTTTCGACCTCTAACTGAGTCATTTGAGGCAAGGAACCCCTAACTAACGCTCCACCACCACTATTCCTATCAGGAGCTAAAACATCTACATTGGAAACAGTATCCCCCGCCAATGGGTGGGGTTTTCTCTTCTTAGACACTTCTGGGTCTTCGTCTTCAAACTCCCCTACAACATACGGCTGTGCTTTAGTAGCAAAGAACTTGCTAAAAAATCTAGCCATCCTACCAGTGGGGCTATACCAAGTATTTCTTCTTGGACCTCCACCAAAACCAGTAAACCCAATTGCATCCTCGTCTAGTTTCTTTTTTTTGTCTATTTCATCCATTCCAGGTATTCCTCTTCAGTAATTCCGCCATACGACTTTACTTTATATGTAGTTTGAATACGAGGAGGGATATGGCTATTATCCTGATCTCTTGTGTGAAATTCTACTAAAGTACCTCCAGTTATCTCTTTAAAACCAAAAGCAGCCAGAGCTAAGGACATAACTAAGTCATCATAACATCCGTCATCAGCTTGTGCTTTACCGTTTTCTGTTACAATAAAAGTTAAAAGCTCATCAGCGGTCCTCTCGGAGTTGATTTTAAAAGTATTAAGACGAATATACTCTTCCATCTCAGCCAGTATAGTTTCTCTATTTGACATAGCTATCTGAACGCCTAGTTGACCCTTATCATCCATGTATATGTTATCATACTCTAAATCATTGAATAATCTATCAATTAGGTTGTTTCCTATAGTATTTCTTTCTGGAAAGACGCAAGCGGTATTGTATTCTATTCCAACTTCTGATACAATTTGAGCTAGTTCGTTTATTGGAGTTTTGTTTGAGTAAAACTCAGCAACCTGCTCACCGTTATAAATGTTAATGACATGGAACGCTGAGTGATCTCTATCCCTTCCCAGGGCTGGATCAACAGCCACAACATAGTCATACTGAGGTTCTGGGTCTTTCCATACTCTCATTCTGTTATTGTATCGTCTATAGAAATCTTTATTTACATTTTTCTTTATATACCTTAGGATTTCCCCATCAACGTAAGTATCCCCTGTACCAAGAAATTCACATTCAAACTCCTGTAACCACCTACGAGGACCCATATTCTTCCTAGTAGTATCTTCCCACTTATCAATATTCATCGGAGTGGAATAAGTGAGCATTTCTTCGTATAGTTTTTCATACCCCTTCTGTCTTTTATATTCTGGGTGATCTTCCCATCCGATTTCTATAGCGTTAAAATCGTTAAGACCACGAACAGCATCCTGCCACATCTTGTAGTACCAATTACCAATACCATTCACAGTAGACAACACAAAAGCAGCACCGCCAGTTGAGATTACGGGATAAGCAGCGCCCCAAATGGTTTCAATATGCTCGATAAAAGCTCCCTCGTCAATAATTAAAAGATTAGCTGATATAGACCTTCCAGCCTCTTTACTGGGAGCCTTCGCCTGTAGCCTGGACCCATTTCTCAATTTAAGATTGTGGCTATTTCTGTATCTAATCTTTGGCTTAAGTACTTCAGGAATTTCATCATACATGATTTTAATTCTTTCAAGTACTTCTTTAGCAGCCTCATCATCCTTAGAAAGGACCGCTATAGTAGTGTTTGCTCTAAAGATCATCATCCAGAGTGTGTAGGCAGCAACAATGGTGGTACAACCAGCCTGTCTGAATTTACGAAGAATATTGAATCTATTTTCTTGTAATTCGGTTACAATTTTTCGTTGGAAGGGGTATAATTTAAAGGGAACAAGCCCTCTGATAGGGTGAACTACCTTGATCCTGTTTTCAATAAAATAAACAGGATCATTTCTATATCTGGATAATTCTTCGGATAGTATTTGAGAGTGTTTCATATAAGGATGCCTATGATATATAGCATGGCCTGCACTAGAAGTCCTAAGCCAAGTACTACATCCGTTAAGCTACGAAATTACTTTGAAAGTGTCAATATTGATCATAGATGGTTGGTAGGGGAAAAAAGTATATTTGATGCCTATAAAAGAGAAGTAGAAAGAATAAACCCAGCAGACAATGATATTATAATCATGTGCCATGATGATATCGAGATTTGGGATGACCAGAATCAATTTATAGATATCCTAAACACTTGCACTCAAAATAAAATAGGATTCATAGGAGTAGCAGGAACTACCTTCCTAAAGAAGAAGGCAATGTGGTGGGATATAGAGCAACGACGAGCAGGAGAACTCAGAGGTTTTGTCTGGCAAGGAAAAAGCAAGGAAGAGTTTTCTCCTAATTGGTTTGGCCCTCCTGGGAGGGTGGTGGCTTTAGATGGCTGTTTCATGGCAGCATCTGGAAAAACTCTTAAAAATTTGGATATGAGCAAGCCTAAGTATTTTCCTGGTGATTGGGACTTTTATGATATCCACTACACGGTGCAAGCCTATAATCAAGGGTTGAATAATTTAGTAGTACCAATTCACATTCTACATAACTCTCCTGGTGAAATGGTAGCAGGTAGAGGGTGGGCTGAAAATAGAGCTGGTTTTATTAGGAACGAGAGGTTACCAATTAAATGTTAGAAAAGATTTGGAATGATTTGTTATGGATACTTATTAACTTTAGTATGACCAACATTATGGTTGTATCTCAAATAACTTCTTCTTTTAGGAAGTTTATGAATGAGAAGTTTAAAATCAGTTTATTTTACTGCGCTATGTGCTTCTCATTCTGGTCTGCCTTACTTCTAAGTTTAGCATGGAGATCCCCAACTGGTTTATGGTTATGGGATGCTTTTCTAGGAAGTATAACTTCCTGGGTCTTATATGTTTATATCCACCCAAAACAGTCAGAGTTCTAGTCAACATCCACCAGCACAGTTAGCAGTCCTTCTTAGGACCCATCGTCTTTTAATAATCATAACGCACCTCCGTTAATTTAGTTAGGTAAATTCCTAAATGTTTTATGCAATATACTATGATATAAAACAGAGGTATAAAATATGAATGATTCACAGAAATATGTTGCTCTTATGACAGCTTTGGGAAAGATCTCAAAGTCTATGGATATTAATTTAAAATTTAGGGGAGACAACTTTGAAGAGATGTTATTTCAACTTGTTTTAGATTGTAGACAACAAGTAAACGATTCTTGGTTACATATGTTTGGAGAAGTTACTGGAAACAGACCAGAAGGTGTGCAAGCTGCTGCTGAATATCTGAGGTTAAATACAAAGATTACGAAAAAGAAATCCAGTAGTAAAACAGAAACATGATAAACATAAAGGACTATGCAAAGTGTAGATTACTATGTTTGCTAGTCCTTTTATGTGGGACAGCAGGCTGCGGAAAAGTTATGAAGAATAACCCATTCGATGACTCCTTTGAACCTGAATTCTATTGGCATAAAGACGTAGCTAAAACTGCTAAAGACTTTAATTTACTAGTTAAGGGAGAAGACCTGCTACAGGATTTGGTGGAAACATCAAAATCTAATTATGACATGAAAGAATACATGTCATTTCACAGAGTTGATCACATCTGCATAAGAACTATCGTAAGAGCTTATAACAATAGTAATATAGGTGATTTCTGGGTTCTTGTAACTTTTGGGCACACTGGAAATTCTACTCCTATCTACAAAAGAGAGGAGCTACGAATAGAGATCACTGGCGGGGACTTCGTAACATTAGATAACCCCAAATACCCAGACCTACCTGTAGCTCACGGCCAAGGCTTACCTGTCGTACATTTTAGATACGACTTCACGAAAAAATCACAAGAGCCTACAGAGATTTATAAAGACCTAAGAACTAATAATAAAATCTATAAGCCAATTCCTCCTTTCTGCGCGGAACCTCCAAAAATTCCAAAATGGATTGTTGACCCCCATATAGCATGTGCTAATATAGCAGATTCTGAAACAGAGTTCTTCACACCATTTGAAGAAACAATATACACCCCCGCATTCCCAGGAAGGACAGGTGGACAACCTCAGTTTGGCGTATATCAGGTTTTACCAGAAATATCTAGTGATGGGTATAGACTTGGTTCATGGCGCTCACAGCTGTATCAGGAGGCTTGTAGGCCTGGACATTTTTTACACCCAGATGGTACTAGAGCTACGGAAGATGATTACCCAAAAACTGTTTTGCATTCTAACGGATGGTTTCACGAAAGATCAAAAGGAGATCATTGGATAAAGCATACAAATCCATCTGCACCTTGGTTAGACAGAGGAGCAAAAACACCTAAAGGAACATTGTGGAGATTTTGGGATAGCCAGCACTGGTCAATAAATTGTTTATGCCAAGCTTATCATTTATACGAGGATCCAGGATTAGAGATGATACTAAGAGATCTTGCTGAAGGGTGGTTATGGGCTAACCCAGTTACAAATAAGGGAACAAGCCATCATATACCAGGAGCAGCAAGAGCTAGAGGAAGGGTTTTAGAGGCTGGATGTTCGTTAGCGTGTGTATTAGATGGAGATATACATGAACGGCTAAAAAGCAGAGTTAAAGCTATTTTAGACATTCAAATTAAAGAATTTAAAAATAAATTAGATACAAAAACTAATCCTATAATAAGCCGAAGAGATGGATATTCCGTATGGGAACATGGTTTATGGGCTAAGGGACTAGCTGCTGCATCACATCTCCTACCATCCTACCAGAAAGAAATACACATCATGGGAGGATACATCTCAAGGTGGGTTTTAGATGGGTTTAAGGACTTTAATGGTAAGTTATATGTACCTTATGTTATAAAATCGAATGGTACTTGGGAAAATAACCCGTCAAAGGGATTATCTCGGTGGTGTTTACCTGCTATACAATTGTTGGATAAATTTGAGCGTTCTGGTTTAACTAAAGAAGAGAACGACAAGATTACAGCCATCTTAGAGCAGTTTAAAGAAATTCAACCTCCTACTGGCGGGGGCTGGCCTGACTCTTCCAAATGGAATCTATTCTAAATAAGAAGACTTGAAATAGCTAAATACAGTTGGACCAAATCCAACTATGAAAAATGTTCTTTTAAGTTTATTATTTTTGTTAACAACTACTTTTCATGCGAACGCTCAGGCAGATCTGTTAAAAGACCCTAAAGTAAGTCGCATGAACATCTTATACGGGGCTAGTAATTGCCATGATTGGCATACTATGCTTTGGATCTCTCTCCCAAATCGAGGCTTAACTTTATGGGGAGAACTATACAATACAGCATACTATAATCCCCCTGTAGGTTGGGTTATAGTTGGACAAGGACCGTTAAACCTTCCGCTTCAATTACCTACTAGACAATCTTGTCACTTGCTCGTAGCACCCTGGATATTTATAACAGTTCCAATGAACAACGGATTTGGACGATTCAAACTTTTTGATATACCTAAAGATAGCAACTTAATAGGTTTGAAGCTATACGCGCAAGGTGGATTTGAAGCACATCCAGGAAAAGAAGGATTTTCTCGCGGAGTTGAGTTCGTAATACAATAAATACTAATATGAAGAATCTAATAACACTAATACTCGTATCTTTGTTAGCAGCCTGTGGAGGCAAAAGAGGAGATAAAATCTCACATAGACCTCCTGCCCCAGAATCCACAATTTACGTTCTTTCTGATTTTCACAAAGTAACATCAGAAGGTCATATACCAGTCACTAGAATGATTGAGCACACTAAGGAAAATAGACTTAGAATTTTTGAAGCTCATGGAACCTTAGTAGATCCTAGGAATAGACATACTTTTAATGCTACTTGGAGGGGGTCTGGGTCATTAGTAGGTAACTCTCTTATAAACTATAACCCGAACAATACAATAACTCTTAAATTTGTAATTGATGAGCCTCATTACGGTTTGCTATATTACAGCTTAGTATTGCAGCTATTTAACGGAGAGATGGTAGGTACAGAGACAGTTGGACATAAATCTGATAAAAGTATAATGTCGGTTACATTTACTAAAGATGATGATTGACGGTAGCTATATATTTACATGAAAGACTCATATAGAATCCATAATATCCTAGACGAAGGTACTAAAAGAGAACTTAGAAAAATTAGAAGTAAGAAGAACCCTAACCCAAACTATACTAAAGCAGAGTATAAGGAACTTAGGAGCCAAGCAAGAGGTGGAAAAGGGGCAGCAGGAACAGAGAAAGATCACGAAGCAAGTGATACTACCCAAACAGCAGCGGCTGATAAATTAGAAACGATGAAAGCGAATAGGGGAAGGACACAACTTAAAATAGCACCTTCTGTGAAGTCTACTGATCAACGCAAATCAGCAGTTGCTGAAGGTAGCGGAGGAAAAAAGAGGCTTGCAAGAAAACTGGCATCTTTAGAGAAGTCTAGGAGCAAAGCTATAGACCGTGAATTCGATTGGAAACCAAGATCAGGGGAGTCTGGAGATGACATCGTAGCCAGAAATACAGTCGCTAGGCAGGAAGGCGATGCCATTCATAAGAAGGCGAGAGCCACTGCTTATCGAAAGGGTGTAAAATCAGCAGAAGGTAAAGGTAGACCCTCTGCAAGAGAATTTGGTGTTGGTAAGTATGCGCCTAAAAAAGCTACTTTTCGACAGTCTGAAATCCAGAAAAGGGTTGCAGCAAACAAAGAAGGAAAGTAACTTAAAGAAGCGCGAGTAGCAGACATCCCTGCAAGATAGCGCACAGAATACCATAAGTTACGAAACCCTTAAAGTTACGCCCCGATTTTTTCATTAGTGCTTACCATTCCCATTACCATTTTCTTCCTTTTCACCAGCACCCTCGCTCACGATACTTCGAAGATTACTGCCAATCATAGTGACCAAAAGAGTTAAAAGTGCTGAGACAACTGAAATTTGTTCAACAGGAATAAATTGAATAGAGAACAGAAATCCTCCAACTAATAACATTAAGTATAGTGGACCAAAAACTGCAATATGTTTTGAAGCTGCTTCCTTTGCACTCATCTGAAGCTTTAATTTTTCAATCTCTAACTTCTGTTCAGCTTTAGTTTTTTGTACTACAGCCTTATACCTAGCAGCAGACTCTCTAGCCTCTACCTTCTTCATCTTGAGAGCAGAAGCAGTATCTTTTATGATATATTGAGTTGGAGCAGGTTCGTGGTCTTCTGAATCCTTTTTCATAATATTATCCTATCCTTCTATTATATATACCCTTCTAGATTCTAATTTAGTCTAACATTGTTATAACGGGCATCGACTATATAATAGCATGAAGAACTATAGAATTCACGAACGTTATGAAGAACGCCTTAATGAAGGACCTAAATGGGAAGCCTTTAAGAAAGGTGTTGGAAAACTGAATCCTTTTAAAAAGAAGCCTAAAAGACCGAGCATGGAAGATAGGGCGGAAAAGATGGCTCCCCTTGCCATGAACCTGAACCCCACGGCAGCGGAAAAAGCTGCCAAGGACGCAAAGAGTGCGAAATGGAAAGCGGATACTCAAGCCAAGATTGACGCTAAAAGCAAAAAAGCGAGGGATGGGCAAACGGTCGGGTCCGTCTTGGGAGCAGCTATAAAGGCAACGGGACCCAATCCAGTCGATACACGTTCTGATGCTCTTAAAGATGCAGAAGCTCGGACAAAGCGACAACAAGGTACTATTCCAGATAGGGCTGATCTTGAGCATCCAGAACACAAAAGGGTTTATGGTGGTGGAAAGGACCCCAGGGGTCCTGTTCGTCGTTAGGAGTCCCTTAAAAATGAAAAACACTAGAATTCACGAACGTTTGCAAGAAGCAGACACTGGAGCTATGGCAGATAGCTTGGGTACGTGGTGGAAGAATATAGATCCAAATGCGGGACCTGGGAAAAAAGGATACATGAGGAAAAGAAATGTACCACCTCCTGGAGCTAAATACGATCCAACCAAGCACAAAAGGCCAGTAGAGGGAGAACCTTTAGAGTATATGCAGCCGCAACATAAGGATTATACTAGTAGTTTTATAAATAGTAGAATAATGAAGTCGGCTACGAGAGACGCTATTAGAGGTACCCCAACAACAGGAAACATACATAAAAACTCTAAAATTGGAAAAGCCTTATTAGCCGATAAACTTAAAAAAGGGAGAGAGATCCTTAAGGGACACGGAGTCCCTAACCCATCGTTGTCAGATAAGGCAACGAAATGGATAAAAGGCAACAACCCACGAAGCAAAGAGAATCCTGAAGGCTACGTTAGAAGCGACCGGACATAATAACATGAAAAGCACTAGAATACATGAGAGAATTAAAGAGTCTTTAGCAGATACTGCAATGGCTGCTGCGCCTCATGCTGCTGGGGTTGGATCTATTGTTTATCATGTTCTAAATAAGAAGTTCCCACGTAAGAAAGGAAAGATCTCACCTGAAACAAAGAAATTTGTAAGCGTTCTTATAGATAAGAACA
>TARA_R110000824_G_scaffold74657_4_pt1 | contig 18175 bp, 27 predicted proteins | sample TARA_R110000824 | Tara Oceans TARA_R110000824 (sample SAMEA4397747) | marine metagenome | biome: Polar Biome; feature: [MES] marine water layer (ENVO:01000295) within the mesopelagic zone...; material: water (ENVO:00002006), including particulate matter (ENVO:01000060) such as......
ACACAACAGGGTATACTAGTGCTGTGTACTTATTGCTTGCATCTGCTAATCCATCCCCTACACCATAAGGTAATCTGGATGTATAAACATGAGCATCACTGTTAAATACCTGCTTAACACTGTGATAGAAATATCTCTCAGCTGAGTTAGTAGGTTTTCCATAAATTTCTTCAAAACCAGAAAATGTACCGACATTTAACACTTCGTCCGTGGGTCCTTGATTTGAAAAACCAGGTATAAATACACTAGTTCCAATAGGAGCTGCAGGCCTCTGTGTCAAGTCGATTTCTCTGATTTCAATTCCCGGGGATTGTATTGTTCGTCTAGACATATTAGTAACTTTCTTTAATTATTTATTGTAACTTAATGGAAAGTTATGATTTATTATTAGTTGAAATATATAGGATACTGGTTATAATATAAATATATGAGAGGAATTATTCTAGCGGGTGGTACAGGTACAAGGGTTTATCCAAATACTAAAGTAATATCCAAACAAATATTACCTGTATACGACAAGCCAACCATATATTACCCGTTATCAACCTTAATTAATCTAGGAGTAAAGGATATACTTATTATTTCTAATCAAGTAGGAACCTTTCTAGATATTTTTGGAGATGGATCTACACTAGGTCTCAATATTACATATAAGATTCAGAAGGAACCTCGCGGAATTGCTGAATCTTTAATTATAGGAGAGCAATTTATTGGAAATGAAGATGTTGTATTGATATTAGGAGATAATATTTTTACAGGGGTTGAAGAGCCTTTATATAAAGGCACAGCAAAGCTAAGTTCAACTATTGTAGGATATAAAGTTAGCAATCCACAAGATTATGGGGTTGTAACATGTACTGAAAATTTAGTCGTATTAGACATTGAAGAGAAACCCGTTAAACCTACTAGTGATATTGCTGTTACAGGTTTATATTTCTATGATTGTACCGCGCCTGAGAGAGCTAAAAATTTAAAGCCATCAGGTAGAAATGAACTAGAAATTACAGATTTAAACAGAGATTATATGGATTCAGGCGAGCTAGGACTGACTATACTAGGATCTAATCATGCTTGGTTTGATACAGGGGATAATGATCAGATGTTTGAAGCTACTATGTATATCAAGAGTATTCAAAATAGAACGAATCAAATGATAGGATCTATTGAGCTTGAATCATATAGAGCCGGGAATATTACTATTGATGAACTACATAGTATATTATACAACATGCCTAAATGTAAATACAAAGATAATATTATTAGAGTAATTTAACTTCCATTTTTGTGAAACTAAATGAACTTGAAGAGGTTATCTCGTTATTATCATTATAATTCCAGGTAATTTCTGCCAAGTTTGTAGGAAATGCTCCAATATAGTCAAATTGTATTTTTCTATTCTCATATTCATCCAAACCAAAAACAGTTATATTAGATGCATATGCATTTAAATAAGCATGTCCTTTAATATCAATTATATTGTCACTATTAAAGTTACCAGTTTTAACATCATTTAATAAATCCAACCACTTATATATTACCCAGTAGTTTTTATACTCATTGTCGACCTTAAAATTAAAATCAAAGCTACTTGGTGCTTGTCTTACATGAGAACTGATTTTAATACTCTGAGCTCCATATGGTAATGTAACTTCGGGAATATCGAACGAAGGTGTTAGAGTCCCGAATATACTCATTTCTAAACTATTAGCATTTATTTTATTATTATTACGAGATATGCTATCATTAATCTTTTTTAACCCTTCAGGTAGATTGAGAACAAGAATAAACTTATCGTTTCTGTTTTTATTAAGTGGTGATTGATTCATTATAATACTTCCCAACCTTGTGCAACGAGATCATCCATCTCAGATGGGCCCTCACTATTATTTATATCTTGGAATACTACATTAGGTGGTTCCCATGTATCTGATGCATTTTCGGTTTTATAATCATTTAAAAAACCTTTAAAGTTTTGATGTACAAATTCAGATAAAATTATATTTTTGGGTTTGCCGTTATCGTCTAATTCTATAACATCATAGTATCTCTGTACTAAAGCGCTATCCAGTATCATTAAAGACCATATGAGAGACATAACCCTATCATCATCATAACCAGGCTTTGCACACCACGTCCCGTTAGGTTTGCGTTGGAAAGCTTTTAGTTCTTGTATTGTCTCTTTACTTCTAAATATAATACATTTAAGCTCATGTACCCAGTACCTCATATTCATAACACCTTTATACTTGGTATTTGTATGAGCATATACACCCATTCTATCAAATTTGAATTTACCTGTTCTAGGGCTGTAACTTACAATATTAGGGTACCTGTAATTTTGATATAATAAATCCACAACTTGAGCTCCACTGTTGTTTCGCTCTATTAAAACAGGTGGAGAGCCCCAATGCTCACAAATATCGTGCACCTTGGTAGCGAATTCATATGGGTTAATTGTATTACTACAATACTCAGCAACTTGTTTGATATTTGTAAGATCTGTAATATCTAAAATTTGTATAACAGAGCTGTTTTTACCAACACCTTCTGCAACATCGACTCCAATAGTATAGATAGAATTTATATCCGGTTCTTCCCATACTTTATATGCTCCATCTTCAAATATATGCTTAGGATCTTGTATACCACTCTCGAGTTTAAAGAAATACTCTTCATCAATAAATGTATCACCAGACTCTATAAATTCGCAGTCAAATTCCTGCCTGAATGCTTCTTCACTACCTATAGATTGTATGGTCTCTCTTTTCCATTCTTCATCTCTACCTGGTATTTCATGCCACATCATCTTTTCTGCATACCAATTACTCTTTTTGTTTAGGCCATCCATGTATAACTTATAAAATAAATTATCAGTACCATTAGGAGTAGATGCTATAAAGATTTTAGATTTTTTAGAAGATGAAATAATCGGGTAAACAGATTTCCAAAAAGCATCTACTAAGTTATTAGGAATAAATGCCAACTCGTCAAGAACTAATACATTACATGCATCACCACGACCTGCATCTGAACTAGTAGTACTAATACCTATACTACTACCATTAGCGAGTTTCATTGAAGTTTTACCATACTCTATAACTCCTGGTTTGAGATAATTAGGTAGCATCTCGTACGCTGTTCTAATACGAGAGAAAATATTGATTGCTGTTTGTTCTTTATTCGCTACAACAAGTATACGTTGATCTTCTTGAAAGCACGCTACCCATAGCGAATATATTGTCATCATCGTTGTCTTGCCAGTCTGTCGTGATGCTAGACAAGCTACAAATCTATTGTCGCGCAACGATCTTAGTACCCTCTTTTGACTAGCATATAAAGGTATTTTCATCTTACCTTTATCTAGATTAACTATGAAGAAGAAGTTTTCTGCAAAGTATAGTAGATTCTGTCGAGTCTTTTTAAGCTCTCTTACCATTTTCGGAGTCCATTCAAACTCCATATTTGCAGCAGGTAAATTTCTATTACCTAGATAATATTTATCTTCTTGTTTTATAGGCATGTATCTAGTATCTATTTTAAATAATTAATAGATTTCTTAATATTATCTATCTCTTTCTTTGCTTCTTTATATTGTTTGAATAGATCATCCTTTACTGGAAACTTCATAATAGAGTTACATGTAGGGCAAGCCGCTATAGGGTTTTCGATAATAAAATCTATAGTTATATTGAGAGAGGATTCACAACAAGGACAGGGTATACCAGTACCTATCATTTTGAACTTATATCTTGTATGAGTAGATCTTCGATTCTAGAAACTTCTTCTGGTTTATCAGTAATTTTAAATTTTATCCTTACCTTAGCGAATCCAGCAGCATCTTCTTTTGTCTTTCTCATATCAACCTGAATGTCATTAGTATTGAAAGGGTTGTATGGGTTCTTTTTTATTTGCTCAACTAGTCCGTGCTTTTCACTAGTTTCTTTATTTTCTTGAGAGTCAAATATTTTAGCCTTAAACGACATTTCCATCTCGTCTAAGGCTAGTGTTTGATGATTTAATAAAGTATATAGTGGTATACTAACATCTTTATTATTAATCTTTAGAGTCTTACAAACAGGGGTACCGTCTTCGTTAAAATATTCTGATAATTTTTGTATATGACTCTTTTCGAGTATATCGGTCGACTTAACTATCGATAGCTTAATTGACCTTATCAGATTTTCTAACGAGACGGACTTCATAACATAATAATATATTACTTACTTGGATTAGCAACTACAGGCTCAATCATTGTGATGAGACTATCACTTAATTTTTTCATACCTTCAGTTTCAGGTAATTGCTCTGCATGTACTTTAACATCATACTTTGCGGTGTTGTCTGTCTTTCTCGTATTTTCTGAGTGAGTAGCTACTTTACCATGTAGTTTGGTATCAACACTTAATCCCCACCAAGACTTATACTTAACGTCTACATCAACAGTAGTTTCAGTATCTTTGCTATCAGTATGAGAGTCATGTTGCTGTACCTCCATGGTGAACTCAATATCTGCAGAAGTAACAGCAAGAGAAGGAAGCGGAATTAATGGTAACAGTGGTACCTTGCTTTGAAGAGTCTGGAGTTCAGGCTCCGCGGCTCCTTCTACTTTTACATACCTATTAATCTCTACATCTAGAGACCTAGGCTTGTATTTTCCGTCTTTTTGTTCGAAACCAACTTCTTGAATATACTTCCAAGTTACATCGTTTAGCTTCGCTTGTCCTTTTGATATACCTATTAAAGGTGAGACGATTAGTTCTTCGATAGGTAGCCCTTTAAATTGATCTGCTATACTTGCCATAATTAAAAACGTTCATACTTATTTATTAGGTTAGTAAAAAAAACAAATCTTAATAAATATTAATATGGACTCAGCTGATTATAATGAACTCAACAACCTATACAACAAGAACTTCTTGTTAGAGGGTAAGCAAGAAGATATAGACGATTTACAAAAACTTCATGATAACCCAGATACAAAATTTGCCATTAAAAATTATGATAGCGTTGAAGCTTACAGGAAAATGCTTAAAAAGAAAATTGACGACTTATTGCAATCAGAGTCTGAACAACGACCAGCAGATGAAGAATCAGCTGAAGAGTTAGACGGAGATGGACCAGATTCTGAAGGTGTAGATGAGCTAGTTGATAATGAGTCAGAAGATAAAAACAAAAAAAGACCAAAAAAGGAATCAATAAACATAAATAATTTAAGTAAGGTTAAAGTCATGACTGAAGATAAATCTATTTTTGATAAACTATTTGAACAAGTAATGGGAGAAGCAGAGGATGAGGACATTGAACTCGGCATTGATGTCGATGGCGCTGACGACGAAGGTCTAGGCGTAGAAGAAGACGGAGATGTAACCATTACTCTAGATAGGGAACTAGCTACAAAACTTCATGGTATCCTAATGGATGCTCTCGATGTTGATGGAGAAGAAGGAGAAGAAGATGCTGGGGATGAAACACAAGAGTTAGAGGCAGGATATGAAGAAGATTCTGATCCTTTCGAAGAAGAAAACAAACACACTAACGATGGTGCTAAGCCTGGTGTTGATCCTTCCGATGGTGGAGGTAAAACAACTGAGCCAGCTGGAGATTCTTTAGGTGGTAAATCATCTGGTACTGGTAATGCAAGTGCAACTGATAAAGTTGGCTCTAAAGACACAGGTGCTGGTAAAAAGACTGGTCATGATCCATCTGGATTAACATCTCCTGCAAAAAAAGTAGTAAAGAAGTAATACCAACAAAGAAGTTATAAAGCGAAAAGAGCTCCTATTAGGAGCTCTTTTTTTATAAATAATTATATGTTATTCGTTAGGTCATTTCTTGAAGCATTGAAGCCTATGAAGCTTCAAGGGTCAACAGGGTCTTATAGAAAAAAACAGAATCTATTAGCTGACTATGATAGATCTGATCCAAATTACCCTCAAGAATTAATAAGACTTAAAAAACTAAATAAAGGTAGTTTTAATTTACTACCTAAAAGTGCCTCTAAAATATTAAAACTCTTCAATATTACAGATTTAACAGAAAGTAACCCTCGTAAGCTAGGTAATACAGGTATAACAATATCCGTAAATAACGGTAATTATAAAATAACAAAATAATGAGCTGCTATATTACAGAAACAGTTAACGGAATAAACTATTACAGTAATACTGGTAGATTTACCGATAAAGCTAACAATACAAACGAACGAGAAAGACTGTATAAAACATGGTGGAGAGATCAAATAGCACAATATGGCACTAGTACTACATATTTTACACGAAATTTCACATTAACTGCGTCTGATAAATTTTACGGGGAAAATACTATTGGTGGGTTTAAAGATGGTATAAGTTTAGTTATGGTGATGACCCTAACTGACAACTCTATTACTTTCTCTAAGTTCGGATTAACATCAGATGATGAAGTTGAAGCATATATAGATATATCTACTTTCCAAGAAACTTTATCTGATAACTATGATACAAGTAACAATTACAGTATTGAACCCAAAGCTGGTGATGTTTTCCAGTTAACAGAGCTCGGTAATGACAGGGTCAATGGTCGTAGTGGTAAGTATTTTGAAATCACAGAAAGAGTTGATGAAAGTATAGCTACTATAAATCAACTACAAGGACATTATATATTTAAAATTAAAGCAAGAAGACATGACTTCTCTTATACAGATAATGATGTTGAAGAATCTAGTTCTGAACAAATAACTGATGACTCTCTAAGTGGTAAAACTACAGATAGTATACAGGGATATATTAATGATTTAGATACTGAACAATCTTCTTACTTTAATTATGGTACTAATGATGATGTTTATGGAGACTATTCTTGATTTAGTTTTTCATATTCTACATCTTTATGCATAGCAGGGTATCTCTCTTTAATATACTTATCTATAGGTAGGGGTTTTAGATAGTTTTCACTTTTTTGTCCAATCATCTCAGCTTTCGCGGAAATGAAATTCACAGCGTCAAATAAGCACATCCAACGTGCCTCTTCTTCGTTTGTCTTCATTTGCCATTTGTCTTCATATGCTAGGTATCTCATTTTTTGGTATTTTAGTTTTTATAATAGTTTTGTATTCTATGTTAAGAATGTTTTCTGTATTACAATGCGTGCATTCGAATTGAGTGATAGTAGATAAGTCAACTCTCACTGTATTCAACTTCTTACACGCTTCGCAATTAATTAGTACATTATTGGTATTAATTAATCTTATTGCTTCGAGATTTTCTTTCTCGAGTTTCATTCTAGTAACATATGTTATAATACTATTATAAAAATAGAAGAATATAAACTGTAAAGCTGTAGAAACTATAAAAAAAGTCGCAAACGGCTCTGTGGTAGTTTTAGAGCCTATGTAAGCGAATGTACAGCTCACTATAGCTACTACTGATATACTTTTAAGAATTTGTATCATTATTATCTAGATCTTTCGATATAGATTTTATGATCTTCATAGCATTTTGCAACTTTAAATTTACTTTCTTTTTAGTATCGTCGCTATAGTTTGTAGAGGGGTTACTATACAACGCAATAATTAATTGATGAGCATCACTGAGCTTAGCATAAGCAGTGCCTAGTGTATTAACTATTGCTTCTCCTGGATATGGTATCATGTTAGAAGTCTGTTTATTGTACTCTGCGGGACTGGTTTTAGCTATATCTGCTAATGTTTTAGTGATAGGTCTGGCACTCCGAGCAGCCGGGTCTTTATAATACTTGTTAGTATATGTATATAAGTCCTCGAAAAATATGTCATTCATAATAAATATTTATATGAGTAAGTTCGAAAAAAAGTTTTTTTCTTTATTAAGAGAGCGAGAAGATGTAGATGCGTTGAACGCAGGACCTGAAGACGATGCAGCTTCTTTTGAAGATTCATTAGATGACCCAGATAATTCCGGGGATTTCGAAGAAATAAACGAACCTAATGTTAATTATCAAGAAGATCTTAAAACATTAAAAGATTGGGTACATACAATTGATGGATTCAAAGGTTATCTAAACGGTCAGAGCGGGAGTGTAATGGGAAGGCTTAAAGCTGAAGCAAAAATAGGTACTTTATTTGATGATATAAGTGATGCAACCAAAGCAAGTATTTTAGATATTGCAGAAAGATTAGCTTCATTAAATGAGCAGCTTAAGAATTTATATACAGAAAAACATAAATAATTAATACCATGGGAAATACAAAACAAACAAGCAACCAATGTAGTTGCCAGAGCTCTAAAAAAAGTTCTAATAAAGTAACAAACTCAGCAAGTAATTGTTGCACAGACGTAACAATTGAAACTAGCTGTAATGTAGGAATTGGTTCAGCTGCACCAATCCAGAATATTTGTATTACAGATATACAAGCAAAAAGAACTGAAAGGGTTGACCGTAGAACATCACGAAGAGGTCGTTAAAGTAAGTTCAGCTTTACAAGGCCTTCAACACCCTTGTAACTATTACTCATAATAAAGGGCGAGGTAATTTCATCTCGCCCACCTTTAATACATATATCATTAAAGTCTTTGAATATTTTTAATTTACTAGGCCATATGAAACATGTATGACCTTCTTTCAATAGAATTTTTGTTTTCTTCTTAGCTGAATCATCTATATGTTGATTATCTAGCACCCATACTTTTTTATAAAATGCACACTCGTTAATTTGAGATTGTTGTAATTCAGTAAAAGTATTTTTAGATGTGCTCTGTATACCACCCACAGCGACTCCGTTTTTTACAAAGAAAGAATCTATGGGGCCCTCGAAGATAAATATCGTATCAAGATCTGATGTAATATTATCGAAATTAAATATAGACTTTTCAGCGTTTAATTTAGACAAGTATTTTGGTTTGTTATCTCTTTCGAATAGCTTTCTGCTTTGATAAAAAATTATATTTCTACCACTATAAAACGGTATAATAACTCTATCTTTATGTATATAGTCATCTTTGCAGTACCATATAGATCTAGGCTTATTAAGCGCTGTATCTAAGCGTCTCTCTTTAATGTAATTTAAAGCACTAGTAACTTTATTATCTTTTGAATAAAACGCTGTCTGAGCTTTATCTGATAGGTTTATACAATCACCAGGAAGTGAGTCTGTATTAGTGTCTCTTTCAATCTCTACATCTTTAGGTATAAAAACATGATCTGCATTTTTTGCCTCTTTAATGACCTGAAATTGATTTATACCCTCAACTTCTGCAATCCATTTTAAGGTACTACCAGACCAACCGCAGTTGTGACAGAAAATAGAATTATCCTTTACTACATAGTAAAGTCGTCTTTTCCTGCCCCATGACTTACCCTCTCTACACAAAGGACAACCACCTTCATAAATGTTGGTGGTTTTTTTGTAGCGAGGGTATCCTGCATTTTCATAGAATTTTTCTATGATATAGCTATCAGGTATTACTTGATCCAGCATCCGCTTTTCTTACTTCAACAACTATCTTAGTAATGAATCTACCAGTGGTCGGGCAAGTATAATATGCTTCAGTTCTTATTTCATCTCCAACTCTAGTTTCTCTCAATTGAGGTCTAACTGTATCTCCAGACCATGGTGATTGTATATTTTTAGCTTGATTAGTGTTCATCATTGTAATATCTTTCTTTAATGTTATTTATACAATTAAGAATATTGTTCTTCTTGGGTGTAAATGTATCTTTCCATTGATTGATGTTTTGGTATATTGATTTGAGTCCACCCTCTCTGCATTTAGTAGTGAATTTATCGTAGTTTGGTTTTTTATCATTTGCTCCTACCCCATCCCTACTACTATAATATTGAGCTCTATAACTTATAGTCTCATCTTCATAATAGTTGAAGCCATATTTTAAATCCATTAAACGTTTGTTTCTCTCAACTATCAGTCTCTGATCTTTATTTATATCAACATTATCTAAATTATAATCCCAGTCTTTCGTGAGTTTCAAAAATGTCTTTATACCCACTTTAGGAATACCGGGTATGTTATCTGATTTATCTCCAGTGAAACATTTAAACATAAGGTAGTTCCTAGGTGTATCAATATTAGTTACATCCTCAAAATTTTCGAGATTTATAATGCTTTTAGTGTTGGTATTAAAAACAGAAATATCTTCATTTATAAGTTGAAGCATATCCTTATCAGTTGTAATGATAATTTTTTCTCCTTCAATTTCACCAGAAAGCCAAGATATTACATCATCTGCTTCCATCCGATGAGGATAAAAATTACAGATACCTAATTCTTCTATTAAAGGTATTATAGTTTCTAAACTATCGAATACATTTTTGAACTTCACGTCTCCTCTGCCACCTTTATATTCTGTATCACATATTTCAGAACGAAAATTACCTTCAGGGTAAGCTAATCTTTTATCCCAAGCACAATAGATTTTATCCCAAGGGGAAAACTTATCTGCATAAGATTTAAGTGTTCTAAGAAAAATATATGTTGCAGCTATATTCCCTGGGTCTTGATTTTTTGCTTTATAATTAGCAGCCCAAAAGGTCCTGTATAGCAAGTTATTTCCGTCAATCAGTAATGTTCTCATTCCACCAGTTTCTATTCTTCTTATACCACATTATAGTGTAATCTAAATCACTTTCAAATGTTTTCTCTAAATAAGGAAAATCATACTGGTGTTGCCTAGAACGATGAACTAAATATTTTAATTTTTTCCCGTTGAGAGAGTATCTAAGATCATGTCCTTTTCGATCTTCAACATAATTGATATAACTGCTATACTCCTCTCCTGTTTGTCTAAAATTATCAATAATATTACACACGATGTTATAATTATCAATTTCGCTATTTTTATAATAACTAGGCTCTATGTTATAAATCTCTCCAGCATTACCATACAACATTGCATCATATACTTGCTGGCAATGATCTTTAACGAATATCCATTGTCTAATATTAGTACCATCGCCATACACAGGCACCTTTTCTCCAGCTAAGAGTTTATTTATTACTACTGGGATCAATTTTTCAGGGTACTGTCTAGGTCCGAAGTTATTACAACATCTAGTAACCACAACATCCTTTTTATATGTTGTATGGAATGATAAAGCTAATAAGTCCGCAGCTGCTTTACTAGCTGAGTATATAGAGCTGGGGTTCAATAAATCACATTCTGCAGATGAGTTTTTATTAAAATCTAATGACCCATAGACTTCGTCAGTACCGATCTGTACAAATCTCGTTCCATTAAATTGGTTGAGTAATTTATAAGTACCTGTAATATTAGTTTCTACAAAATCATCTCCGTTTTCAATACTTTTATCAACATGAGACTGAGCTGCGAAGTTTACAATGTAGTCGTAATATGAACTAATTGTATGACAAGTATCGGTAATACATCCCTCAATAATATTCAGTTCGTTATCACTGTCTTCTACTCTTTCTAGTAATAATTCCTCCGTCTTTTTACTGACACAGTAATCTTTAATATCAAGAATATTAATAGTACAGTTCTTACACTTATTAAGTAATAACTCAACAAAGTGTGATCCAATAAAGCCAAGACCCCCTGTTACCAGAATCGTTTTATTTTCAAGCATTTGGTTTGTGTAGTGCTTTTCTTATCGAAGCTTCTTCCGTGGGAAATACATATCCTGTTACATCCATTGCATATGATGCATCAAGAACGCAATTAGATCTTTTACATGCAGTACTCTCATATAACTTTTCTAAATTAATCCATTTCCAATTTGGGTTCCATAAATTAAAATCATCGAGAATACTTACGATTTGTTTTGTATCGAGTGGATTTGGATTAACTACATTGTAATTACCCGATGGAAACCCACCTGTAATTTCATCTCTTCGTATAAAGTAAGAAACAAATCCTAGTAAGTCATTTACTATAGTTTTAGAGTTTTTAAAATTAATGAGATTATTATATTTAAGTATCTTTGTTAAGTAATTTTTAGATTCTGATATATTACCAGTGACTGGCATTCTAATACGAAAGTTAAATGCCCCTGAGTAATTCTTAAGAGCTAACTCACAAGCATGTTTTGTTTTACTATACCAGCTTGAATCTGGATTTGTAAGACCGTTATTTGGTTCATCTGTTTCGGTGAAATTCTTTTCATATCCGTTATATATACATCCAGAACTAATATTAATAAACTTAGAATTATAAGAAGTACAGAGACTAGCAATTAATGTCGGTATAGTAACATTAAGATGGAACGTGCCTTCCTTGTTAGATTCACATGCATCAACATTTGGAGTACCAGTATAACCTACACAATTTATAACATAATTTGGGAGAAATGTTTGTAACACAGATACCAGATTGCTGTTGAAAGAAGCTGGGTCAAAATATTTTAAACCACTCACTTGACGTACATTGAATTTGTTATTCATTCTCAAGTGCTCTGTAAGCTTGGAGCCTACAAATCCATTACCAATAATTAATACTTTACTACTCATTCTCGTCATTTTCTTGTACTTGGCCATCGGGTTGAAACTTCATATCACTAAACCTATTGATAAGACATTCTATAGAATCAAAGTCTTGTTCTGTTTTCCCATTAATAATAAGAACACTGTTCCCATTATTATCATAACCAACGACAAAATACGCTTTAAGGTATTCTCCTATATAGTTTTGCAATATATCTAAGCCTGCAGTATTATTTTTTTCAACTGCATTAAGTATATCATTTAAATCAGATGTGTTTGCCATTTTCAGTTGAGGTTATATTTCGTTGAATGAGGTGAGTAATTATAACTTCCATACTATCTGTTTTCAATTGAAAGTTCTTCGGAAAATAATTTCCACCATCATTGAATTCAAACATTAGATCATTATTAAAATCTTTATTAAAGAAGCAAGTAACAAAGACAGACTCTGCTCCGGGGTTGATAATTATTGTCCATCTTCTAGGGTCTGACTGTCCGTAGTCATTAAAAACCCTAAATGAATAATAACCATTATCTCTTATTCTTTTAAGAAAGTATCCACAAGTTGTAACTTTATTTTTCATTAACTCTTATGACTAGATACTACATAATTTAATGTTGCTTTATCGACATCGCATCTAATATTAACAACCTTATACTTACTATTAATATATACATCTGCAGTTTCAAAGTTCAACGCGTTTAACATTCGGAATAACTCTAAATTAACTATAATAGAATCTTTAACTACTGGTTCCCCGCTAAACTTATTACTTATAATAGTAGTAAAAATATCAGTGTTCTGTAGTTTCTTATCGCATAGATCCCCAATCACTGCACTGTCTTCAGTATATAAATACAACTTACTTGACTCTGTTAAGAGAGGCAATGTTTTGAGGATTCTCTTGAGATCATCTTTACATATAGTAAATTTAGTATTGTAAGACTCCTGTAATTGTTGTAATTGATTAAATGCATGCTCATTACTTCTTTTAATACTTCTATCGAAGAGAAAATATTTAAACTTAAAGTTTTTATTTTTATACTTAATGTAATTATTTTCAATTGTAAGTCCAATTTCATCTCCTTCAGAGCACTGAAGAGCCTTTATAAGCTTATTAGCATCTGGTAATACGAAATTATCTATTTTCTCTTCTTGAATACTGCATTTATATTTTGTGAATAAAAATACATCTGAACCTCTATCAACAAAGCAAGTAAGTTCATTATCCTCTACCTTAATATCAGGAGTATTATCTATCTTACTTATAGGAGATAAAAATGCGCGAATAAAATTACTCTTGTTCGGAATTAGAATTTTCATTTAGCTTTATTCTAATAATAACTTCTTTCGCATTTTTTACAACTCTTTTTTCAATGAGATTGAAAAAACGATCAATCTTTTTCTCTACACTCGTCAGCTGAGCAATAAATTCTTTTGTAGTTTTTTCGTCAATTGCTGTTGTGGTTGCTGCAACTCCATGATTTATACTCTCGGTGATAGGCCCTGTAGCCCCAGCTGGGGGCATTGGGGGTTGTGGTTGAACAGGTTGAACTGTATTTCTTTCAGGTGGTGGGCTTTGTTTATAAATTGAGGTAGCCAAAGGTACAGGGTTCATTGTACTCGTTGGAGATACTATACCTTTATTTAGCCTGTTTGCATCCCCGTTCATCTGATGGATAAGTTGTTTTATTGGATCGTTCATTTTCAAAAAAGGTCTAGCGATATCGCTAGACCATACTTTATTTACATTTTTAAGTTTAGAGTTGAGTTTAGAGATCCATAGACGCAAGAATGTCTTTAACTTTGGTATCATCATCTTCATAACTAGGTACATCATCATCATCATCATCATCTACTTTAGCTGTCTTAGCAGATACTGACTTGACTATAGGATTAGCTTCTTGTTCCTCTTGTTCTTTATCCTCTGAAGATTCAGGGTCACCACAGAAGAAATGCTCATTAAGCATCACTTTAAGGTCATCATAGCTCTTGATAGGGAATACATTCTCAAGATCATAAATATTCTTATACACTGCATTAATAGATTCTTCATCTACCAAACCTGGAATTTTTTGAGCAGAAGCGAATCGAGAGCTAACATACGTAGAATAACCACCTTGCTCTTCCACTTTAATTTTCAAACTACACCCATCAGCTGATAGATCAAAAACCCGGGAACCAAATTCATCAGAATCTTCACCCTCAATACCAGCCATAATAATCTTATGCAATTGCTTTCCAAAACGTAAGATCTTATTTTTACCGTTATTCTCACCATCAGTTGGGTCATTAACTACATAAACATTCATGAGCCAGTTTTCCCTCCTAGTAAGGAGACGTGAATCCTCTTTCTCTTGCTCACTACCATGTTTACTCAGTCGGAACTTAGCTTCACTGATAGGGTCTCTCTCATCCCATGTACTCGGACTGATTGCACTAATATATTGACCAGTTGCAAGGCTATTCCATCCTTGAAAGTAGTAATGGAACAAAGTTTTCAACGGTGATTCTACATTAGGTAGGAGCCTGAGGGTATATGTGTTACCAGGTTTAAAACGGAGGACATTGCCAAAGTTTGATGTTTGACCGGTAGTTGATTTCATCGCCTCGCTAATTTTAGCGAACATTTCTTGATTATATGCTGACATAATTTATTTTAGTATTTTATTTAGTTTATTTTTTATGTTTATGTTTAACGTCTTGAGCTTTGATTGATAATACTTTACTCTCAACGTTTCAATAGTATTATAGAAGTTATTCTCAATAAAATCAACTTCTTCTTTAGATATTTTTTTAATTATTTTGCTGTAATCCCTGGCAGCAAGTATGTTAAAATAAGTGATTTTTCTCTCACTCAAGTCAACTAAAAATTCAGGATAAAAGGATTTGAGATTAAAATATTCATCAATAGAAGCTAGCTTATTATTTTTACACTTATTATAGATATTTTTCCATCCACTCTTAACAGCGTTAACGATTACTGTGTTATCAGGATCTGTAAACATTAATTTAGTATACCACAGGTAATATGCCTTTATGCCTTTAAACGATGAAAAGAACCTAAGATCATAAAAACTCTCTGCCTCCCATAACTTATATGGTGCGTTAAAATAATCTTCTGGGTCTATATTTTTAGTAGTGAGTATATTTTCAATCTTACAAATTTTCTTTTTATCAACTTCATCAAAACTAGAAAAGTCCTTTCTAGGTCTCCAAGGCATACCTTTATTTGCTCTCGATGATTTAAGATGAGTGTTATAAATTACTTGCTGTTGGTAGCTCAGACTCATTTTCTGTACTTATCGTATGTTTTGAAAAACTTCGTTATATATTTACTTTTATACAAAAATGGATCATATTGCAAGAACATTTTTACTAGCTCAAATTCATTCTCTACTTCTAATATATTAATAAAAATCCACTTGTATTTATCTTCCTTTAAAGATAATAATAATACATTAGCGAGATTCATCTTCTTATTTTCACAAATAGATACATACGAACATAAACACAAAAACTTATGATCACTATCTTTCTTTTCTAGTATTGTAAAGGGGTCTGTCATAGTGGTTGAAAATCCCTACTTAGGATCTTTATAGTATCGTTGAGTGTACCTCCTGCAGCGCTCTTGTGACCACCACCATCACATAAGTTCGTGGCTAGTTTACCTAAATCAATATCTACCTCATTTTGTTTCCTAAAGTATACTCTCTTACTACCAGAGTTTATAAGCATAACTATATCACACTTCTTATTATCGTTTAATATATTATGCGCTACGTCATTAACATACTTATCAACAAAACCACTAATAAAGTTATACTCCTTATCTTTTAGTTCAATGTCAGCAGTATATAATCTTAAGTCTTTATAATATTTTGTAAATTTTCTTTTATAAGATCTGAGTAGATTTTTTTCCTGAGGAGTAAAGTCGATAAAGCCATTTTTAAATCTTTGAGAGAAAAATTGAAGTCTATTAGAATTAAAATACCAAAATAAAATATTGAGATTATAACTATCTGGATCCTTTAAAATATAACTATCATAATCATCGATTAAAGATAGTAATTTAATTTGAGGTATACTTAAATTAACTTCACTTTGTTTAAACTGATTATATAGTAGTTTGCTGCAAGAAGTAGTAACAACTACATTTGTCTGAGCATGTTTGTATTTCTGTTTATGTGTTTCGTGATGATCAACGATTACAACATTTGACCTATCGATTAAATCAGCAACATCAGTCGTGTCTAGATCGAAGAAGTATATTTTCTTATATGTTTCAAAACTATTATTATTAAGCCAACTAAGTAACTTCTCTCTTAAGTTACTAACTTTAAGTGGGATTACCTCAGTATCTTGATCAGGAAAAAACCATTTATAAGTTAAGTAACACCCAGCTCCGTCGAGATCAAAATCTGTGAAAACGATATAACGATCCATGTGCACTTATTTACTCCTTTTCTCCGTATTCTCCAGCTGATAGCTCTATGTCATTTACCTCGTCATTCTCATTTAAGGTCTCGTCTTCAAATACAGTCATTGTTCTATAATTTACACCAAGTCTGGTAACCCCGTGATTAATACCAAATCGATTCTTCATAATATTTACATGTATGGCATTATCTTCTTTATCTTGATCAGTTCTAAACAAACCAATAACTGCATCAGCTGTAGCACCAGTACCATAACTTTCACTAACTGACGACATACCAGGTCCTCGTTGATCATATACTTGAGTTTGAGAAGTCGAGCCCGCTCCACTATAACCACTTCGATTGAGCTGGGTAGCAGTAATAACCGGGCACTCAAATTCATATGATAATGCACGTAGCTGTTCACTAATATTTTTTATTTTCTCATATGAGTTATTACCATCAGAAGTTAGAAGATTCAAGTAATCCACAACAATAGCATCAGGCTTAAACTTTTTAGTAGATATAATTTGTTTAGTATATGTTTTAAGTGTAGCAGGGGTCACGCTATTAGGTGGATATTCCTTGACAACGAGGCCTGCGTCAGGTCTCATCATTTTAAATCTCATAGCACCTTCTCGTATCCCCTCAACATTATCTTTAAGTGTATTATTATCAAGCTCAGCAATAGTAGATGTAATCCTAATATTATACATTTGCTCTGACATCTCTAGGCTGAACAAAATAACTTTTTTATTTTGCTTCATAATGTTAACCGCCATGTTATGAAGAAATATAGATTTACCAACATTAGTCTCACCAGCAAAGATATACATTGATCTACCTTCTTGTAGAAACCCTCCTCCTAGTAAATCATCCATCCATTCAATCCCTGTACTTAAATGATTAGTTTCAGTGAGGAGATTGTCAATATGAGTCTCTAACTCATCGAAGTAATTATGACCCTCACTACTTCTTAAACTATAACCAATAATCTTTTCTACACTATTATAAAAGGAAACTAGATCTTCTTTATCGGTTACTGAATCCCATTTCTCAGCTATTTGAAGTAATGTATTTTCAAACCCTTGAAGCTTGAAGAACCTCTCAGTATGATCTAAAAGGGTATTATAATCTATCTCTTCAGTTATACTATCGGAGTTACCCTTTACTATAATATACGATTCTTTAAGTTTATCGCTGTTAAGAAATACTGATAGTTCCGTTGACGTTGGTTTTCTATTAAATTTAGAAAAATACTTCTGAAGTAACTCTACTATACACTTGTTGTGTTTATTAGAGAATAAATCAGTTTTAAGATATGGTATTGTAATAGAAAGAAACTG
>TARA_R110000824_G_scaffold400338_1_pt1 | contig 18156 bp, 16 predicted proteins | sample TARA_R110000824 | Tara Oceans TARA_R110000824 (sample SAMEA4397747) | marine metagenome | biome: Polar Biome; feature: [MES] marine water layer (ENVO:01000295) within the mesopelagic zone...; material: water (ENVO:00002006), including particulate matter (ENVO:01000060) such...
GTCCGTCCTTCTGGTATATCGGGAGTTTCGGGCGGTAACCGAATACCAGCATGATGCATGAATTCTTGCATCTGTTGTGGATTGTATTGACCCACGGAATGTCTTGCTTGCATCAATTCAGGCGGAAGAGCGCGAGGTGCCACGGCTACGGGTGGTTGAGGACGCGGTGCCTGTGAGGGATGCCGCGCTGATACCGGAGGTGAGGTGCCAAGCGAAGAAGGCGCCGTAGCCGTGACTGGTAATTGTTCCTCTACGGGAACAGCATCAGGTTGTGCTACAGCATCTCTGCCGGGTAGCACACCCGGAATTTGGGTTTCTGATGGTGATGTTGGAGCATAATCCTCAACACGATGTGTATATGCATCCATGTGTGGGTCTAAACCCTCACTAGACAACATACCAGTTTGAGGGTCTATTTGTGGAAAATTACCAATTGAAGCGCCCTGCATAGGACTATCTGGAATATCACCGATTTCTCTACGAACTTCATGTCCGCGAGCAGATGCTTGATGGTCGGCTAGTGCTTCAACGATTGTTTGGTATCTTTCGGCGTGACGAAGAGCCATATCTGATTGAGGGAGTTTCATTATTTGTAATTCTTCAGGCGTAATTTCATGAGTACCCAAAACACTTCTTCCGTCCTCACCTGCACCAGATTTTCTTGCGAGGGCCATCAAACGTGCGGCGTTGGTATGTGTACCTGCACCCTTACCACTTGAGCCACCTGTGAGATATTGCATTTGTTGGTCGAGTGTAAGACCATCCTCATCCATGCCATATTTTTCTGTGAAATAATTCATCAACTTTTTCATATCACCTTGACCAGAACGGCCAAACAAAAACATCAATGATGGCGCTTGTGAAACATCATCAATCAATCGTTCACGAAGTCCGGGGTCCGTCAAAGCATCATGCATACTGACTTGAGTAAAATCTGGTTGCATTAAAGAACCTAAATTGATTTGAATCGGAACATCAGGAATATGGTCTAATCCTTGTTGTAATGCTTCGTCAATATAATTGTGGGCCAATCTTTTCAAACCAGCGGGCTTCTTTCCTCTCTTTCCTATCTTTGGATAATGCATTATCTTTGGAAGTTGGTGAGCGACTTCCCAAGAATGTACAGGTTGAATATCGGGGAAATATCCCTCCGGTGCGAATCTTCGATACTTGTCAGGAATTTCGGCAGATGGATGGTCCTCGGCGGTTCCATATGTATTCGGTGCTAGGTCATGAGCATACACATACGGATATTTTGTAAATGACATTGATTTTACATCAGATGCATCATAACGCATATCATTTGTCAAAACGTTGTAAAGTTCACGATGAATCGGCATATACGCTGATTCAAGGAACTTACCCATTGGGGCTGTATCTGGATTCTTGTTGTGGAGATGTGTAATCAATGTACCATTTCGTGTACGGGTTGGTGTATCGCCCCCGACCCCTCTTTGAAGCGGCCCAAGACGAATTTTTCGCCAAGCCATGCTGTCTGTTTCCGGTAAACTGTGTAAATCAGCCATCGAATGATTTTCATTGAAATCACGAATCGCCTTATCCACTACAGCCTTTGGGTCTGTTCGGTCACCGCGTTGCGACAAGAAACGACCGACGCCATGTATCACCGCATCAATACCGTGTCTAAATTCACCTCTTTGTGACCGATAAACCATTTCACCGGAGGGGCCATGAGTGAATTCCCCTTCATCATGGTTCCCACTTCCGTCATGTGCAAAAGCCGGAATATCGGGTTCTTCGGGCGCACGAAAATGTTGTGCGGGTGGATTACGAAGAAAAGCGGGTCCACTTGGATGGTATGTGTAAACACCGTGTCCTTTGAGAAGAATCGTTGTTGGACGGAGTACGTTTATCATCATCCCATATGCCCCCGCTTTGAGGTAAGATAACCAGCGGGGTCAAGGCCAAGGCGATTTGCTTTCATCTCATCATTTTCTGTTGGCCCGTCAGGGTCCATATCGTCGTTTTCACCACTCACACCCGCCGGATGATTGGGCATGGGTCCTTCCGTAGCCGATGTTGTACCTGCTTTCTTTTTGCTTTCCTTTGCCTCTTGTTCTTTGGCACGTGCGATACGTCGAAGAAGAGTTCGTATTTCCGTCATATCGAAATAATTCTCTTTCATCAAATCGCTATAAGCAATTTTATCTTCACTCATCATCATCTGTGAGGGGTCAGGTGGTGCTTGAGGAAGTGGTGGTGGTGCTTGAGGAAGTGGTGGAACGGCACTCATATCACCCATAGGAGGCATACCCATTGTACCCATTGACTTGGGCATTCGCGGCGCTCTTGGCTTCCGCATTTTCGGCATACCCATTCTACGAAGTGAAGGTTGGCGCAACTGCCCCGCTTGACCCGGCGCCATACCTGTGAGTTGCCCACCACCCGTCGGTCCCGCTCTTGTGCTTCTTTCAGCATATCGAGCGTGTGGTGACCACACAGTTCGTGCGCCACCAAGAATTTTCTTTGCTTCTTGCTGACCCATGTAAGCGCGGTATCGAGCAGGGTCTTTCGACATAGGTTGTTTTGTCTTGATACCACGGTGTGACATTTCAACTGCAAGATGAGGTTTCATCAAACCCGTTTTCTTTCCTGACTGAATACCACGCATACGGGCTTTGAATCTACGCATTGTTGAACCGGGGCCACCGCTTTGACCACCCGGTGGTTTCTTGAATTGCCCGGTTGAGGGGCGAAATTCGGCACGCTTCTCTTTCTTCCGCCGACCCCCCATCGTTTTGGCTGTTTCACGCTTCAGTAATTCAGACCAAGCGCCTTCCATTGGTTCACTCGCATTCTTATCTTGCCAAAGAGGATTGAAACCACCAACATCTTGATTCTGTTGCATTCTATAATCAATTTCTTTAGCCATCTCTGTCACTAAATCAGGATTTGCCTCTTGCCAGTTATCCTGTGCATCGGAAAATGCATGAGCCAACTCGATATTATCCATCAAAGCAAATGGTCGGTTCTCATTAGAAGTATCTTCATCGTGCCAAGTCTCGTTTCTTGGATTTTCATCCATTTCATCAGCAGTGGGTGGTTCAGGTAATTGCGGACCTTCATCGGCGTGGCTATCAACAGATTCCCAAGACGGGAAATCTTCATCATCTTCATCATCTTCAAAACCATCAAAGACATTTTTCGCTTTCAACAATTCCGACCAAGCGCCTTCCATTGGTTCGCTCAATTTCAAATTACCATCTTCATCGAACATATCTTCTTGAAATGCTTCCTGTTCATGGAGATTCGGGTCAGTAGGCGGCATCTCATATTCGCCTTTTGGATTTTCTAACCCATGCTGTGAGTAGTAAGTGTCAGAAATTGATTCTGTTTTGTTGTCCCATGTGCCTCGCTCTTTCAAGGCAGCATAAATGGATTCGCTGGTGTAAGGACCATGCCCATCAACCCATGCCATTGATTTTTCAGGTGTTAGCCAAGTAATATGCGGCCCTTCTTCCTTCAACAATTCCGACCAAGCGTTATCCATTGGCTCACTCGCCATAAACTGATGACCCATCGCTGAACCCGTTCCGGTCTTTGCACCTGTAGCCATATCTAATTCATGACCACGATTCCCCGGCGGTCCCGTCTGTCTTGACAATTCACCTTGCAAATCTTTCCGTGGGTCTAATACAGTATCAGCCTCATCAGGACTTTCAGGTTCACCCGCGCCCGCTTTTCCGTGGTGACCGAGAATTTTGATGTGTTTGAGTTTGTTATTCAACGCTTCCTTTACATCATCTTCATTGAGTTTCTTTTCCTTTTCCCACTCTTTGTATTTTGGGTCTGCTGGATTGTACTTATCTTCGCCATCATTTTCAGAATACATATGCGAAGATTCTGAACGAGGTGCATAGATTCGGGTATCGGAACCGCGACCCATACCACCCGTTGAGGACATTTACTCACTTCCCAAAATATGATGTTCATATGTCTGAACTACTTTGTCAGCAAGACGCCCATAAAATCGCTTGAGTGGTTCGGGTTTATCAACGCATCTCGCAAGATGCACCATTAACTCTTGAAACCGAGGTAAAACAAAACTTTCAAAATGATTTTTTAATGCAAAAAATTCATCAGGTTCGTCATTCTCCATAAGTTCATGGAAAGTATCAATCATATCATCCATGATACAGAACATTTCTGTTTCACCCATATCAGGCTCGATACAATAATTCAAAATTCCAATAAATTCTCTCAAAGCCTTTGAACACATATCAAAATATGCGGGTAAATATTCTTCCTGTATAGGTTTTGTACACGAAAAATACGGATATGCAGAGTGATTAACTTGCATTAGAGTCTTTGCTGAAATGAACATATCATAACCCCATATTCTCTTGTAATTTTGATTTCAATCTCTTCCAAGTTTCAGGACTCTCATTCGCCAATTCCACAGACAAGATATTGATTGTTTGATTGATTTGTTGTCCATCTGATTGTGGCCCCCATTGGTCTTGAAATCTCATGAGGTCTTTGATAGATTCACGAACTTCTTTGTGTAGTGTTACGGCGTCACGAACAAAACCATCTTCATACACACTTCCTTCATCGAGTAACTCCGATAATTTTCCATTCAGTTTTTCAACATTCGATTGAAGAGTAACAATTTCATTACCAGCCAAATTGGCTACTTCTAATGCAGCAGTTTTCTGTACCAATGGTTGAAAATGATGTTTTACATGATGAAATATTGTAGATTCTGTAGTTTCCAATGCAGTTGCTATTTCTTCACTTGTAATATCTCGGCTGAAATATGCCTCTTCAAATTCCGCTCTTTGGGGCGTTGTACAAAATACGCAAGTTGTATTCGCAGCCATATGATATTCGCCCATGTGATTTCGATAGTGACGGTCAGAAGTATTTTCTCGCCACTTCATTTCCTTATCCATATCTTTTGGTGAAGAAAGTCCCTGTTGAAGTGTCTGTTCAAGATTATCTCTATCTTCATGTTGACACAGCGCACAAGACCGTTTCATAACGCGTTCGCCCTCCCCCATGTTGGTTCTTAAGTACCACTCATTCAAAGTCCTTATGGCTGATGAACACTTGGAAGGACTATGCGAAGGTTCCCAAGAATAGCCAAAATTCCTATAGACAGGCAGACTATGAAATCGCTAACCCGCGCTGCTATAGACATAGCAAAGGGACGCTATGCACCCCCCTATTTGATAGAGGAAAGAATACGTATTTGCGAAACGTGTCCTTTTGGTGGAAAACGTTGCGACCTTTGTGGTTGTTTTGTTAATGGAAAAGCGAGTTTATTGAACTCATCTTGCCCTCTAGGAAAGTGGCCGTCAGCGAGTGATATTGCTGTAGACAGAACTCAACATCAAGATGCAACCAAAGATTCCGACGAGATAATATGAAACTGTGGCTGAAGCCATATCTGGTCCTTTCAAAAACAAAACCAAAATCATCGTCAGAATAATACTGATAAATTGTACCATGACCATATCAATAATTACAGACCGACGGGGTGTGTAAACTGACAATACTGCTTGCGAAAATCCTCTTTGTGCGTTATCTATCATCTCATCTTCCTCCTGTTATTACACCACGCATTACACTACCTGCGGTGTTTCCTATTCTAGCCATGAATCCTTCATCAGCCATAGCCGTAGCCAAAGCACCACTAATCATGGATTGGTCAGCAAGGGAAATAATTTGTGCTTGTTGCCCTTCTGCTTCCGCCACAGCCTTTTCTGCTTGTGCTTGAAGAGTTGTAAAATCTGCTGCTACATTTTCAGCAGAGATAGTTTGTAAGTGCGGTGGCAGAGATGTTACATCCATTTGCAAATTACCATCATCGTCAAGTTTGAATGTTGCGCCGCGAAGAATTTCCATCACAGAAAATGTAACTACGTTACTCAATAATTCAATGAGAATTCCCATTTCGGGACTCTTGATAAATCGGTCTATTGGTGCTAGAGAACGAAGAAGAGCCATTTGAATTTCAATTTCTGAAGGTGGTGCGACAGGTTGTTGCAAATATCGTGGGTCTACACCAGCGCCCGCGTATAAACCGTCCAACATTGGATTTGATGCCGGAGGTGTTCTATATGTCGTCATAGGTGCCGAAGCACTCAAATTTAATGCTCCATTTGGTTGCGGATTTCGATTTGCTCCAAGGTTCAACGTCATATTACTCATCCACCGGAGGGGGTTGTTCCAATTGAGTGTTTGCATCCAACTGTTGTTGCATCAAAGCCTGAAACGCAACCGTAGGTGTATTCGCCATCTCTAACTCATGTTGAAAGATACGAAGGTCGAAAATGACCATTGTAACATCATTCAAGCCCGTTAATTGATTTGCGTGGTGAATAATTGTAATTCCGTCCGTTTTATTCGCATCTTTTTGTAATTGGGCGAAAAACGGCTCGTATTTCTCCAACATTGGTGGTGTTGGGTCCTTTTTCACAATAGAAGCCACGGGTATGGTAACTATACTCACTCCCTGCTTTACACGGTCACGAAGGCGTCGGGGATTTGCTTCGTCCATCTTTTCTTGCTCTTTTTCCCATTTTACAAGCAAATGATAGAGATGGAGGTGTTCGGGACAGTACGTACCTCTTATTTTTCGTCCCGAAGTCACATTTTCACGTGCAACGAAGGCTTCAGGCTCATTCGTAACCGGGTTCTGCCAATACAACTCCCAAAGGCTCTTTCCTGTTTCTTCATCACAAATTTTTGCGTACAAATTCTCTATTTTAATCAATTCGGCACAATCACAGCCCTCTACAACACAAGTACCGGTATCTTTTGCGTATCTATGCTTTCTTCCAAAGAATAATCGCATAGGATTTAGAATATGACGTTTAGAGGGCCTCAAGAGCCGATATGCTTGCTTTATGTCTTGCTTTCGTGCTTTACGAGGGTCAGGATTACGCGATGGATAGAAATTGACTTTCGGGACCTCGATATTTTGTTGTTGAGCCATTTCTCGCATCGCTGCTTGCGAAGTAGCCTGTTCAATCAACGCCCCATGTGTCAATGTTGGATTTCCTTGTTGTGAAAGGGCCATCAAATGACTCATATTCGCTTCGCCCAATGTAGGGGCTGTTTGTTGCTGTGTGAAAAGACTCGGCATCATGATTTATCCTCCTTTGATAGTATCATTTGTAACTCTCCTTTTTCTACTTTCAGGTTCCAAGAAATTTTATCTCCTACCTTTATTCCCATCTGCTCGCATATCCAAAGTGGAATAACGGTTCTTACGGAGCGGCCTGAACCACCTACTGCTACCACCGTGGTTTGATTACTTGTCGCGGGCATATTATCAACTCGTCAAAAGGGAAATCATGGTTGGTTCTACGTTCCATCCTATACGTGTCGCCATGAATGAACGTTTTGTAGGAATACCCGCTTTTTGCAAACGAATTAAATCATCTCGGAAGGGGTCAAAAATATTGTGTTCAGCAATTCGGTCTTGTTGCCAAAGAATAGCAGCATCATCATCAAAGAAACGGTCTGCTTTGTTTGCTACAAGCATAACCAATTTTGGAATGTATTTCTTACCTCTCCAACGAGAGCGCAAATTTCGATAACGGTATTGACGATTTACGAGGCAATCAACCAAGAATTTGAAACCACCAATTTGTTTTATGGCATCTTCACCACCTGAAAATGCTCTTTCATCAAACATAAATACCACTGCCTCGACATTACGATTTACCATATCATCTATCCAAAGATTCCAGAATCGTTCATGTCCTCCTATATCGGAACTGTATACTACTCTTTTTTGCCCCTTCCAACTAATCCGTTTTCTTGTCGCTTTCGGTAGAAGAAAACGACCAAGCAAACGTGTATGATTGGTTCTGTCCTCTAAGGGAATATCGTCCATTTCTCCCGGTGTAGTCATGTACTTGTCTAAGGTAGTCTTGCCAACCAATTCCGCACCATAGATTCCAACCCTTCTCGGACGCCACGCGTTGTACAGATTTTGCCCGAAAACGGCTGCGCCGACCAAAACGGAACCTGCGGGGTCTACCATTGTTCCACACCTAATCCACTAATCCATTCACAAAATTCGTCAATTTATTGATTAACCAATCTGCGGTATTCTCCCAAATTGAAATTTCGGAATGGAATTCATACGCTGAAACTACGAGCATGGTTACAATAATTGCAATTATTGTTCTTATCCAACCTACTCCCTTTTCATAATAATTGTCAAGTTCATTCGTGATATGCATGGCTCGTAGAGTCGCTTCCGTTGAATCATCACTCGGAGTCTTGAATATACGACCCATAGCCATCCTTACTCCCCATTATCCTTTTTCTTGTATCGTTTGTCAGGAGTCCCGTCTGCTTTCTTTGCTTCTTCCCCTGCGCCCAAATTTATGGGTTGTGGAATTTCAGCAACGTGCATAGGCACACCGGGATTAAACATCGTATCATATTGAGTTGCAAATTGTGGTTGTCCTTCTTGTATACCCCATGAAGGTGGCATTTTTCCGGGGTTTGCTTCCATCCAACGAAGTTCAGCCTCCATTTGACCTTCTTGCATACGTAGTTCCATTTCAGAACGGCGATTATCAAATTCATTTTGCATACCGCGATAACGATTTTGTCTTTGTCGTTCCATATCGGCTGTTCTTGCTCGGTCTTGCATATTATGTTCAAAGAACATCTTGAAGAAATAATATGCCAAACCTTGAACAGCAAACGCGCCCATAGAATATGTCAAACCATTTACCAATTCAGATTCATTTACGAGCCATATCCCTGAATCGTATATCCCAACGGCTAAACCCACCAATGCTGATTGGGACAAAATAAGCCCCATCAGACGGATTTCTGCTTCATTTGTTTCTGTTCTCTGTCGCGGTTGCATACCCTTCGCCGTATTTGGCTACGGGTATGACTCTCTTAAGGATTGTGAATCATGACTCATGATGACTCACTATGTTACTCACTATAATGAGTATACTCATATTATTGATAGAGGTAGTGAGTCATCATGAGTCATGAGGTTGCTCAATAGCCACATCACGTGATGTTGAAGGCGGTGCTATTCCTATCAAATCGGCTCGCTGTTTATCGTTTATCTTCTTTTTTCTTTCTAATGAACCCTTTGCCACACCAACGTGTCGTAGGGTTCCTAAGTTTTTGAAATGACGAGCGCGATTGGCGTGTTCGGGTTCCACAGTCAGTTTATTTCCTTCTGTATGGCTTATGTCACGATGGTCGCCCGAACCGTACATTCCACGCTTCCGACGCTCTCGATTCAAGTCGGCCCGATACTTCCTTCGTTCAGGGTTGGCTTCGTAGGCTGTGTCGTATTCCAACTTGTGCCGTTTGGCTTCAGGGCTTACACGGTCTTTGACCAATATATCGTGTTTCAGCATATCTATTGCCTTCTCATAACGCCCTGCTAAACTTTCATTTGGGTTATTTTTGAGGTTTGAGTGTAAGTCAGCCAACTTAACTTGTGTTGCTTCGGGATGTTCTTTCACTCTATTGATGTAATCAAAATACTGTTCATCTTCTCTCCGTGTGAGTGCATCAACCGCATGACCTACATCTTCTCCGAAACGTTCATGGATTTCATCAATCCCTGTTCCTGAATCTTCGACAACATCATGAAGATATGCGATGCGTTGGAGGTGAGGGTCATCAAATCCGCTTGCTACATCTTCCACATGAGTCATGTAGGGTTGTTCACCATACATTTGTCCTTCATGCATTTGAGTTGCGTAATCTCTTGCTTCTTGAGGCATTTTGACCAACACATCTCCGATAGGCATTGGTTCACTCGCCGCGACATAATCACCATACGCATATTTCTGCCCTGTTGGAAACTCGGTGTAATTTGGCGGCGTTCCTTCTGTGAACCCGCCTTCTTCTAAACCACCTTCGGATTCTCCACTACTATCCACGAATTGAGTTCCCGCCGTCCCTTCCGGTGAATGAAGAATTGAGTCTTGTTCATATTCTTCAGCCAATGAATGAATATGGGGTAACATTTTATCAGGAACATTTGTGAGCATAAATGAATTCTCACCACCCCATCCTTCTTGGTCGCCTTGTGTTTCTTGTGTCATCCCACGTGCGCTCATGACACGTATACCTTCAAAACCCTCTAATTCTGAAATTTGTCTAAGCATATTATCGTGTTTTTCACTTGCGACTTCGGGGCTTAATTTTTCATTACCCGGTCTTGATGAAATAATGACATTCTGTGTTCCGGGTTCAAATCCTTCTTCAACATTTTCTCGACTGTAAGCATCAATGGTTTGTTGTGCTTTGAGCATACGCCAAGAGAGGTCCATTGGTTCGCTTGCAACTATGTAATCATCAGGATGAAAACCCTCCAATAGAGGATTTGTTTCAAAAGTTGGTGGCCCCCAAATATCTTCTGTCGGAACATCAGGGAATTGATGTTTCAAATTTTCTATTTCACTAATGAAATTACCACCGAAATCAGTTACAGGATTGTGAATTGGACTATCGAGCATTCTTTGGTATTTGTCATACTTGATTGGGGTGAATTTTTGGCTTGTGGGGATTTTTACAAATGCTGAAGGATTATACCCGCCATATTGGAAACCTTCACCCGCTGAACCAAATTGAGCGCCTTGTCGCGGTGTTCTCCAAAAATTTGGTTTTCCTTCTTCACCAATTAACGCAAGAAGTGTTGCTTCAACTTGCGGTGAAATCAATGTATCAGTCGGTATTCCTTGTTGTGTCGCGGGGCCAACAAAAGTGCCTGTTGTTCTTGGGTCCTGAAAATGTGGTAAAGGTGTTCTGTCAAAGTAAACATCATTTGGGCCTTTTGCGGTATTTTTTTCATTCCTTCTCCTTGTTTCCCAATCTATATTTCCTTGATTTTGATTCAATGGTATGGGTTTTGCAAAGGTCTTTTCGTGTTGTGCTTGAATCCAACGCAACGCCGTAATATCATCCCAACCGTGACCACTTTCGGCTAAAGTGGGAAGGGCTGCTTTTTCAATGGGTGGGTATCTTTCATTCATTTCCTCAAAATATTCTTGCGAGATTTTATCAAATGTTGATAATGGTTGTTCAACGGCTACTGATGGCGTGGGGTTCAGTCGTTGATGTTCATCTTTCAATTCTTGTAACCAATCAAGATGAACATCCGGTGAAATAGCGGACGCACCGAATTGAGGCACAGCCATTTCAGTAGGATAGCGTTGTTCAAATTCTTCTAAAGGCATATCACCGATTAGTGGATTTTCTCTTCGTGCTTGCATTTGCTCAAAGGGTTGCAAATCACCGCCGCGTATTGCACTCAACAGGGCTTTTTCATCAACGGAAGGCCACGAAGGGTTCAATCTTCTTTGATTGAAGATTATTGAACTTACATCTTGTTCGGGTGGTTCTATACCAGTGACTTTAGAAATATGTTTATCTTTCAATTGTTCTGCCAATGATTCTTGTAATTCTCGACCAGCACCTGAATGTCTGAATCGAGCAATCTTGTTTGCTATTTGTTCTTCAATCGTGAAACGGTCGCTTAGAGCATGATACGTTTCTTCATCTACTAAATCTTGTTTCATTCGTCTTGCATAATTATCCTCTATTCCTCGCATTCTTAGTTCTTCTTCTGTAGACTGACCCCGTTCTTTCTGTTCTCTGATATGACGTAATGATGGATATTGTATTTCCGAGGGGTCATATTTCGATTCTCGTACTCGCTGTTCAGTAGGGCCTCTCCATGATTGCGAGGTCTGCAAACGTCGGGCCTCGTTTCCTATCTTGTTTCTATGCTCTGCGCGATTCCAATCTCGTAATTCACTTTGAGCATCTATGTCATCTAAATTCAATTCCGCGCCTTCCATTCTATCCAAAAGAGATTCAAGAAGAGCGCGATTTTCTCTCGATTTGAGAAGAAAATCCATTGAAATTTCAAACGGTTTCATTTCCGATACCCCCCTTTTTCCTTTGGCGTAATGCTATCAATGCTTGTTCAAACTCTGGTGTCAAACCATGTTCTCGGTAATCTCTTAAATCTTCATCGAACGTATACGGTTCACTCGCGTGTCCTTGAATTTCTCTCCACTCATTCTTCGTTGGTGGTTGTGTAATTTTTTCTTCTCCTTCAGGCCCGAAGAAGGGATTTCGTACACTCCTTCTTGATGAACCTAATTGTGATTGATATTCTCTGATTTTTTCACTTCTTCCGTAGTTATCTTCCTCTTTATCACCAAATAATAATTTCAACGCATTACCAGACATTTGTTCATTACGATGCGACATGGGCCAACCATGTTCATCTCTTGGATATGGAACGTGTTGAGAAGGATGGAAATCCCAACCACTTGCTTTAGCGGCATTGAACATAAATCTATTCGCTGCTACACTAGACCCTTGTGCTTCATCTATTGAATATTCAGATTTCATATGTTGTCTGAAAAGATTGTGTGGAATATCATATTTTTCTCCTAATATTTTGAACAGGGCTTTTTGATATTGTTCCATATCTCCTGTGTGTATTCCGTGTTGAGTGTCCTCCTTAGTATACATCGAAGGAATATGCAAAGCATCTTTAATGTCAATATCGTAATTGCCTCTGTAAGTATCATCTATATCACTTGGGTCACGTGTGATTTCATATCGGTCAGGATGTTCACCCTTGATAGAATGTCCTTTTCTTGGGTGTTGCATTCTACTTATCATTTCAGTAACATGATTTATACCACCAATATCTTCTCCATTCGCATTTATACCATACGTATGCTCACCAAAACTCCGATACATCGCTTCTTCAATTTCATCTAAATTCAAAATCATTGGTTTTCCTTCGCGGTCCAAACCCGCCGATAAAGCGGGGATGGGGGATTGCGACATTTGCCCTGCTAAAGATGCTATCCAATGTTTTTTGTCTAAACCGAAACCCCACTGTTCACTCTTATCTTCCCTCCAATCAAATCCTTGATGCCTCTCTCCACCATGTTCCGCCAACATACGTTGTGCTTCTCTTCTTCCCGGTATCAAAGAAAACGGGTCTGTTAATTTTGACGCCGGTTGATGTTCCATGTAATACAATTCATGTAAAGTTTCAGGGGCTTCATCGGGGCTACGAATCCAAACATCTTCATCTTGTGGTTTTCCTCGTATACCGACCATATTGGGTCTGTTACCCCAACCGTGGTCGGTGGTAATACTTGCAATATCACTCAAACTAGGTCCGGTTGCAAAGAAGCCGGGTTTATTTTCTGTAGGAAATTCTCGTTTTGATGAGCCAGTTCCTCTTTCAAACTGAATATTGTCTCGGGATTGATGTAGAACTGGATGACCCTCTGTAAGAAGTCTTGGTCGAATTAGAACTTGACCTGTTTTTGTTTTACCGGTTTTCGGGTCAATCCATTGTTTATCCCCTTCGGTATGTGTCGGTGTCATTCTGACAGCACCCATTGGTCTTTCATCACTTCCTTCAACCCAAGACTTGTCATGAGGATTAGGCCAACGAGGATGAAATTGACCAAGAATCGTTTGTCCGCTTGGTTCAGGTTCGGGTTTAGGAGCGATAAACGCAGGTTCAGGTACTTTCTGTTGATGATACCGTGAATCTGGTAGGGTTTGCCATAGACCGGGTTCTAGTGGAAAATGTGAACCGGAACTCGATGGTTCTCGGAATTGGTCGTAGAAATCCCCGAACGTCATACCACTCTCACTACCACCCATCATATCAGGGTCAAAATCCGTTAATTTCATTTGAGCATCACGATACCGTTGTATTGACCCGCCCCAATCAAATTCGGGGTCTGGTCGCTGAAGAGATTGCATTTCAGCATCGTACAATGCTTGGTCGGCGGGACTTAATTTGAGCAAGACCAAACTTGAACGCTCTCGCCCCATAGGGGCGCCTATGAACCGACACTGTTTAGAATTACCGACCCTTGCGAGGTTGTATGGGGCGCGTTGCTGTTCTGAAGGGGTTGGAAAAAATCCCCGGAGGAAAACTCATCGCCGGTTTGGGTGCTGCTGCTTTGGGCGCTGGTGCTATTGCTGCTACGGGTGGTCTTGCGGCACCCGCTGTTTTGGGTGCTGCCGGTGCCGGTGCCGGTGCTGCTGCTGCCGCGCCTTCGATAGCAAGATTGGCCGGTGGCGCCGCGAAAAAGATTGGCGGTGCAGCAAAAACAGGCGCAAAAGCAGGTGTCAAAGCAGCCAAAGACAATCCCATGAACACAGCGGCTTTGGTGCAAGGCGCACAAGCGAGCCACGCCGCAAATGCCCAAGCGGCAAAACAAGCGAGCGAACAACGCACAATGGAAGCCGCACAACATGGAAAAGAAATTTCTACAGGTACAGCAAAGAGCGACGAACAATATCACTACGCCGATTGGATGCTTGAAGAACGTATGCACGATGCTTGGTTTCTTTTGAAAGAATCAATGCCCGGAAGAAAAGGTTATCCCGAAGATGACCCCGATATGAAAAATCGCAACTGTCCTGTATGTAAAGGAGTAGGTTGGGTTCAAGACCCTAATGGTGAATCACCAATGAATGAATGTTGGTTTTGCGATGGGTTGAAAGAAGATTTTACCGGACAATATGAAGTTGGTTTTAACGATGATTGGTCTGACAACCCAATGCCTGAAGTTTATCCCGATGCACCATTGTTTAGCGAAAGATTTCAACAAATACATACAAGCGAGCCAATGGAAGTCGCTAACAGACTTTTGAAAGCCCGTATGGAAATCGGCCCACATGATGAGCAACAAGATGATTTGTTTGAACATCTGAAAAATGTCAGTGCCGCGCATAGCATCCGTACAAACGAAGATGATAACTCATTCAAAATAGATGATATACACGATGATGATGAAGATATTGTTCGCAGATTGATTGAGAGTTTCGGTAGAAGCGAAGCCGAAGAAGCCACACCCTTTGAGGAAACACAATCAAATTATTTTTGAGTGAGCCACATGAAGTGGCTTGAATATCTCAAGATACTACCTCTGTTGCTCATCTACATCTTAGGTATCGTTTTTTTCGGAACGATTGCTTTGGTTTTGCTGCCTTTCGTTTTTCTGATACGTTTTTTCAGGACCAAAGAGTTTGATTGATGAATATGTCTATCAACCAATCTAAAATCTTACTTAGAAAATATCCTACAATGAATGTCAAACCGCACAAAGGAATGAACATCCAAAGATTCATTCCAACCATATCTCTTTTTTTCTATGATTTACCCAACTAAGCGCTGGTTGTAACAAATCGTAGTCTATCCCGCAATCTAGGCCGGGTAAGTCGAGTAATTTTTCAGTAGCGACATTCCCACTGGAACCGGGTATAAACGGACAACCACCGAGTCCACCAATGCTGGCATCAATTTCTGTGATACCACCTGCTATTGCTTCTTCAACAAGAGCCAGTGCGTTTTCTTCTTCTTCGGGTTTATGATGGAGGTGCAGAGCAAAGTTCGATTTGAAATCTTCCGCGTATTCACAGATTTTTCTAATCTCGTCTTTTGTCGCCTGTCCAATCGTATCACACAAGACAACCGTATCTCCGAGAAGCGAGGCTTCCAATATTGAATCGTAAATTATTTCATCGGGTATTTTGCCTTCAAAGGGGCAACCGAAAAGAACTGATAGATACACACGAACTTTACTGTCAGGAATTCTTTCAAGCATTCGTAAATATTCAGCCATCGCATCTTCTTTTCTTCTTCCAAGATTACGTAAATTAAATGCATTAGAAGGAGAGAAAAAAATATTGAAATTTTCTACACCGACAGCGAGAGCGCGGTCCAAACCTTTCTCGTTCGGAACCAGCACTGAAAAATCGCCGTAGTCCGCAACTTCCTCAAAAACGGCGGCTGAATCTGCCATCGAGGGTACGATTTTTGGATGTACAAACGAGCCAACTTCCATTTCTGTGAGGCCCGCATTCGCTAAACTGCGGATAAGTTCTACCTTCTCTTCAGTGCTTACACTGAATGTTGCATTTTGTAGACCGTCACGTGGCCCCACTTCGTAGACGGTAAAATCACGCACACGCGAGAGAAAGCGGTGTAGAATATAAACCGGTAAGTTACGTCAGGTAAACCTACTCTTGATAATCAGCCATCGCTGCTTGTGCTGCGGCTAATGCTTCTGCTTCGTAACGCTTTGCTGCCTCTTCTTCTGCTTCTATCTTTTTTTGCTCTTCGTGAAGTCGCTGTGCTTCTTCATCTTCTTGCTGTCCCAAAATTTCTGCTTCTTGTATAGCCCTAAGACGTTTTTCTTCATTTCTTCTCTTACTTGCAAATTGCCGATTATTCATTTTCAATAATCGCCAAGCCAAATCCATTGGTTTACTCATTTGGATATTATCTTCATCTTCTTGTGTAAACATTCTTGAAACAGGATTGAGTTCAGGAATAACACTCATGGCTCTCGGAACATCACCGGGACTTTCAGGTATACCGCTAAATGTTTTTTCCCAATCAGGTTGTAAGGTAGGCAATACAGGTTTTAGAATAGGGAGATTCTGTTTGATTTCTTCTGGTAATTCGCCCGGTCCTAATCCGTGTTCTGTCAAATCAGGATGTTCTTGCAAATGAGGCCATTCCCAATGGCCCAAATCTCCCTCCAAGAGCAATTTCTCTCGTAAATGTTTTTGTCCCTTTTCTGTACCCATAAAATTATTGTAATTTTCATCACGAAATGCTTCCGCTACGTGTAGTTGTATTGGTCTTACAAATGCGTGTGAAACTTTCATCTCTTTCATTTTGTGTCGCCAATTTTTTTCAGCCGTTCCCCAATTCCCGGCATGATGACCCATTTCTTCTCTAATTCTCGTATGCTCTACGGCCTGTGGATGATTTGAATGTTCTCCGTGAGTGCCGGGTAAGAAACCATGTTCGTTAATCAATTCATCCCAACTACCTGATAGATTATTTTCTTGTTCGATGATTTCTTCCCAAGAGGGTTTTTCCGGTATAAAGCCATATTCGTCCATGTAATCTTCTTTCAATTTCGCGGCTGCTGCGAAATATTCTGTTAATTCTTCTTCTGACGCATCAGGGTGTAGGTCCGGCGGACGGCCCCATTTTGGATTCCAATGATGGATAACATCAAAAATATTCTTTGCGTAATCAATATCACCAGCGATTCTCATCTTTTCCCATGTTGGATGATACCCACGTGAAATTCCACCGCTCTCTACACTCGTATCAAACAAATCCATCGCCCGCTCTTCTTCTTCGGTTTGTGGTGTGTTCAACATTCTTTCGCGGTGTTCGGGTGTGATTGGCGTTCGTTCGGGAACAGTGTGTGATGTTCCTTTTCCATGCCATGAATCTTCGGGCGTTTCAAATCTATCAAGTGGTGAACCTGATTCACCTTCACCACTTCTACGCTTTGGTGCAAACAAGTATTGCATCGCACCTCTTGTCGGTGAATCTTTTTCTTCATCTAAACGCCGCGTATCGGCTGTTCCATATTTCGCTCTAATTCTTTTCAATGTTTCAGGAGAAAGAGAACGGTCTGTAATTACACGTGACCATCTATTCCCAACTTCATATTGACCGCCACGTGGTCCGACTCTTTCCATTCCTACTTCATCGCGTGGACGCATATTGATTGCAGGGTCGTCTGCAAGTAAATCGGAAAGTTGTTGCAGCCTTTCAGACTCACCGTGAAGATTGAATTTTTCTTCGGAGGGTGCAAACCTCGTCATTTTCGCAAATGACCATGCTTTGTCAAAAGCGGACATTCAAATCACGTTCATCAATATTGCGGGGCGTCACGAAAACGGGTACGGGTCACCCTGTGGTCTAGGTGGTTGTGGGGGCGGGAAGCCGCCGCCGTATGGATTAGGTGATGGCGCACCGCCTTCACCACCGCCGCCGCTTTGTGCTTCTAGCGCTGCTTTCTTTTGCAGAAGTTCTTGTATTTGAGCCTCAATCATAGCGATTTGCGCTGCTATGTCGGGTTGGAATGGTTGGTAGGGGTTTTCTTTCGGGCCACGAAAAGGCATATCTGGATTAGGATAGGGGTCGCGTTGGGGTCCTTCGCCGGGTTGCAGGCCCCCCGACGGCCGCCCGTCGTTTTGCCAGTCCCTCGGAGTCTCGTATGGAGGACCGTATGGACCCTGTTTGAGAATTTTCCAAGCATTACGGAATGGTGCGGCCATAATCACGCGAGAAGGCTCAAACAAATATAGATGACGGTT
>TARA_R110000824_G_scaffold18850_7_pt1 | contig 18154 bp, 12 predicted proteins | sample TARA_R110000824 | Tara Oceans TARA_R110000824 (sample SAMEA4397747) | marine metagenome | biome: Polar Biome; feature: [MES] marine water layer (ENVO:01000295) within the mesopelagic zone...; material: water (ENVO:00002006), including particulate matter (ENVO:01000060) such as......
GTCCCCAGCTAATCTTAAAGCTTCTTCTACTTCATTTAATGGGCTTCTTTCTCCTGTTGGTTTGCCTGTGGAGTCTTTACCTGGGTCGTAGATTTTCATCCATCTGCCTTGTACTTGTGTGTTATGGAAAAACACTTCTTTAAATGGTGATGTCCCATCTGTTGTTGGTACAATTCTAATTCTTTTTTCTCCTGATTTTGTTCCTTTTGGTAACATGATAGAAAGATATTGTTTCATTCTTTCTTCTGATGTCATTTGTGGTTTGGTGGAACCACCACTTTGTTTGTTTTTCTCGTATTGAGCTAAAACTGCGTCTAAACTATTACTCATAAATTTTTTTTTTAATAACATTAATTAATAAATCTTTATGTAAATATATGAATATTGTTTTGGGATGTCAAACGAGTTGGGGGTTAATTTTACTCTTCTTCTTCGGGTTCACTAAAACTTTTTTTAACATCGTCTTGACTAAAGTCTTCTACCTCATCTTTAGTTAAAATATATTGTTTTTTTCCAGTTTTGTCAAAAACTTCTTCTTTGTCTGTAAAAAAGTCACTTAGGTTTTGATTGTATGGTCCACTATCGTATTTTCTTAAACTTAATTGTTCTTCGGGTGTTCGTGGACGATACTCTTCAATTTTATTTTCTAGGTTACTTATCGTAGCTACCATATCATCCATAGAACTTAAATGAGTTTCTAAATCTGATAATTTATTCATTAAATCATCTAAACTTTGTGTATTTTTACTTAGAATATCTTTTTGGTCTGATAATTCAGTGTTAACTTCATCTTGTTTAGTTACTAAGTCGGTGACGTCTAATTCTTGAGTGTCTTCACTTTCTAAGTCTTCACTTTCTAGGTCTTCTTCCTCAGAGTCAATATCCACATCCATTTCCAGTTCTTCATCCCCACCTTCCTCAGCTGGCATTTCTTCTTCACCACCTTCTATTTCTTCAGCCTCTGCATCTGGGTCTAATTCTACCTCAATCTCTTCTTGTTCACCCATATTAAATCGTTTAGCTAAACGGTCAATATGGCTGCCCATGCCTAAATTACCGATGCCACTGAACATTTGTTCGTCTAGATTTTGAGTATTATGATTAATCTCTTTAAATCTAGATAATTCTTTTAATAATTTTTTTTCTAATTCCTTAGCCATTTAATAATTGTTTTACTTCACCAGATGGTGACTCGACTTGTACTTTACGATTAACTCTAATAGTATCTTCAACTCTTTCAATTAAACCGTCTCTACTTCTGACAGTATAACAAATTCCAGTATCTAAATCACACACTTCTTGTGAGTTTTGGTCAACAGTACTAGATTTTTGAACTACATTATCTGCAGATTTGCCTAAAAAATTTTCTAATTTTTGTTTTAAATTTTCTGAAATCATCATTCTCTTTTTTATATAAATATCATTAAAGTTAATAATAGACCGTTATAGTACAAACATTGGTAAAAAATTTCTTGGGTTTAGAATATGTTCCACAACTTTTCCTTTAACTTTAACTCCCCTTCTAATTTCAAAATGTAAGTGCTGTCCTTTAGATTGTCCACTATTACCTAATTTTCCTAATTTTTTTGCACCTACACCTATGGAACTTCTAGAAATTATAGATTCATTACTATTACCTGCCTTTACTAGAATACCTTCTCTTAGGAATGCGTATATTGTTTTATAATACGATGTTTCACCTTCCACAGGATTAGCTGTAATTTCATTAATAATTTCAATATAATTTCCTTTAGCGCATGCATCACTATTATCGCCTATAAGACAATTATCTTTTACTGTTGTTACTACCCCATGTAATGCTGGATAAACAAAAAGGCCGGTTTCACTTATAGCACGTTCTGTTTGATTTGTTTTTGGTGTGAAGTCTATCCCTAAATGTGGTTTTTGTGGGTCATGTTCAGAAGCATCAACAAAAGAGATATCCATAGGGTCTCTCCAGTCTACTGCATCTTGTTGAGCCCATGTTGATAACCACGTACTTCCACTATCAATATACCCTGAAGATTCTGGTTGTAGTTTCATTTGAGATGCTGTAGCTGTTAAACTATCAAAATTGAAGCTAAGTGCTCTAGATTCTACTAAATTTGTTTCTGCTTCTTTATAAAGACTTTCATTAACTCTTTGTATGATATCACTCATTTGAGGTAATTTTGGTATGGGAACTCTTATACCTTCAAAAGTTGTTTCAATAGTATTTGGTCTAATATCGTGTTCTACATTAATAATTAGATACGGACCATTAAACATTGGTAGGTATCTTAGCTGAAAATATTGGGTTGGTTGTATAGTTACATTTCCCATACAAGTAATTTTTGCACTATAGGACCTACTAGCATATACATTATATAGAGATAGTGAAGCCATACTAGTAGCACCTCCACCACCAGAATTTGCCATTTCTTGTAAAATTCTATAACTCTCTGCGGTATTCTGATATTGAGCTTGGTCTAATGTTACTGATTCGAATATATTTTGATTTGGTAACCCAAAATCTACATTGAATCCCATTACTTTGTTTGAGAGATTTTTATCTCCACAATCTTCACCTATCAAAGGATTATTTGCACTTTTATTTGCGTTAAAAGTATCCGTACTATATCCATTATTATGTGTTTTAACGTCTAACTGACTTGATGGTTTACCAACATATTGACAAAGAAATGCCGGTTTAGAGTCTAAATAATCTACTGTTTTAAATGTGCCAAACATTGCATTACCTTGTAATTGACTACTTCCATATCCATTGTTTTCTAAATTAAAAAAATTAATATAAGAAGGTAAGGGAATAAAATTAAAAAAATTGTTTGCTAATATAATACTTAAATAACTAGATATTCCTTGTGTTAATGTTTTAGAACTTGCATCATCAAAAGGTGAATCTAATTTTAAAATATCCCATATATTAATAACCGCTTCATTACCTATATCTCTATTTGCTCTATCAAAAAATAAAAATCTTTCAAATAAAGTTCCTCCTGTAGCTGTTAAATTAATTCCTGATATCCATCTATCATTCATTGTTTTAAAACCATTGTATAAATCTAACTTTAAATCATCAGCTTCTACTTTTTGTCTATCATCTGGTGTTTTTAGTGTGGATAAATCTTTTTCTTTTTTTATTTTACCTTTTACTTGTTTTAATATACTGTTAATATATTCTTCTTGGTTTGTATTTAAACTTTCTAATTCATCTACAACTTGTTGTAGATATTGATGGGCGGGTATTGCTGTATTCGTAACACAATAAGTTCCATACATTCTAATAAGTGGTGCAAATGCTTGTATATTTCTACTATTAAAAGTTATGCCGTTAGTGTCCGGTCTTATAGTTGTAAAGAATGAATATAGTGGGTTAGTTATATCAGTTGTAGTTAATGGAAAAAATTGGGGATTAATTTGTGAGTAATATTCTCCAACAAAAATTTTCATGTCTTGGAACTCTTGATTTGTAACCGGCAAACTACCTCCTGGTATTGTGGGTATAAGAGATGATGAAGAAGTTTGTGCATAAGTTCCAAAATCATAGTCAACACTTTCTGTAAATAAGGCCATTAGATTTTGTAATACTGTGGACCCGTTTACTATCATATCCAAATTAGTTGTAGAATTATGAGCGTAATCCATTTCTTTATATAAAAATTCCTTAATAGTCTCTGAAAATTTCTGAGCTTGTGCAATAGCTAATACATTAACATTAAAATCATAATTCAAGTCATTTATATCAATGTAAGTATCTTCAACAACCATTAGTTGTTTTATAATTTTCTTTAAAGTTCCACCTGTTGAACCTGGATTAGTACTATTTGAGAAGTTTAAAAACATGTCCTCAAACTCATCCAATTGTTCGGTATTAAAGACACCTCTTAATTCTTCTATGGTAGCATACTCCACTTCTTGAGTTATCCCTAATTGTTCTATAGTTTGCCATGGTGTTTCTTGTTGGTCTTGTGAGGTGTCTATAACCTTAAGATATCTATTAGCTGCTGGTTGGGAGGTAATTCGATGATTAAAGTATCCTTTTGGTGAAGATGACCAATAAAGTCTTGCTGCTCCATTATGTAAAGAAATAATATCATTTGGTACCCCACCAGGCATAAATGAAGTACTATAGGACGGAGCTTCTGTCCATGTTAATGCACCTGATGAAGGATATAAAATAAAATATCTAGACGCTGGAGCTCTATTTCCAAATTTCACTCCCATACTTTTATCTGTAATATTATCCGAATCTAAATAAACACTATAATATTTTACTTTGGTGTTCTCTGAAGTACTAAAGGAAACATCTGTATCAGTTGCAATACTTAAATTAACATCCGATGCTGGCAAGATTAATGGGTTAAGAATATTATTAAGTTGTGCTGTAGCTATTGGTGGTGTATAGTTTCCACTATTATTAGTTACAATATAGTGAATTGCATCAATTAACTCAGGATAAACACCTACTTGAACTTCATTAGCTAACACATTTTCAGATGTATAATTATATAGTGTAGCAGAATCTGTTACTCCTGAAAATGTAAATGATGTATTTAAAGAACTAGCTACCGGGTCATAAATGTTAGGGGCTGATACAGATGCCCATATTGCTGTTAATGGGTCAGTTTGTGTTTTTACTTCTGTTTTATATCTCCACCAAATAGAACCTATTTTTAATAATAAAGCCATAGGTACAGTGTGTAAGGCTGGCATTTGGTTAAATAATACTGAAACATATTCTCCAAATTCAGTCTCAGTATACCCAAAAAATGAACCCTTTAGTACTTTTTCTCTAAAGGTTATTATAGGTAAAGACTGTAAAAATAAATATGCTGCTTGGGCATATGGATTAGGACTTCCTGCTTTATCATTAGTTACACCATTTATTAAAGCGTTTATAAAATAAGGCGTATTCAACATAGAAGCCAATCTTATTTCGTCATCTGCTATACTTTGATTTGGTAGTGGTGTACCTCCGACAGGAGTAGGAGAACCTAACAATCTTCCTTCTGTAAAATCTATATATCTTTCATCAATTATATATTGGTAGTATTCATTTACTGTTTGGGGGGTATCCTGAGGCCCAGATGGGCTAGTGGATATGATTGTTTCGTCATATAATACTACACCTATTTTATCATAAGCGTGAGTCCAATAATAGGTATCATAGGTGTCACCTAAAACTCCGGTATGGTTTGTATCGTATACTAAATTTTTATATATACTATAAAAATCTCCGGTACTTCCAATTAATTTACCTCCCGCAAAATTATCACTAATCCAACTAGTACTTGGGTTGGCGTTGCAGATTATAGGTGCTATATCAAAAAGACCACTTTGTTTAGAAATTTCTAAAACACTAGTATTTTTTGTAAAATTTCTACTGTATACGTCATAAGGATTATTAGGGTAGGGTTCTATAGTAAATGTCTTTTGGGTAAACGGTGTAACTACACCAAACTTTTCATATATACTGTAACTATAAGGTGAGGAATGTTTTAACTTAATTTCCATATCTTCAAAACTTGATATCGTAGCTATAAAATCTTGTAGCTCAGGATTTTCTTTTATTTGAAAATTGATGTTCTCTGCCTCATACCCGGCTAATTCTATTAATGTTTCACCTAATAAATTTTTATTAACATAACTCTGATATCTTGTCATTACACTACCATAAGTTATTATAGCTTGAGTTCTATCTAATAGTTCAAACAAAAATTCTGTATTATCTTTAGTGAGGTAGGGGGCATTTTTAGATGGCCAATCTCTTACATTTATAGGTATAAATTGTTTAGAAATAGCTGTATTTATAATAGAAAATTTATAATCTGATAATCTATAAGTTGTACTTTTTGTATATTCTTCAACAAATTCTACTTCTGGCCAAACATTTTTGTTTTCTCCTTTAGTAATATCAATAACATCTTTAGCTCCAGGATATTTTAAGACTGATGCTGTTATTCCACAATCACCCTCTTCTTCAACTACATAATACTGAGGCCAAGGATAACAAATATCAGTAGAATCATTAGATTGATTGGCTACCGCTAATCTTTTGGGGTTGGTGCTATTTTTCATAGCTTTAGTATGAACATCGTCTAATAACCTTAAAAAGGTGTCCGCTCCTGCTACTATAATTGCAAAAACATTTCGGATGGTAGGTAGAAAGCCTATATAATTTTCTAGTCTAGTATTTAATTCTGCTGCAACGGTTTTCTCCATTATTTTTGCTTGTATGTCAAAAGCTGTTTGTTGTGCAGTTACTACTTCATAAAAAGTTCTGGGAGCGATATTAACAATAAACCATGGAGCTAAATCAGGATTTAAATTGTCCGTATTTTCTACTGTTACTCCACCTGGTTGGTTTACTTTTAAATTATCATAACTAAAGTCCCCTAATAAATTTTTTACTCGGTAGTCATTAGCCTCTTCCCCAAATCCTGGATTATTCTCTAATCTCTCTATATATGGAAGTAATACTTGATTTAATAATTCTCTCCCCTCTTTTTCTGCTTTTTCTAACTCTACGGCTTTATTAGCTTTAGGGGTTTTATTAACGTCATTTATTATTCCTATATTTTTTAAAGGGTAAGCGTTCACCCAAGTTTTTTTAGGAATCTCCTGGCCCTGAGAGTCTACCTCAATAATCGTTACTTCTACATCTTCACTAAATTCGTTAGATAATACCTCAGCCATCCAATTATCTTTAAATGCATCCTTTATTTTAATTAAATCGTTTTCATATTCTAATTTATTAGTTGTTATGGTTAAATTAGCTTGTCCATATAATTTACCTAAATCATTATCTAACACTTGTATCTTTTGAATTAACTCTACTATCGTATACTCGGGAAAATCTTTTTTGATTAGATTACCTTTTTTATAGATTGCGTAGACTTCATGCATTACCTGCCTTCCCTTTGTACCAGTTATGCTTTCACCCTCCATTCTCGTAGGGTACATATATGGAGCGGTAACACATTGATGCATGTTAATATCTCTTAATAAAGCAATATGATTACCTTTAAAATCACATGTTACTAAATAATCACCACTACCTGGGTCAAATCTTGATACGAATTTTTCTAAGGTCAGTTGATATCGTACCGCTTTTCCATAGTATCCTTTTAATGTTAAAAAAAATGTTGGGTATGGTAAGTGAAAAAAAGCTGTATAAGGTGTATTAGTTCTTGCTTGTTCAAATAAAGTTTTTCCTCTTATATCTGTAAAATTAATTGACACTTGTGGAATATATGATGCATTTACTTTAACACTGATTGATGTTATTCCAAACCCACCAAAATCTTTTTGGTTATCAAAAAATTTTGCTGGTTTCACTCCTTCGTTGGATGAGCTTGTTGGGTTCTTGGTTAGGTCTGGTTGTGTGAAGGCGTCAGTCCAATCTGAATCTAAATGTTTTTTACCGCCTGGTTTTAAAAAATTTAATTCTCCATCAAATAAATCAATTTTAATTTCGTCACCAGCAGCTGCTCCAGCAATAATTTTACTCCTAGGATAAATTCTTGCAGATAGATTTGCGTACATTACTAAATCTTCTGGACTTACTAATCTATCTACAACTTTACCACTTGGTTCAACAATCTTATTTGGGTCTACAACTACAAGATTACCTCCCACATGATTAGTGTAAACATCACCTGAATTTAATTTATCTGCCATAATAAAGGAAGTACTGGTCTAATTGGGATTTATAGTCCTGTAGTGATTGCATTAATGGGTAGGGTATTGTTATTATTGTACCATCTGGAATATTCCATTCTTGCCCCCCAAATGAAGGATTTGTTTGCATAATTAACCAACCATAATATGGGGAACCATAATACTGTTGTGAAAATTTATCTAGTCTACTTTTACCTACTTTATAAACTACTTGTCTATCACTAGATTTTGGTTGTAATTTTATGCCTGGAACCATTATAAAATCCCCATTAACTATAAACTCATTATATCTATTATAATAACTCATTTTATTTAACTAATATATAATTGTGTTTCTAATTTAAAATTAAATTTATCATCTACAACACCTCTTTGTCTATCTTGTAAATTATTTCTGACTAAATTTTCTGCTGTAGTTCCTGTGTTTGTACCATACTCTATATTAAAATCACTAACATATTCGGTTAATTGCCCATCTAAAATATCATATCCGTGCTCTATTGTATTAGTTATTCTAGGGGTCATTAATTTAATATCATATTTAATCCATGGAGTAATTATATTATCTAATCCAAATTGAAATGCTGTTTTTCTTATTTCTTTTATCCCGTTTACTCCAGTGGTATCAGTTTTTAAAAGTTTATCATATAGTTCACTACTTCTATATCTCAATAGTTCTTTTAATTCTGTTCTATAATTACCACCAAAATTAAATACTAAACTCTTAGATGTATACATTTTATTAGAGAAGAAAATATATTCCTCACTTGGGGGGTATCCTTTGGGGAAGGTAGGATTTATATAATTAGTTATAAAATTTCCTATATCAGAACTATCTTCATTATAAGATGTGGTTAGGGAAGTTACTATAGTTGTAGATGTTAATTGTAATGCGGTTACCATTCCCCCAAAAGTATTTAAATAATGTCCGTCATAACTATTAGAAGTTATAAAATTAAGTTTGTCTCCAGTAGTAGTTAAATTATGTTGTAAGTTTCTTAAATTATTAACTACTTGAAGTATCTCATTATTTATATTAGTAAATTGTTTACCTAATAAATCATTAAGGGTAGTTTTAATATATAGTTTTTCGTCATTAGTAGGAGTTAGTGTGTTGAATAGGATTTGTATACTTGTTGTTTCAGCACTAATGGAATTTTTAAGGGTAGTATATTTAGTAGATATTCTATCTATTAATGAATACGGTATCCCCACTAAAGCTGTATTATTAGTCCCTAAAGTGCCGTTAACATAATTTCTAGAATGCATAAATTCTTCTACCAACCCCATGTTATTATATAAAAATAAATTCTTTAATCTATTTTTAACGTCTAAGCCATAAGCTTTGCTATTACCAACAAAGGTATTTATAATATTTTTATAATTTGTTGTACCGCTCATTAATTAATTATTTATGAAAACCAATCATTTATTTTATCCGTAGCTTTATCTTTAATCCAATCAAAACTATCAAACTCTTCTTGACCTGAAGCTGTATTTAATAAACTATTAGGATTATACATCTCAGTATTAGCAAAATAATTATTAGATAAAGCATTTTGTAATTGTGAAACAGGTCCTTTGAGTCCTTGACCTCCAATATATTTAAAGTTAAGTGATGCGGTTGCTATCATAGGTTGTATGCCTATACCTTCAGGATTTAAATCAAATATTAATGGGTCATAACTAAAACTAACAGAATCTATAGCAATTTTTGTATGATAAAAATCCCCAACTCTTAAAACACAAATAGGTGGTGCACCAAATGCTGTATTTTCCGCGTCTACATTTTCTACCCCTCCTCCTTCTGTGGCGGTTGGTATGGTTTTTCCTGGTCTAGTACATTGTAATAAGAAAGATAATCTACTGTTCAAACCTTCAGGGGTTGTAGAATGAAAAGATGGGTGAAAATATTGTAATTTTCTTTTTAAAGAGCTATATAAAAATTCATCAGTAGTTTCTAAATGTTTAAAATAATTTTCTTCCCCTAATAATTTAGATAAGATTTTTGTTTTTAATTTTGTTTTGTTTGTTGGATTATTTTCTATATTATTCTGTATTGCCTTTACTTCTGAAGGTAATTCTCCTTCTGCATCTTTGACGAAATCATCCCAACTACTTTCTTTATTACTAGAATTATCGTCGGTAGTTTCTACAGCTAAATCTGGCCCTGGATTTAAATTAGGGGGTGGTGCATTATTTTCATTACTATTTATTACCTCTTGTATTTCGTCGACTGTTAAAAATTCGTATTGGTCTGCTAACTCATACACATCATAATCTTTACACCCAGCAAAAAACGCTTCTAAAGCTGCGTCTGCTATACTGTCTGGAATACCAGCTAATGATTTTTGTGCAATTACATTTAATATAGACGGATGGTCTACAACTATTTTGAAACTAAGGGTTCCGATTCTTTCGGTATAGTTATAAGTGTAAACGGGTTCTGGTCTTCCTAAAAAGTTAACAGAATTCCATTGTGCAGAATTTGTATCTCCTATATTAATATCGTATGGTGGGAACCACATTATTCTTCCACCATTAGGTCCTTTTTCAGATTTAGGTAAACTTAATAATTCCTCACTACCTCTCCACGCTAAATTCTCAATAGAGAACATATATTTTTTTACATTTTTTTCTTTAGCTTCAGTATCTACGTTAACCCCCATATTAGGAGCTATATTTAAATTAAAAGTATTAGATAATACGGAATCTTCTTTTCCTAACTGATTTCCTTTAAATCTTATCAAATTATTCATTTTATAATATGGGTTATCTTTTGTCCATGTTCTGCAAAATTCTCTAGTTTGTAAATTTCCAAATATACCTTCGTCTACAAATCTTGCCCCAGAACCTTTAGAAATCTGTTTATAACCATCATTAAAAATTTTAGACGTTTGGTCTATAGCATGCCCAGCGTGTTGTCGTCTAGCCCCACCCATTACTGGAGCTGAGTCCATAAGTTTTTGAGTTTCGTCTAATAGTCCTCCTTTCCTCTTTGGCTTTTCCGAGGATTTGGTTGTTAACATTTGTGGTGGAGCATTTAAAGATGCGGCTGATTTATTACTAAACCATGTCCATCCTGCGGATAAACCACCACCATCCATATAAGTTCGACCATTTAAACCAAAATTCTGAAATAACCATAACGCTCTTCCATTTACTGTTTCTAATTCTTTTGCTAAAGTGGATGGACCATAAACTATCGCTCCGGTACTTCTACCAAATTCATCCTGTGGTACCGCGTCCATAGGACTTTGTATTTTTCCTGGTTCGGATTCTTTCGAACCTACATAATAAAATGGCACTACATTTTGTACAGCCCCTTGTAATTGCACTCTACTATAATCAGGTCTATATATATTATATTTTAAAGATTCAAATAATGCAGATTGTTGTTCTTCACCCATATATTGTAAAAACATATCACTAGGTACTGGTGTTGTAGTTGGGTTTGTCGGTATTCCTAGTCCACTAGAAAAAACGGAATTCTGAATTGCGTCTGCTGTAGCAATTATATTAGGAGCTAAGCCCCCAACATAATTAATTTGATTTAATTGTAATGCATTTATATCTGGCACAAAAGTAGATTGAAAATAACTACCCGGTATGGTAGAATAACCATAATATAAATTAGTTATTCGTGACATAAAATCTGTCCCTTCTAATTGCTTATTTCCTGGACCAGTCGTTACTTTAGAATCTGGAATAATATTAGTACTTATTAGTGAATCAAATCTATTTTGTTTTTCGTAATCATATTGAGATTGTAAATATCCTAAATTTTCTCTTAGGTAACCACTAGATACCTCTGTTAATTGGCTATCATTAAGTATTTTAGAATTTAAGGTACTAATTAATCCATTAGTTATGTTTACTGTTTCTAATATCTCTGCAGGCGTATAATTAGATGAGACAAAAGATTGAGGTGTTCTAGTATTAGGGGCAACATATCCCATTCCTGTTCGGGGTAAAACCTTATCTACATCTATTAATTGTACATCTGAATATCCCCCCATAGGTCCGTATTTATTATCCAAAAATAAAGTAGTTTGTGGTGTTAACCCTCCTTCTTGGACTGTATTCTGGTCTATAATAAAATTATCCGATAAAGAAGTGTAAATATTTTTTCCTGGTTCTTGTATACCAAAAGATGCTGGTACGGGATTTGCGTCTGCCAAATACGAGCTTTGTAAATTTTTTCCTAATAAAAATTTTCTTAAAATCGCTGTGCTAGAAGTAGAAATAGTGTAGTCGCCTAAACCATATGGATTCTGTGAACTTGTATTTGGTTGAATTGCCATTTTTATTTTATAATAAATAGGTTATCAAATTATTTTATGTCGTAGCGTTTGATAACATAATACTTAGATTCTGTAAATCTCCAGAACTAAGTTGAGCTAATAATCTTTTTACGTTTATGGTAGCACTTTCACCTTCTCCCTTAACAGTTAATGTTCCAGTTAATTCTAGTGGCTTCCTTGCACCTCCCCCTCCTGTCGTAGTGGTTACACTATTATTTACATTATTAATACTATTGGTTATATCTCCTTGTCCACCATCTAAATTGGTCCCCCCTAAAATAATATCATCTTCATTAAATGAAACAGGTGCCATTCCTGGTCTTAAGATAAAATCATCTTCGATTACAATCCCGTGATTCGGCGATATCATCCCCATATTTTGTAAACCATCTAATATAGTTTGAGCGGCCTTATCACCTATTCCTGCAGGTGGGTGGGCCTCAAAGTTCGCTAAAAATCCTTTCATATCACCTTTAGCTATCAAATCTAGTTGTTCAGTTGTAAGTAATTCCATACTTTCACCGAGTTGTTGAGATAAACTTGCCATCGCCATATCTCCTGCTCCTTCCTGGTCACCACCCTTTCTAACCATTTTTCTTATTCCAGTATCAATCGTGGCTAGATATTGATTTGCTTTTTCAGCTACAGTTAATTGTTGTTCATAGAATTCTTGGTCTGACAAATTAAGTTGTTTTAATTCTTCTATTTGTTCTGGAGTTAATCTATCAACATCTACCATTTTATCTATACTAGGTATCTTAACTTGCATTTCACCACCTTCACCCATCTGTGCCATACTGGAAATTAATTCTTTATCGTCATCACTAACATTGTCTAAGAATTTCATTTCTGAGAATACTTCTGCACGTCTTGCCGCTTTAACTGCGTGGTCTGCTAAATCTTGATAGGACATACCCATTGCTTCAGCCATATCTTTTAATTGTCTTCTCGATTCTGGTGAAATTACAAATTTATTTTTATCTTCGTCAAATGTAACTGCCGCTGCTGCAGTGTCCATGATTGCAGTTTGTAACCCCTCTAAGTCGTTGGTTGCCATATACATTAACTTAAATGGGTCTGCTAAGTCTCCTACCGCTCCACCAATTACTTGCATTCTTGCCGCAAAATCAATAGCTCCTTCAGGGTCAAAGAACTTATCAGCTAAAGAACTTACCGTACTCATCTCCAGACCAAGAGATTGACCTCTTGCTACCATTCTCGCTAAACCTTCCACTCCTCTCTCAAAACCATACGTATTAACTAATTTAAGGTCTTTAACCACGTTACCCATAAATTTTTCCATAACGACACCAAACTGTCTTCCAGTATCTATAATGTCTGTCATTGCAGTATTACTATCTCCTATTCCATCCGTTGCTTCTCCTATAGCTGTATTTAAACTAAAACCTATTGTATCAAATGCTGCTGCAAATTGTCCTGCGTCAAAACCTGCTAATGTTTTTGTTAATAACGCAGCTCTTTCTGTAACTTCTGGTGGTATCCTAAGTTTTCTACCCACCTCCATGGTCATTGCTTTAAACGTATTAAATAATTGGTCTACTGTAATTGCCCATTTTGCACTAGATACACCTGCCTCATTTAACTCTTCTATGGTATCAAATAATTGTTTATTTGACATTCCAATACTTTGAGAAATGTCCACACGTATGGTGTCTTCTAGTGCTAACATGTCTAGAATAACATCCATTTGGTCAATCAAACTAACATTTCCAGCGGCTATATCCTTAAAGGCCTCCTGCATCTTTTCGAGGTCACCCCAATCTACCCCTTCATTTGGTGTACGTGTTTTCCCAGCTTTTTCTGCGTACTTAAATGCCCCGGTAGCTGGCCCACTGGAGCTAGTTAGTTCATGAGGGGAACCCCCGACACAGATAAAGTGGTAACGTCCAATAGTCATCTCATTACCATCATTTGCTGCAATATTACAATAAGCTTCTGCCGCAGCTCTATTATAAGATGGAATTGGGTTTGTTATACCTAGATTTTTTGCTAATTTATAGGATAAAGGATTTCCTTTCACCCCATACATCTTAATGGAATTAACTCGAGATTGATAATCTGGTTCATCTTTGTAGTTAAAGATACCGATTGGCACCCCTAATTCTGGGTGGAAAGCGATATATGGCTTCGCTCCAGATAGAATGTGCTCAATAAATAGCTGTTTCAAAAATTTAAACATAAAGATTCTTTTAACTATAAATAGTTAGAAGCTACTTTTACTTTTGTTTTTTGCCTGCTCCATAGCCTCATTTTTCTTTTGGAATTCTTCTACTATTTTATTAATGTAGAATCTCCTTTCAAATGTAGGCATTTGAAGTATATCAGTATATGGGATGTGTAAGTGACGCATAAGGAAGTAAATCTCTTCCAATAGGGCATTCCTATACGCCGTAGAAAGGACGAAAAAACTCAACACCCAATGAAATTCCTACATTCATTTTTTCGTTGGAGGGTGATGTAACGGTTGTGTTTAAGTCTAGGGTAGGGGTATTATCTTTCACAATTTTTCTAATAGATTGTGAATCAGTAATAGGCATAGTTTGAATAAACTGAGATATAGTCATTCTTTCTCTTACCCCATCTATCTCTTTAACCATTTTTTCTAATTGTTTGGTCATATATGGATTAATGGGGTCTTTTTTATGCGTTTCATTAAGTTCTCTTAGTTCTTTGGTGTCTGCTGGAGTTAAAAAAGTTAGTTTCACTTTCTTTTTTGACTTTTCTAAATAAAATTCAAATTCATTTTTTACGTCTATCTCAACATTTATATCTTTAGTTTTTAAAATAGATAAATCTATAGTAGTACTAAATTGTTCTTTGGTTATAGGGTCTGTAAGTTGTACACTATATTCTGTACCAAAAGCAGTGTTACGTAAAAAAACTAAAATTGCTTCCTTATCACACTCAGGCATATCTAAGACATCAATATCTTTATCTAGTATTTTTTTACTTAAAAGGCTATTAACTAATTCTCCTGTTCCTTGTAATGACTGAGATGCTAAAAGATTTTCATCAGAAGCATTTAAATAACTAACCTTAAGGCTTTTTTTCTTATTAGGATAAAAAATACCTTGTGATGGCAAAGTTACCATATCATAAGGTAATATAGTTTCGGTTTGTGGATTTAAATTGTCTTGTAACATAAGTTTAATTTTATATATGTATTATAATTGTAAATATAGAACTTTATATTTTATATGTGAATAATATAATAATTAAATTATTTAATAAAGCTTTAGCATATAGAATTATTATAATAATCATTATTGGTTTATAAAAGTAAATGGTTTTTGGTTTAATCCTTTAAAATACGGGCAAAAAAAAGTCCTCGTAAGAGGACTTTATATTTCTATTTAAATTTATATTAGTAAACTAAAATACATCTATCTGGTCTTAGTGTAGCGGAAATTGTTGCTAACCCATCATCACTATAACCTAAACTATCAAAGTTTACATCTGTTAGGAAGGTACCTTGTAAAATCCATTTTTCAACTACTACACCAGTTGGGTCTAATAATTCAAGGTCAATATTTTTCTTGTATCCGGCTGCATAACCCATTCTACCCGTTACTGATTCTGCATGTAATCTAACCCACTCCATCAACGCTTGTGCTGCTGAAGGACCAATTGGGTCTCTAAAGGTTACACTGATTGTACCCCACGTAAATCTACCAGCTACATACGTTGATGTATTTAGGAATGGTATTTCTACAGAATTAATTGTTACTTGTGGTCTTGAAGTGCTTTCTACATACCATTCGTTAATCCCTAAAGAGGAATCAAATCTTAGAATAAACCGATTCTTTTTCTTCGGTTCATACGGTATGGGCATTTTCATTAATAAGTCAGCCATATCTTTTTAATTTTTAATTTACTTTTTTATTATATACTATAAATATATCGGTAATGAAAAAAATGTCTTAATCCGTCTGTTTTAATATTATTTTATTCATCCCTCCTTCAGAAGTGTCGTATACTACAAACGCGACTTCAGGAAATTCTACTTGTAATACCTCTTTTATAAATGGAATAATAGCATTTATATTTCCTAAATCGTCATCACTAAACCCAACAGATAGTTTATTATAGTCGGTATTTACCATTTTTTCTACTTGGTTAACCACTTTTGTTACATAATCCCTTAAGGCTATTTTTTTACTTTCTTCTGGGTTTGCAGCAGAACCACCTTCTAAACCAAATTTTTCTATAAAAAACTCAGAAGTTACTGGGTGAAAATCATGTGTATCTAAATAAGTTTTTAATATAGTAGTTGGGTCTTGTCCTTTAGTTTCTGGAAATCTTTCTTGTATATTATCCATCATTTGTGCTAATTCTTCTTCATTAAAAGAATAAGAAATAACCAAATCAATTCCTTTTCTTAAAGCTTCTGGTGTGTGACCCCTTGCAGTAATAATAGATAAGGGATTAGCGTATATTAAAGCTTCTTTAAATTTCTCAAAAGATGGAGCAAAAGCTTTGTTAGTTAAAGCTGTTGTTAAATCACTAATAAAACTATCGTCGTCTATAAAATCATCAAACGCTCCTTCATCTAATTTATAATGTGTACTATTTCTTATAGAAGAAAAATCGTGTGTGCCTACTTCAACTTTTTCCCACCCTGAAGGAGTTTTCTTTAACATCTTAATAGTTGTGGGCATTTTAATTATATTGTCATCCCAATCAAATGAATAAGCTCTAACAGACTGGTCTTTTGGTACCTCCTCTTCTATCATAAACTCAATTTTATTAAGTTGTTTTTCTGTTATTATAATATTATTACCCATATCATATAAATATAAATTAATTTTGTTTATTCATTTTTATTTCTTATCTTTGTAGTATGAAAAATCTGATAAAATTATTATGTATATTATTACTTACCGTTTCGTGTGAAACCGAACCATTATACATACCTTGTACTACACAGTATCCTACCACTCAAAACCCTACATCATATGTAGATGTTAAGTTTATAGAAGGTTGTTGGGAATTACTTGGTGGTAAATTATATATGGAGAACCTAGAAACAGGTGAATCCACTGAATTATTTTATTTTCAATATAGTGACACTAGTAGTTTAAGGTATAACGGAAGTATGTATGAATTCGAAGATATTATAAAAAATAACACTTTTTGGTGTTTTGACTTCCCTTTAGATGTCCCAGGTATGGGAAATTTTATTCTAAATAATGATACGGCATACCCTTATGGTTTATCAGTAACTGAAAATAACCTTACAGTAACAGAACCTCTCGTTGGTCAATACTTACTCTTAGGTGGTTCAGGCCGTCCACTATTATATGAAATTGTAAATTTGGAACATAGAGTGGTTAATTTTTATGTTCAAGAAACTTATGAAAATATAGATGGATACAATTATAGATATTATTCCAAACTAAAATTTAAAAAATACTAAAATGAAAAAATTATTATTCCTACTGTTATTATTTCCCCTTTATTGTAGTTCACAATCTTTAATATTAAGAGATACTACATACAATATTAAATTACCTCTACCACAATATGAAGGTGCGTTTATATCTGATTATAACAAAAATATTGTTTTTGAGAATTATACCAATTCTATTAATAATATAACTTTAGATACCCTTAATAATACTTTATCTGTTAGACGAGAATCTAAAAAAAGCTATACCGTATTAAATTGGGACTTAACATTAACTTATATTAATACTCACAAAGGTGTGGGTACCACTTATAACTTTCAAGATGACACTACCGGTGGCTATGGATTTTTATACGTTCAGGATAATGGTATAATTATTTTTGTTAGTAAAAGTCCAATGGAATCTGATACTTATTTAGGGTTTCTGGGCTTCTTAGACCAAAAATAACCCACCCCAAACGAAACTACAAAGATAAATTTTACGTATAATATAATACACACAGAATGTTTAACCTATTAAATAAAATCAAATGAAAAAAATTCTTACCATATTATTAGTTTTAGTTTCCTTAACTTCATTCTCTCAAGAATACTCGAGAAATTATGAATTAGAAGAAGAACTTTTAGTGCAAATCAACAATCATAGAGCGTCGATTGGTATTAATACTTTGGTTTATGATGATGTTAATACAACTGCTTTAATGTGGGCTAATGTATTAATAGAAAAAACTATCACAACTGG
>TARA_R110000824_G_scaffold4308_12_pt1 | contig 18149 bp, 20 predicted proteins | sample TARA_R110000824 | Tara Oceans TARA_R110000824 (sample SAMEA4397747) | marine metagenome | biome: Polar Biome; feature: [MES] marine water layer (ENVO:01000295) within the mesopelagic zone...; material: water (ENVO:00002006), including particulate matter (ENVO:01000060) such as......
GGAGGCGGACGCGCTGAACCGGCCTTTTGTCATGGCCACGCCGGTGGTGGCAAAGGTGGTTTTATAGTCCAGACCCTGGCCGACATCCCCTTCAATATGGTCCACTCCAGCGAGGAGATGGAACCGGGTTTCGTCCTTGACGGCGCTATCCTGTGGATCGCTATTATCCTGCGCGAGGGCAGGGCTGGCGGTGGCGATTAGAATCGGCAGAGTAAGAAAAATGCGCATGGTTGGTTCGCTCCTTGAAGATAAAGCAACGCGCCCGCGAGGCGCATGCTTGTCTGTATGTGGAGGGAACGAACCGGGAGCATGGTTTAATCCATATTATTTTTGCAAAGCCGTTTTAAGCCGCATCGCCTATCGTCGCCAATCAGCAAAATGATTGCCAACTGACCCAATATTCTGTCCAATATTGCGCGCGGCAAGCCGTTCCTGGCCTGAAGTCTGACAAACTTGGAGCGACCCGATGGCGGTCGCAAAACTATCCGGTCAGGATGGTATCCGGCTGTTTTTCGGCGCTTCGAAGTGTGGCCGGGTATCATTGGGGATCAGGAAGTGGATTTTCCGTTTGGGAAAATCGATCGCTACCTGGTCAAATTTCCTCAGCAAATCCATGCCCATCAGCAAGGTCGGCTTGTTATCCAGCCCGAAGCGTTCAAACGGCGGCACATCGGCGAAGGCAACCAACAGGCTGGCGAAGCGGGCGCGACCGATGCGAAATTCGCGTAACCTGCCGAACTCCACTCCCAAAGTTTCGCCGGTAACCGCGATCAACAGATTGTCATCGCCCAATTCTTTGGCACGCTTCCGCAATTTTTTCTGCAAAGCTTTATTGCCGATCGAAATCTGGGCTCCGGTATCGATGATGACATTGACCTTAATGCCGGAAATCGTGGCATCGGTGAATATCAGCTGGCCGGAACGCCGTTTGGCGGTCACCACAATTTCGTCCGACCTTGGCCGGCTTGATTGCTGGTCAGCATCTTCAATGAAAATCTGGTTCAAAACGAAATCAAACAGGATTCGCTGGTCCTGCAAACCGTCGAGGCCCAATATGCCATCGGCGCCAATGTGCTGCGCCGCCAATACGGGCGAAATCAGACCATCATAATTTTTGCGTCCCATGGTCAGGCGAGGCACATAGACCATATCGACCATGCTTGTGCCGGCAATGCTCATCAATTGGGCTTGATCTTCGCCCTCCAGCGCCAGCCGGTCTGCGATATGGCGCGAAATCACGGTCCGTTCCGCGCCGGTATCGATCACGAACGAAAATGGCCCTTTGCCTTCTATACTGACCGGAACGGTCATCCGTTTAGCGCGATCCTGATCAATGTCGACAATCTCGCCATCGGGATCGACGACGCTGCCCGGCGCCACCGGCTGGCCAAAGGGCATCGGAAAAGCCATTGCCAGCGCAGACGCCAAAAAGGCGGGAGTCATGCTCGTGAAAAAGGCTGACATTGTCTCTCCATTCTGGTTGCTCCAGGCCCAAACAACCTAGGCTCCGATTTCCGAATTGCCACAGCTATACCACAAAATACCGCTCTGCTCGACCAACATCATGGCTAAGCCTCTTCCGGCAGCAGGAAGTAGATTTTGCGGTTGGCGAAATCGATCGCCAGCCGGTCAAATTGGCGCAAGGCATCCATGCCGAGAAACAGGGCCGGTTTCTTGTTCAGTTTCAAAGCCTTGAACGGCGCAATATCTGCGAAAGCGATCGGGATGATGCCAAAGCGGGCGCGACCGATCAGCAGCTCTTCGGCGATACCATAATCCGCTTCGATCGAGCGCCCGGTTATGTCGAGGAGACTGGTTTTCTTCAAATCAGAGGATTTCAGGCGCAACCGTCTTTGCAGCGCCTTGTTGCCAATCGAAAGTTCCCCGCCAGTGTCGATGATCACGCTGGTTTTGACCCCTGCAATCGTGGCATTGGTGAAAATCAGTTGCCCTGATCGCCGCCTTGCCGTCACTACGATCTCCCGGCGAGACCGGCTGCGCAGCTTCTGGCTGATATCCTCGACCGAGATTTGTCTTCCGACAAAATCGAACAGGATTCTTTGTCCTTGCAGGCTGTCGAGACCGAGGACGCCGTCCGCTCCGATATTGGCCGTACGGAAGACAGGGGAAATCAGGCTGTCATAGCTGCGTTTGCCAAGGGTCAAGCTGGGCACGTAAACTGTCTGGACTATGGTGGTGCCGGCAAGCGCGACAATCGTGACTTCATCTTCAATATCGAGTGCCAATGCGCTGGCGACTTCCTTGGACAATATCGTGCGTTGCGAGGCAGTGTCGATGATGAATTCATAAGGGCCGCCATGCGCGATGCTGACGGCGACCGTCATCCGTTCAACCCGATCCTGCGCAATGGCTATTTGTTCGACGTCGGGATTGAGAAACTGCTTGGGCAGACTATCGGCGATTTGGGCCTCGGTTTCCGGTTCGACCGCATCGGAGGCAGCAGGCTGTGCCGCAAAAAGCGACGCGTAGAGAGAATATAGCATTGTCGAACAAGCCATGTCGGCACCCTAGGCCAAAAAGCATATCCCTCCAAATCGGCCGCATTTACACGGCGATTTTAATCGACCTTCATCGCTTCGTTGATCAGCGATTCCGCCTCGATCAGCAGGGCATCATCGGTCGCCCCCTGCGCGACATGCTCGCGCCCGATCATCACCAGCACCGGCACCGCGAGCGGACTCACCCGGTCGAGATCGACGTGGATCAGGGATTCGGCCGCCCGGTCGAGCAGATCGCCCAGCCGGCCGACATCGGTCATCCGCGCCCGCGCATCCGCCCAGGCCGCCTGCATCAGCAGATGGTCGGGTTCATATTTACGCAGCACGTCGAAAATCAGGTCGGTGGAAAAGGTCACCTGCTTGCCGGTCTTGCGCTTGCCCGGATGTTGCCGTTCCACCAGGCCGCTGATTACGGCTACTTCGCGAAAAGCGCGTTTGAGCAGGTGAGAACCCTCGATCCAGTCGAAAAATTCATCCTCCAATATGTCCGCACTGAACAGCGGGCCGGGATCGGTGACCGGCTCGACGCTGTAGCAGGCCAGTGCATAGTCATTGGCGACAAAGCCGACCGGCTTGAGGCCGCGATCCTCCATCCGCCGGGTCAGCAACATGCCGAGCGACTGGTGCGCGTTCCAGCCCTCGAAACTGTAGGCGACCATATAATGGAGCTTCTTGTGCGGAAAGGTCTCAACCAGCAATTGCCCCGGTTCGGGCATCACCGAGCGATGGTCCTGCATTTCCAGCCATTCCCGCACATCATCGGGAAAGCGCGCCCATCCGGCGCGATCGGTCAGGAAGCCGCGCACCCGGTCGGACAAATGGGTGGTCAGCGGCAGTCTCGCGCCGCCATAGCTGGGAATCATCGCGGCTTTCTTGGCCGCGCGAACGATGACATCGCTGCTGTCCATCCTCATCAGCTCGAGGCTCAGCCCGGCGAAGAAAAACGTGTCGCCGACCGACAGCATGGCGGCAAAGCCTTCTTCGACCTTGCCCAGATTGCGGCCGTTCTTGAACCGGACATTCATCATCGCCGCGTCGACGATGATCCCGGCGTTGAGCCGGTGCTGGGCGGCAAATTTCGGATGGGTGAGGGTCCAGACGCCGTTCGCATCGCGGCGCAGCCGCTTGAATCTGTCATAGGCCTTGAGCGCATAGCCGCCATCGCGGGTGAAATTCAGCACTCGCTCGAACTGCTCTTTCGACAAGGCGCTATAGGGCAGGGCGCTTTGCACCTCGTCGAGCAGATCATCCTCCTGAAACGGTCCGGCACAGGCACAGCTCATCACATGCTGGGCAAGCACATCCAGCCCGCCGGCGCGGAAGGGTTCGCCGTCACGGCGACCCTCGTTGACCGCATCCAGCGCTGCCTGCGCCTCGAGATATTCAAACCGGTTGCCGGGCACGAGCAGCGCCCTGGACGAAACGTCGAGCCGGTGATTGGCGCGGCCGATGCGCTGCAGCAGGCGCGAAGACCCCTTGGGCGCGCCCATTTGAATCACGCAATCAATATCGCCCCAGTCGACGCCGAGATCGAGCGAAGCGGTACAGACCAGAGCCCGCATCTGGCCCGACGCCATGGCGCTCTCGACCTTGCGCCGGGCTTCCTTGGACAGGCTGCCGTGGTGAATACCGATGGCGAGATTTTCGTCATTGATATCCCACAGCTTTTGGAACGTATATTCGGCGAGAAAGCGGGTGTTGCAGAAGACCAGGGTCATCCGGTTGCTGCGTATCTGCTCGATCACTTGGGGCATCGCATAAGTACCGGCATGACCCGACCAGGGCACGCGCACCGGATCGCCCTCGGGCGTCTCGGGCAGCATGATCGATACATCGGCGGGCGCGCCTTCCGCACCAAGCACATGGGTGACGCTATCGATATCGCCATAAGGCGCAAGCCAGGCGCGGAAATCATCCGGTTCGGCCACCGTCGCGGACAAGGCGACCCGCTGCATCTCCGGTGCAATCTTCTGTAGGCGCGCCAGCGACAGCGCGAGCAGGTCGCCGCGCTTGCCGGTGGCAAAGGCGTGCACCTCGTCGATCACCACGCGCTTGAGCCCGGCGAACAGGGTGAAGCTTTCTTTCTGGCTGAGCAGCAGATTGAGCGATTCCGGCGTGGTCAGCAATATCTGCGGCGGCTTGACCCGCTGGCGTGCCTTGCGACTCGCCGGCGTATCGCCGCTGCGCGTCTCGACGGTGATCGGCAGACCCATTTCCTCGATCGGAGTCAGCAGATTGCGCTGCACATCGACGGCGAGCGCCTTCAGCGGCGAGATATAGAGCGTGTGGAGGACATCTGTACCGTTTCGTTCGTGCTGAGCTTGTCGAAGCACCGGGCTCGGCGCATCCGGCCCTTCGACGGGCTCAGGGCGAACGGATTTCTCATTTTCAACCAGCTCAACCAGCGTCGGCAAAAAACCGGCCAATGTCTTGCCCGCACCGGTCGGCGCCGTCAGCAAGGCGTGGCGCCCCCCCCGGGCTGCCTCCAGCATCTCCAGCTGGTGCGGCCGTACGCTCCAGCCGCGCGAGGCAAACCAGTCGGTCAGGATCGAGGGAATTTTATCATCGGCCATTACATCTGAATGGCGCTTCATCGTTACTGTTTCAACTCCGCCATCAGCCCGAACAGCTGCACCACATCCGGTGCGGCGTTATCGCCGGAATATTCGCGGTACAGGGTCGAGACATTGACCGCGATCCGTTCGCTGTCGCCCCAGCTGGAAAAATCGCCAAGCCGGATATCATGCGCCGCGTCGCGCACGGACAGACCGGCGTCAAAACGCTTGCGCGCTTCCTGATCGATATAGCGCAGATAATCCTGCACCTGCCGGACGCCGTGGATATCAGTGATCGGGCCATGGCCCGGCACGATGGTTTCAGCCTTGAGATCGATGATCGTATCACAGGCGGCAACCCAGTTGGCGACTGGCCCGGCCCACATGATCGGCGTGCCCTCGATGAATAATATGTCGCCGGTAAAGACGGTCCTGTCGCCCGGCACATGGACCAGCACGTCGCCTGCGGTATGGGCAGGACCCACTTCGATCAGCTCGACCTTTTTGTCACCGACTTTCAGGCTGTGCCGGCCGCTGAACGTCTGGGTCGGCAGCTTCTCCTCGACATCGGTGAAATCAAAGCTGCCAAATATATCGACCAGATATTGTCCTGCCGGTCCCATCGCCCGCGCCTGTTCCATGATCGCGGCGAGCTGGCTGGCCGGCAGTTCGGACATTTCCCGGGCGCTGGCTTCTGAGGCGATGACTTCGGCATGCGCACAGCAGCCATTGCCGTGGGTATGATCGCCATTGGCATGGGTGTTGACAATCACGCCAATATCATCCGCGCCGACTCCGGCGGCATCGGCCATGGCGGCCAGCATCTCGCGGGTCAGGCTGGCATCGAACAATGTGTCGATGAGCAGGGACTCTCCGCCATCGGTAATCAGGCCTGCGTTGGACCAGCCCCAGCCGCCATCCGGCTGGAGATAGGCGTAAAGACCGTTGCCGGTTTCAAGGAGGCCTTTTTGAAAGGGAATTGCCATCATTGTCTCTCCATCCGTTTTCTGCTCCGGCGTTTATTGTCGCAGTTTTATTCAGATTTGAACAGAGTGCGGGTACAATGTGGGTGAAAATTTAACGACCCACGCCTGATCCTTGCTCGCTCTGGAATATTCCCGTATCTGCCGACCAGAGCGATTTAAACATGCTCGTGTTTGCAGATCCAATAAGAGCGACAAAGATGGACAATCGGACAACATCGGAAAAACGGGTCGAGTGGGGTTTCATGATTGCCCTGCTGGTGATCGTCTCACTGGCCTTTGCGGTTCTGATCGAGCCATTTTTCGGCGCGATCGTCTGGGGTGTTGTCGTCGCTGTGCTGTTCCGTCCGGTTTACGAACGCCTATTGGGCTATTTGCCGGGCCGGACCAATCTGGCCGCAGTGATCACGCTGCTGCTCATATTGTTGCTGGTTGTTGTTCCGGCGATTCTGCTCGGCATGGCGCTGGCCCAGGAAGCGGCCAGCATTTACGTGCGGATACAGGATGGCGACATCGATTTCGGCGCGGTGTTCGCAGCGTTTGAAAACTCCCTGCCTCACTGGGTGCAAGTCCAGCTGGCCGCCTACGGCTATGGCGATTTTGTCAGTATCAGGACAGAGATCGAACAGTCGATTTCCGCGATTCTGGAATTTCTGGTGACCCAGTTGCTCAGCGTCGGTCAGGGTGCCTTCCAGTTCATGCTCGGCCTTGGTGTCATGCTGTACCTGACGTTTTTCCTGTTGCGAGACGGTCGTGCACTGAGTGAACGGATCGAACAGATGATTCCGCTCGGAGAAGACAAGCGGCGCATATTGATGGAAAAATTTCTGGTGGTCATCCGTGCGACGATAAAGGGCAGCCTGATCATAGCGATCATTCAGGGCAGTCTCGGCGGCCTGGTGTTCTGGGCGCTTGATATCCGGGGCGCTTTGCTTTGGGCGGTATTGATGGGCATATTCTCCCTGATTCCGGCCATCGGCACAGGGTTCGTCTGGGTGCCTGTTGCTCTCTATCTGTTCATCAGCGGGGATGTCTGGCAAGCCGTCGTGCTGATCCTCTGCGGCGTGTTCGTGATCAGCATGGTCGACAATCTCGTCCGCCCGACTCTGGTCGGCAGGGACACGCGTATGCCCGACTATGTCGTGCTTATCTCGACGCTCGGTGGTCTGCAGCTCTTCGGCATCAACGGCATCGTAATCGGTCCCTTGGTAGCGGCCTTGTTCATCGCGATCTGGAGCATATTCTCCGATATGCAACAGGGTCAGGTGGAAGAGGAAAAAGCCGCCGAATAGCCGGTCAGTCTGCGCGCAGATGATAGGTTAGCGCCATCGCAATGCAATGTTTGACGGCATCGACCGGCAGAGTGTCCGCCAGATTGAACAGCACGGCGCGGCTGCCTTCAAATTTCAGGACATCGCCGTAAAGCGCTCTGTAGCGCTCGACAAGATCGGTGCTGCAGTGGACATAGAATGCATATTCTGTCCGGGATTTTTTATGGGCGTTGATGCGGATGGTTGTACCGGATCTGCTGGTGGACGTCAGAAAGGCCGGTTCTCCCCATTTCACTGTTTCCTCCAATGGGCCGACGGCGGGATTTTCCGCAGCCGTTTCCTGGATAAGCGTACGGAGATCCCGCAGCGCGGCAGCCAATCCGTCCGGTAGCCGGTCGAACATGTCCGCCGTCTGCGCTGGGAGAGGCTGGTCCACGCTCTCTATGCTCCCCTGATCAACCGTCCCGGCCGCGCGCCGGTGGACTGGTCGAACCGCCGGATAATCCCTCCCGAAACGATCGTCGCATCATAGCCGGTAGCGCGCTGGTGGAGCCTTTGTCCGCCCGCTGGCAGATCACGCACGATCTCAGGCAGATGCAATTGCAGCCTGTCGAGATCGATTACGTTTATATCCGCCTTTGCGCCAGGCCTGAGCAGGCCGCGCTGGTTCAGACCCACCGCCTTGGCCGCCTTGTGCGATAACATATGCACAGCCTCGGCCAGTTCAAAACTTAGGGCTCCCGGATTGCGAACATATTGGGTCAGCAAATAGGTCGAGTAACTGGCGTCACAAATTGCGCCATAATGGGCGCCGCCATCGCCAAGACCGGGAATGCAGTGCGGGTGGCTCAGCATTTCATGGGCGCTGGCCAGCGTGCCATTCTCGTAATTGCCCAAAGCGGCGAGGAACAGGCCCTTGCCGTCGGTATCGAGCAGCCGGTCATAGGCAATCTCCTGCGGCGTGCAGCCCTTGGCCGCCGCCTGCCCGGCCATGCTCATCTCTTTTGGCGGCGCATAATCCGGTGGATTGTCGAGCGGGAATAGCCAGTTCCAGTCGCGGGCCAGCGCGTTGAACGGATGGCCATGCTCGAATTCCTCGCTCAGCAAGGCTGCGCGCAACTCGGGATCGCGCATCGCCGCAACCTGCTCCTCTACGGACAGGTCGGCTATTTTGGCCCAGCTCGGACAGAGAATGAAGGGATGGACGGTCAATTCCAGCCCGGCGATCAGACCGATCGGACGCGGCATGATCTGGGCGGTCGCTTTGCCGCCATTCGCATGGGTGCGGTCGATCATATCGAGTACCTTGCGCCAGCGTGGCGGTCCGTCATTGCCGGAGGCGAGCGTGAAGGTAGCGGGTCGGCCGGAGCTTTCCACCACCCGCTCGATCACCTTATATTCCTTGTCCCAGCCGACAAAGGCGTCGAGCACGACCTGGAACGTGCCGGTGCCCGCATCCTTCATGCCGCCGCAGATCGCTTCCAGCTCGGCGACATCGGCTTCGAATGTCGGGATGCTGCCGCCATCCGCGGTCTTGTGAATCGACAGGCGCGAGGTGGCAAAGCCGATCGCTCCGGCTTCCATGGCTTCGCGCGCCAATTTGCGCATCAGCGCCAGATCATCGTCATTGGCCGGTTCCCGCGAGGCCCCGCGGGCACCCATGGCGTAGACGCGCAACGGGGAATGGGGCAGATAGGCGGCAATATCGATATCGCGCTTTCCCTTGTCGACAATGTCGAGATATTCGGGAAAAGTCTCCCAGTTCCAGGGCAGGCCATCGGACATGACCACGCCGGGAATATCCTCGACGCCTTCCATCACATTGATCAGCATATCGTGATCTTCCTTGCGGCAGGGCGCAAAGCCGACGCCGCAATTGCCCATGATCGCCGTGGTCACGCCGTGTGAAGAGGAAGGGCTAAGCTCTTCTGCCCAGATGCACTGGCCGTCATAATGGGTGTGGACATCGATAAAGCCGGGGGTGACGATTTTGCCGGTGGCATCAATTTCCTCGCGGCCTTTGCCGGAAATCTGCCCGATGGCGGATATTTTGCCGCCGCTGACCGCGATATCGCCATTGATCAGATCTCCGCCACTGCCGTCGGCAATGGTGCCAGCTCTTATCACCAAGTCATAGTCTGCTGCCATGATCGCTCCTCACTCTCTTCCCTGCCGGAATAGCTTTGAACCATCTAAACCGAGACAGCAACAATGCGCCATTGTGCATTTGAAGAGGCACCTGCCTGCTTGCTCGCGATAAATCCAAACCAACAGTTGGCAAAAATTCCCATAAAACAGCGAGCGTGTAAAAAGAGCAAGGAACCAAATAATTCTAAAATACTGAAATATAAGGATTTATAGAAACTGGCACAAGCTATGCAATGCTGTTTGTATCTTCGCAAACAACAGGTTTCGAAGGCCCAAATTTGAAAAGGAACGAAAAAATGACCAACGTAAATATCCAGAACCAGATCGCCGCCGCTTTTGCCGCTCTTTTCTCCGCTGCTATTCTCGTTGCCGCAAGTGTCGGCCCCGCCGTTCAAAACTCCGCTGCTATGATCGCATAATCTAAACCGTAACGAAGGAAAATATCATGCCCCGCTTCACGCTACGTCAGGAAATCGCCGCCGGTTTCGCCGCCATATTCTGCTCGGCAATATTCGTAATCTCTTCGGTTGGTCCAGGAACCCACACGGCCACTAGCTTCATTTGATGCTGGAGACCGTGTTAAGCCAGTCAATTTGGCGGCGCGGACTAATGCCCCGCCTGCTCGCCGCGCTCCAGTCCTGATAATGCCAACTGTTCGTCAATCTGCGCCATCAACCGGTCAAGGCCTTCTTGCGATTTTGCTTCCGCCCGGGCGACCAGAACATCCTGGGTATTGCTTGCCCGAAGCAGCCACCAGCCGTCTGCGGTATTGACCCGTGCGCCATCAGTGTCATTGACCTGCGCGCCGCTGGCCGACAAGCGTTCCAGAACTTCGTCGATCACCGCAAATTTGCGGCTTTCATCGACCTGAAATCGCATTTCGGGCGTGTTAATCATCTCGACCATGTCGCTGCGCAATTGAGTCACGCTCTTGCCGATATTGGTTGCTGCCTGAATCAGCCGGATCGCGGCATAAGGCGCATCATCAAAGCCATAATAATCATGTTTGAAAAACACATGACCGCTCATTTCGCCGGCAAGCGGCGACCCGGTTTCCTTCATCTTCGATTTGATCAGGCTATGACCGGTCTTCCACATCAACGGCTTTCCGCCCAGTTCCGCGATCCGGTCGTACAGCGCCTGTGACGCCTTTACGTCGGCGATGATCGTGGTGCCAGGCTCGCTTTTCAGCACGTCCTCGGTATAGATTTGCAGCAACTGGTCGCCCCAGATCACTCGGCCTTCACCATCGATCGCGCCGATCCGGTCGCCGTCGCCATCAAACGCCACACCGAAATCCAAGCCTTTTTCCGCGACCAGTGCCTTGAGATCCGCGAGATTCTTTTCTTCTGTGGGATCGGGATGGTGGTTGGGGAAGGATCCATCGACTTCGGTGTAGAGAAGATGATGCTCGCCGGCGCCGCGCTCGGTGAGCAGCTTGGTCAGTTTCTCGATTACCGGTCCGGCCGCGCCATTGCCGCAATCCCATCCGACCTTGAAAGCACCGCCGGTAAAATTCTTCAGCAGCCGCTCGACATATTCATCTTCGATATCGATCCGTTCGAGCGTGCCAGTGCCTTGATCCCAGTCACCCTTGGCTGCCATGGTGCCAAGTCCCAAAATGTCGGCGCCGAAAAAGGGACGACCCTGAAACACCATTTTGAAGCCGTTATAATTGGCAGGATTGTGGCTGCCGGTAATCATTATGCCGCCCTGGACCGTTTTTAGTACAGATTCTGCATAATAAAGCATCGGAGTAGGTCCCATTCCGACAGAAATTGCATTGATTCCGGCATCATTGAGACCACGAACAAGTGCATCTTCCAGCATCGGAGAGCTGGTGCGACCATCAAATCCGGTCGCCACCGCACTCCCGCCATCGCGCGCGATCAAAGTGCCGAAACCCCGTCCAATGGCATAAGCATCGTCCGCGCCCAGCGTCTCGCCGATGATGCCGCGAATGTCATATTCGCGCAGAGAGGTGGAGTGGAATATATGGGATTTGGGGGCGTTCATGACAGAGACCTTTACTGGTTGAATTTGCCTGTGTTTCTAGGGGGCAAGCTTAAGAAAATCCAGTTATACTGTCACAATGCGACAACAAGGCTACCGTCGACTAGATGCTTCCAACTCTTCCAGTAAAATGTCACGCGCACGATTGATCATCTTCGCTAACTGCTCATCCCCACCATTGTCGGGATGATGTTCCGCCAGCCTTTGTTTCCAGGCAGCATTGATTTCGATAAAACCCGCATCATCGCTAACGCCCAACAGGGATCGTGCCCTGTCCAGTTCGAAATTGCGCGGTTTGCGTTTCGGTTCTTCGCTCTCGCGCGCTGGTATCAATATGCGCCAACCGCTCAGAAAGGCTGCGCCTGCGAGCATCGCTCCGCCCATGATCCAGCCGCCGCTGCGCAGAAAATTCGCACCCAATAAAGCGACTACCAGCGCTAACCATTGGTTAGCGGTCATCGACTTCGCCTTGCCCGACAATATCAGCCAGGCCAGAATAGCGCCGCTAAAGATGAGCAATGGCATCATCGGTCAGGCCACCAGCTTGGGCTTTGCCAAGGCGGGCTTGTCGCCATCGGGCATATGCTGGTGGGTTTGCGGCAGCGCGAGATGCTTGATCAATTCGCGCAATTCCTGACGTGCAGCCAGATGACTCGTGGCGAGCCGACCGAGATGTTTCTTGTCGAGCATCGTCAGGCCCGAAGGGAAAAGTTCGCGGTAAATAACCCGTTCGCTGAGTCCGGGAATGATACGAAATCCGACGCGCTGCGACAATTCGGTAAGCGCGGCGACAATCCGTTTCATATTATGCGCTTCGACATATTGAGTCCGGTTTCTTAACAGCACCCAGTCGATCGTTGCTCCGTCTGCCTTTGCCCGGGCTTTGCGGGCATCCCAGATTAGTTCCGCGTAAAAACTCAGTTTGCGAACCTTGTAGGTTTCCGGATCCACCTGGCCGATCAAATCGAAATCGACAAAGCTGTCATTGATCGGCGTGACTAGGCTGTTCGCGCGGGTTGCTACGAAGCGGGCGAATTCGTCATCGCGGCCCGGTGTGTCAAACAGCAAGAAATCAACCCCGTGCGACATCCGTTCTATCAGCAGCTCCAGTCGAGCAATGCTGTCATCCTCGAACACTTCGTAAAGGGGCTGTGGAATTTCCATGTTCAGCCGCTTCATTGTTGCATCGCGGTTTTCCAGATAGCGATAGGATGTGCGCTGGCGCGGATCGAGATCGATGATCCCGACCTTGTGGCCCTGATAAGCAAGAGCAACCGCAACATGAACTGCGGTGGTCGACTTTCCGGTTCCGCCTTTTTCATTGGCGAAGACAATATGATACGCACTACTGGTCACGTTTTGATCGATATCCCTGTTGTTGGCTCTTGCGAAGGACGGTTTACCGACGCATAGCTCATGAAAGCTTTACAGCAAAATCTAAAAGCAAAGAGTGATGCATGCAAATTGTTCGACAGCTTGACCCGCTGCGGGACGCTTTGGCGGAATTTCGCAAAGCCGGATCCAAAATCGGGCTGGTTCCTACCATGGGTGCATTGCATGCAGGCCATATGCGGCTGGTGGAATTGGCGATGGAACAATGCGACGCAGTTGTGGCATCGATTTTCGTCAACCCAACGCAGTTTGGCGAAGGCGAGGATCTTGATGCCTATCCGCGTCAGGAAGCGGCAGATGCGGCTCTGCTGGAGGCTGCTGGTGTAAAGTTATTGTGGGCACCGACTGCGGATCAGGTCTATCCGGAAGGCTATGCCACCAATGTCAGTGTGAGCGGCATCAGCGACGGTCTTTGCGGTGCGGCGCGACCAGGACATTTTGACGGCGTTGCCACTGTGGTGGCGAAATTGTTTAACCAGATTCGTCCCGATGCCGCCTTTTTCGGTGAAAAGGACTATCAGCAGCTGGCGGTCATCCGCCGGATGGCACGCGACCTTGATTTCACCCATGACATTGTCGGTGTCCCGACGGTTCGTGACCCCGACGGTCTCGCATTGTCGTCGCGCAACGCTTATCTGACCGCAGAACAAAGGGCCAATGCCGTTGCACTGCCCGACGCGATGCGGGACGCGTCTGACGCAATTGCCGGTGGCGGCAAGGTTGATACGATATTGGAAGCGGCCAAAGCGCGAATACTCTGCTCTGGCTTTCATAAAATTGACTATCTCGAGCTTCGCGATGCCAATTCGCTGGTGATTCTCGATGTTTTTACAAAACCTGCCCGTCTTTTCGCCGCCGCCCATATCGGTCGCACCCGGTTGATCGACAATATCCCCGTTTCCTAAGCGTCCAGCACCTTATGGTTAATCAGTAAACCAAGAAAAAATAGCTGATTTCATGGGCTTTTGATCCGGCGAACGCAATTTCCTCCGATTCGCGTTAACCATTTCTTTAGGACAATGCGTTGAAAGTCCTCCTGTCGCCAGAAACTCCGGCAACAGAAACAGGGACTGATAATATGGGCAACAGCATGAAAAGCGCCGCCTTTCTAATCGAAAGCCGCCTCGCCGAGGCATCGCACGGCAGCAGCAATGCATATTTTGATCTGGGTGTGATCTATTCCACCGGATCTGACGGCGTCGACGTCGATCTGACCGAAGCGCACAAATGGTTCAATCTGGCCGCTTTGTCAGGCCATGATGAAAGCAAGATCTGCCGTGCAGAAATCTCGCTGGAAATGACGGCTCGCGAAATTGCCGAAGCCCAGCGGGAAGCGCGTGCTTGGCTGCAGGAAAATACCCGCCGCGCGGCCTGAACCTAACCGGTTTTTTTGAACGGCCCCATATCGGCCAGAAATTCGATGTCGGCAGCAACCGCCTGCCGTTCGCGTTCGAGATAGTCGGCAATTGCCGAGCGAAACCCCGGATCGACGATATAATGGGCTGACCAGGTCGGCACCGGCTGATAGCCACGCGCCAGTTTGTGACTCCCTTGCGCTCCCGCTTCTACCGTCTTCAATCCGCGGGCAATGGCAGCGTCGATCGCCTGATAATAGCATATTTCGAAATGCAGAAACGGGATATCGCGCGTGCAGCCCCAATAGCGCCCGTAAAGCGTTGCTTCGCCGATAACATTGAGCGCGCCAGCAACCGGGACGCCGTCCTGCATCGCAAATATCAGCAGCAGCTTCTCGCCCATTTTCTGGTGCAACAGATCAAATGCGTTACGGGTCAGATAGGGCTGCCCCCATTTCCGCATCCCGGTGTCCTGATAAAATTCCCAGAAATAGTCCCAATGTTCTGGTTGAATTTCGTCTCCCGACAGATGGACGATTTCCACTTCTTCCTGAGCCTTGGCCCGTTCCCGGCGGATCGCCTTGCGTTTTCTCGAAGACAAAGCTGCGAGGAAATCATCGAAGCTCTGATAGCCGTCGTTGCGCCAGTGGAACTGGCTGTCGGTGCGGATCATCCAGCCAGCTTCGCGAAAATAGTCGAGCTGGTCCTCGCTGACAAATGTTGCGTGAACCGATGAAATCCCGTTATTCTCTGCCAGTTGTTCCGCCGCTTTTAGTAGCGGTATGGCTAGTGCTTTATCGCGCAACAGCAAGCGAGGCCCGGGTACTGGCGAGAAGGGCGAGGCTATCTGGATTTTCGGATAATATTGACCACCGGCATTTTCAAACGCATGCGCCCATTGCTGATCGAAAATATATTCGCCCTGACTGTGCGACTTGAGATAGCTGGGTAGGCAAGCAGCGATTTCGCCCGCACCATCTTCGATAATGATTGGAAGGGATTTCCAGCCAGTACCGGGGCCGACACTCCCCGATTCCTCCATAGCGGAAAGAAAGGCATGGGAGACGAAGGGGTTGGCCGATCCGGCACAAATGTCCCATTGGCCTGCCGGCAGGCTGGCGATATCATCGGCAACGCGAGCAAGAATTTCGACTGGGGCATCAGGGTTATCGGACATCGCGCTTATTGATATCAGTTCTGCGGCAGCTCATAAACTGGTTCGTCAGCATATATTGACGCGATTTTTTCCTGTTCGGCAGAGCGTACTGTCCAGGTGACGATTGGCAGGCCGCGTGTGCGCTGGGCAGCTGCGAAGCGGGAGGGCAGGTCGCGAATATCATAGGCCAGAAAATCCGGTTTTGCTGTCCATAAATTGCGGTGACGGGCAATCCGGCCGCGCCAGTTTTTGCTGTCCTCTTCCGTGACCACCAGTCCGCGGACGACATGGTCGGCATTCTTGTGAAACCATGCGCCAACCAGAGGATTGAAAGACATGATCGCTGCCTCGCCGCCATAGCCTTCGAGCGCCCGGCGCACCGAGAGGCACAATGGGCCCACTCGCAAATTGCGAGACTTTATTTCGATCATGATCGGCACCTGACCTGCCACTTGAGCCAAGATTTCACGCAAGCGCGGAATCTTGCCATGGCCGCCGTTCAGCTGGATGCGGTCAATATCTTCGGCCCGCAATTTGCCAATCGCGCCAGTGCGCTCGGTCAGGCGGTCCAGTTCATAGTCGTGAAAGACAAAGGCGCGGCCGTCTTCTGCGGCCTGAACGTCGCATTCGATTCCGTGACCCAGCCTGATCGCGGCTTCAAAGGCAGCGGGACTGTTTTCCAGTACGCCGTTGCCATGCAGCCCGCGATGGGCATAAGGCTGACCTTTCAGAAATGCTACGCGGCCGGGTGCCGGAGCCGGCGCGAGCGCATTGTCGAGCAGTGTTCCGATCACTCGGGTTTCAGGGCTATGATGGCGTCAACCTCGACCGCCACGCCGAGCGGTAGCGCCGCTACGCCGACGGCGCTTCTGGCATGCAGCCCCGCAGCCCCGAAAATCACTTCCATCATGTCGGAGCAGCCATTGGCGACCTTGGGGTGGTCGGTATAGTCTGCGGTACTGTTGACGAAGACGCCAAGTTTGACGATGCGGTCTACTCGGTCAAGCGAACCGGCCGCCTTCTTGATCTGAGCGGCGATCATCAAAGCACAGGCCTTGGCAGCCGCTTGCCCCTCTTCGAGCGACATATTGTCGCCCAGACGACCGGTAATCAGCTTGCCGTCCTGCATGGACACCTGCCCGCTGATATGAAGCAATCCATTCACTTCAACGGCCGGGACATAAGAGGCAACCGGGGCAGCCGGTGTCGGCAAGTCAATGCCTTTGGCAGTCAGGGCTTTTTCAATATTGTCGGTCATAAGGCAAAACTCTCACGCATGGTTGGCAGGGTCAAGCTCTTGCGACGGCAAGTCCATCGCCGGAGCCGGTGCGGCATTGTCAAACTTGTCTGATATCCAGGCCATCGCGTCGCCCCACAGGTCTATGCGGGCGTGGGCAGCAGGATTCGTCTTGATATGTTTCGCCATGATCGGCTCACCGACCATCTGCAACCGCCAAACATCGGGCGCATGTTTGGCTACGCTGCCATGTTGGTGGCCCAGATCATCGACAAAGACGGTGACGCTGGGCTCATATTCAGCGAGGATATTGGCCAATAGCTCGCCTTTTCCGCCCTGGTTGGTATAGACGGGAAAATCGATTCCTACCGCCTTGAGCTGCTCGGCGCGGGCTTCGCGGCGGTCATCCAATAGGTTGGTCAATATCACGACATCAGCAATTTCACCGAGCCTGTTGATCGATTCCACCGCGCCTTCGATAGCCCCCTGCCGGTGCATTTCATTGTCGAAAAACTCCTTCAGCATTGGCCAGATCTTCTCGGGCAATACTTGAGTGCCATCATGTTTGTGGCGAAGTGCGTTTGCAAAATCACTACCATTTTCGAGATCGAAATGGATATGCTTGTCACTATCGAGCCATTGCTGGAAGGGCACTACCATATGTAGCAAGACTTCGTCGCAGTCGCTGATCAGAAGCGGCTTTTTACTCATAAAAATCTCCGGGAGAGTTTAGATGCTGCGCTGCGGCAGCCAATTTCGCAGGGGCAACGCCGATGGCATCTGCGCAAGCGATTAGATCGGGTTCGTGATTGGCGAGAAAGACGAGCAGGGATGCCAGCATTGTCGGATCTTCAAGGCCTGACCGCAGTTCGCGGGGATCCAGACCGGTCAGGGCAAGCAGACGCTCAGCCCGGTCCTGATCCTGCAGCACCCAACCGAGCGCCTGCAGGGCGATGATTTCACTATCCGGCCCGAGATTGGGATTTGTTTCCATTGCCGCTTTCGCCTAATGGTTCGGCAGCAAGTTTGAAAGGGCAAATCCGGTAGTGGCAAAAAGAGTATTGGTGGTTGAGGACAATGAATTGAACCTCAAGCTATTCTGCGACCTGCTGCGGGCCCATGGTTTTGTCGTCGAACCGGTCAGCGATGGTCGGGAAGTGCTCGAAAAGGCGCGCAGTTTCGTACCGAATCTGATCGTCATGGATATCCAGCTGCCCCATGTCAGCGGTCTGGAACTGATCGAGCAGATCAAGAAAGATGGTCAGCTCAAGATCATCCCGATCATGGCCGTGACCGCTTATGCCGGCAAGGGTGACGAAGACCGGATATTGAGTGCCGGGGCAGAAGCTTATGTCTCAAAGCCGATATCAGTCGCGAAATTCATCGAATCGGTACAGCAAGTTCTGCACCGTTAAAGCCAAGCAAAAAGCTGCTTATTTGATTTTGGCTTCTTTGAATTCGACATGCTTGCGCACAACCGGATCATATTTGCGCTGCACCATTTTTTCGGTGAGATTCCG